>OBJA01002536.1_pt1 | contig 10379 bp, 7 predicted proteins | sample 1519751 | NCBI WGS metagenome assembly OBJA01 (sample SAMEA3881238, study PRJEB22517) | soil metagenome | biome: lake sediment; feature: soda lake sediment; material: sediment, water from around vicinity | place: India | collected 2013-12-23 | depth 3 m
AACAAAGCTTACTTTATAACAAGTACTACATTACGACTTTCGGGTGTCAGATGAATGACCGTGATTCTCAGGCCATCGCTGGGATGCTGGAAGAGTTGGGTTATGGTCCTGCATTGGATCCACAAGATGCTGGTCTAATTTTATTGAATACTTGTTGTGTTCGGGGTAATGCAGAAAATAGACTGTATGGACATCTAGGAAACTTAAAACCGCTCAAAGATGCGGACCCTCGCCGGATTATCGGAGTATGCGGATGCATGGTACAACAACAATACCATCGGGAAAAGCTGGAGAAAGAATTCCCCTATGTTGATCTGGTCTTCGGAACACATAATGTGCATCGTTTACCTGAACTTCTGTCAATTATTGGAGAAGGGCGTCGTGCCATAGAGGTTTGGGATGATAATCCAGAAGGGATTGTCGAGGGCTTGCCAATACGGCGACAGGATGCATATCGAGCTTTAATCACCGTAATGTATGGGTGTAATAATTACTGTTCATATTGTATTGTTCCTTACGTACGCGGGCGAGAAAGAAGCCGTAAGCATGTTGAGATCATCCGTGAAGTAAATGCCTTAGTTAACTCCGGTGTTAAGGAAGTAACTCTGCTTGGACAGAATGTAAACTCTTATGGACAGGATATGACAGAGAAGATAGACTTTGCTGAATTGCTAGGAATGGTTAATCAAACACAAGGATTAAGTAGAATCCGGTTTACAACCTCTCATCCTAAAGATTTGTCTGTGCGACTGATCGAAGCGATACGCGATTTGGATAAGGTCTGTGAACACTTTCACCTTCCTGTACAAGCAGGAAGCACACGGGTATTAGAACGGATGAATCGTCGATATACACGAGAAAGTTACCTAGCTTTAGTTCACTCCCTACGTAAGGAGATTCCCCAAATAGCAATTACAACAGATATTATTGTTGGTTTTCCGGGAGAGACTGAAGAAGACTTCTTAGAGACTATCAGTCTTGTTCAAGAATGTGAATATGATGGTGCTTTTACTTTCGCTTATTCTCCAAGAATCGGTACTCGTGCCGCTGATTTCCCAGACCAAGTTCCAGAAAATGTTCGAATGGAGCGGCTTTATCGTCTAAACGAAGAGATTAATAGATTAGCGTTGGCTTCTAACAATAAATTGGTCAATTCGGTTCAAGAAATAATGATTGAGGGTCCGAGCGAAAAAACGGCTGATATATTTACTGGTCGAACCAGGGGTAACAAGCAAGTCTTGTTTAGACCAGATGAATCTAATATTGATTTAATTGGAAAAGAAATATTGATAAAGATCACTGAAGCCAGGACATGGACATTAAGTGGAAAACCAATAAAATAATATCTAATGCTAAAGGAAGAACTGAGATTCATGACGAAGAACACCCAAAATGTAAGATGAGGTGTATCATGAAACCCACTCCAATGATTCAGCAATACTTAAATATTAAAGAAGATTATCAAGATGCCATCCTCCTATTCAGGTTGGGTGATTTCTATGAAATGTTCTTTGATGATGCGCAAGTCGCTTCGAGAGAATTGGAGATCGTGTTAACATCCCGTGAGGCGGGAAAAGGTGAGAGGATGCCCATGTGTGGCATCCCTTTTCATGCTGCAACTGGTTACATTAGTCGTCTTATGGAGAAAGGCTATAAGGTTGCCATCTGCGAACAAGTGGAAGATCCAAAGACCACAAAGGGATTGGTTCGGAGGGAAGTCGTTCGAGTTATTACTCCAGGAACGCTACTGGAAGACCAAATGCTACAGGATAAGAACAATAATTTTATTGCTGCTGCAAGTTGCAATGGTGATGACATGGGTTGGGCTGTCGCAGATTTATCCACTGGTGAGTTTTGGACGACTCAATTTCCCGGTTCTTCTCAGAAACAGCTCCTCGAAGAGATACAGCGGTGGCGTCCACGCGAGGTTTTATTACCAGACGAATTTAGCCTCTCTACAAATGAGGGATTATTGTTTACATATAAACCACCAGCATATTTTCGATACAATAGTTCTTATCAGAGTTTATGCACTGCATTTCGAACTGTAAGTCTAGAGGGTTTTGGTTGTGAAGGATTAACAGCTGGTATTACAGCTGCTGGTGCATTGCTTTCATACCTAAAGGAAACACAGAATGCTTCACTGGAACATATGACACACATCACAACATACTTCCCTTTGGATTACGTATATATGGATGGCGCTACCAGACGTAATCTGGAATTGGTAAAGACTACTCGTGAAGGAGATGTCAAGGGAAGTCTCCTTGGCATCATTGATCATACAGTTACGGCGGCAGGAGGAAGGCTGATCCGCCAGTGGTTGGAACAGCCTCTGCTTAATACAGAGAGTATCCTATCACGCCAACGTTGTGTGGGGTGTCTTGTAGCGCAGCCTCCCCTGCGGGAGGAGTTACGGGAAGACCTTCGTAACACATATGATATTCAAAGACTATTGAGTCGATTGGCCTGTGGGTCAGCTAATGCCAGAGATCTTATGGCTCTTGGCAAGACATTGAAGAAACTACCGAGTATTCAAAATAAGCTAGAGGAGACTCGTGTAGAAGAGTTGATAGATCTAGCAAATAAACTCAACCCATTATTCGAGTTAAGCGAGACGCTAGAGCGTGCCCTGCAAGATGACCCTCCATACACTCTCAAAGAGGGAGGAATCATTCGGTATGGTTACCATCAAGAACTAGATGAACTCTTATTCGCTGCCCGTGAAGGAAGGAAATGGGTTGCGGCTTTAGAACAGAAGGAGAAGGAACGGACAGGAATTCGTTCGCTAAAGATCGGTTTTAACCAGGTATTCGGTTATTATATTGAAGTTACACGAGCTAATCTTGCCTCCGTTCCTGGCGATTATATACGAAAGCAGACGCTGGCCAATGGTGAAAGATATATCACTGAAGAACTGAAGACTTATGAGGAGAAGATACTGGGTGCTCAAGAACGAAGTATGGCTCTAGAGTATATTATTTTTCAGGAGTTGCGGGAGAAGGTATTGACAGAAATCACGTCCCTTCAAACTAATGCCCAGATTTTAGCGCAGATCGACGTCTTCGCGGGTTTGGCTGAACTAGCCGTGCGAAATCGGTATGTGGCTCCAACCATCAACGAAAGTGGCCAGATAAATATCAGAGAAGGACGCCATCCGGTGATTGAACAGATCTTAGGTCCGGGAAAATATGTACCTAATGATACTATCTTAGACATTGATGATAACCGAATTCTTTTAATTACCGGACCCAATATGGCCGGGAAATCAACTGTAGCTCGCTCTGTACTCTTAATAACCTTACTGGCGCAGATTGGGTCTTTTGTTCCAGCACGCCAAGCTGATATAGGAATTATAGATCGGATATACGCTAGGGTCGGAGCCTCCGACGATCTGGGTTCTGGTCAGTCCACATTTATGGTGGAGATGACTGAACTTGCCAATATTGTTAACACAGCCACCCGGCGGAGTTTGGTCTTATTGGATGAAGTAGGACGTGGGACAAGTACTCAAGATGGGTTAGCAATAGCATGGTCAACAGTTGAGTACCTCCACGATTGTGTTGGTGCCAAGACAATGTTCACAACTCACTTTCACCAGTTGGCGGTCTTGGAAGGTTTATTGACCGGAGTTAGGAATTTCCATGTGGAAGTTAAAGAGGAAGATGATTCTTTTGTGTTCCTTCACAAGTTATTGCCTGGAAGCACAGATAAAAGCTACGGAGTGGAAGTTGCGCGTTTGGCTGGTCTACCCAAGCCACTACTTCGACGAGCAAAAGAACTCCTAAATGAAATGGACGTAGAAGGAATTAAGCAAACAGCGGCCGTGAGTACAAAAGAGAATAGGGATCAATTGCCGTTGTTTACATCCGATCCGATCCGTGAAGAATTAACGGAATTAGATCTAGTACAGTTTACACCACTAAAGGCCCTTAACTATCTCTTCGAACTCCAACAAAGGATTGTAAAAAGAGGTGAGAGATGATGTCAAAGATTCACCTTCTTGACGAAGTAACAATCAATAAAATTGCTGCAGGTGAGGTCATAGAGCGACCTTCGTCGGTTGTAAAGGAGTTAATTGAGAACTCTTTGGATGCGGACGCGCGACGAATTGATATAAAGATTAGAAGTGGTGGTCGTGAGTTAATCCAAGTGATCGATGACGGCAATGGTATGGATAGAGAAGATGCTGTTAAATCCCTCGAAAGGCACGCTACAAGTAAAATAAAGACTGATCAAGATCTACAAACTCTATCATCACTGGGTTTTAGAGGTGAAGCGCTGCCAAGTATAGCTTCAGTATCTCGTTTTGCATTGGAAACCTGCGCACGTGGAAGGGTTGAAGGCACGAGTATTACATGTGAGGGCGGGCGGATACTTGGTGTTGAATCAGCTGGAGTCCCCAATGGTACAAGAATATCAGTTCGTGATCTATATTTTAACACACCGGCAAGATTAAAATTCATGAAGACAATTCCAACAGAAACGGGTCATATTAAAGAGACAGTATCCTGTCTAGCATTGGCTCACCCGAATGTATCATTTTCTTTACATCATGATGAATCCGAATTATTGTTTAGCACTGGCGATGGGAGATCGGATCATACCTTAGGTTCGATCTTCGGTAACATGATCATAAAAAATCTAATCCCCATCGAATTAGGCAATTGGGGTCCGTTAACCATTAGCGGGTATATCGGTCGTCCGGAGATTGCGAGACCCAACAGAAATCAACAGATTATCATCATAAATCATCGCTGGATTCGCTCGCGGACAATAAGCGCAGCAGTGGAAAAAGCTTATCGTACTTATTTGCCGATCGCGCGTTTTCCATTCTTTTTTTTAGATATACAAATTGATCCTACTCAAGTTGATGTCAATGTCCACCCAGCCAAGACAGAGGTTCGCTTTCTTAATGAGAACGAAGTGTTTCGTGGAATATACCACCGTGTTAATGATGCCCTGAATGAGAAGATGACAGTCATTGCAGGGACGGAAATTCGACCTGCTTCACAAAGGGACAATATTCAGCAAAAACTAATAGCTTCACACAATTCTACTTCTAATGCTCCCAAAACTTTCAAGACGGTAAACTATCCAACTGTAGAAACAAAAAAAACTGCACCTCTTTTTATGTCTGAAGAAGCAGCTTCATCAAACGTTGTTTGGATTCCTCCGACAAAGGAAGAATTTAGCAATACCGAAGAAACTGAAACAACTAAACAATGCAAAGATTATGAATCGTCACTGGTAATTTCGGATATTTTTGACCCGTATCTTGTATTTGATAATACGTTTTTGGTAACCCTTTGTGAAGATGGGATCATCTTAACTGATCAGCACGCCGCCCACGAGCGTGTCCTTTATGAAAAATACTTACTAAAAGAAGCGAACACCAAAGGAGATGGACAACTACTACTAGAGCCTATTGTGATTGAACTTTCACCTGATGAGATTGGAATTATCTCGAATATATTAGAAGAATTTCGCATGATAGGCTTTGACCTGGATTGGTTTGGAGAGGAGACTTTGATCATCAGGACTGTTCCTAGTGGAATATCCCTAAGTAGTGCCACTGACTTATTTCATCAACTTCTTGAAGATCTTAAACTTACTGGAAAATCAAATACATCAATAAAAGATCGAATTATCACGACCTTAGCTTGTCGTAGTGCGATTAAGGCTGGCGATAAGTTAACCTCTGTCGAGGCAAAAAAACTTCTAAAAGACTTAACTGAATGCAAAAACCCGTTTAGCTGCCCGCATGGACGGCCTACCCAAATTCGATTGGATCGTGACGAACTTTATCGACTCTTTCGGAGGGCTTAATGCTGACAGATCTTATTATGCAAATAAAGTTTACACCAGTGTTAGTAGGACCAACAGCTGTAGGAAAAACTGATCTTTCAATTCAGCTTGCACAATCATTAGGCGCACATATTCTATCTGCTGATTCTATGCAAGTTTACCGTTTTATGAATATCGGTACTGCTAAGCCTAGTATAGATGAGAGGAAGGGTATTCCTCATCACCTCTTGGATATGGTAGACCCGGATGAGCCTTTTACTGTTGCAGATTATCAAGAACACTTTGATTTAGCTGCTAAAACTGTCCGGTCACAAGGAGCCGTTCCTCTTGTTACAGGGGGAACAGGACTGTATATTCGGACAGTTACACGGAGCTTTAAGTTTCCTGGTCCACCACCTGATTTAATTCAACGCCAAAAACTTCAAGCTAGAGCTGAAGAAGAGGGTGGTATGGTTTTATACTCTGAACTTCAACAAGTAGATCCTACATCCGCGTTCCGTATTCACCCAAATGATCAACGACGAATTATCCGGGCTTTAGAAGTGTTTTACTCCACAGGGCGTACTTTCTCCTCTTGGATGCTCCATGCTCAAGAACCTATTAATCCTGGGACTATCTTCATTGGATTAGAGCGTGAACGTTCAAATCTCTATCAACGGATCGATAGAAGAGTGGACCAAATGATGAAGGACGGATTGCTGGATGAAGTTGAGTGGTTATTAAATCAAGGTTATCTAGCAGACAACCCATCAATGCAAGGTTTGGGATATAAAGAAATGGTTCCTGTGCTCCGCGGGACGATGGCAAAGGATGAAGCTATAAACCTACTTAAGCGGAGAACACGTAACTATGCTAAACGCCAACTAACTTGGTTTAGAAAAGAGCCTGTCAAATGGTTCTCATTAGAGGAGGGAGAAATCAAGGCTTTTCGTAAAATATTATCATTTTTGGAAGGTAGATTGAATCAATACGTCGAATAGAAATAATCTAATATTATAAAATTGAGAAGGTGGAGGGTAGATAAATGAATAAACCTACCATCAATCTACAGGATGGATTTTTAAACCAAGTTCGCAAGGAAGGTATCCCTGTTACTATTTATCTGGTCAATGGTTTTCAGCTTAGAGGAGTAGTTCGCGGTTTTGACAACTTTACCGTTATTTTGGAAAGTGACGGAAAACAAGAACTCGTGTATAAGCACGCTGTTTCCACAATTATCCCCGCTCGGCCGCTGCGGGAGCTTTGTAATGAAGCGCCAAAGGAATCACGGGAAGACTAAAAGGTGAGAGGCGGTGGTCGACCGCCTCAATTCTTTTTTTGAAAGGAGTTCCTGGGACTTGCGTTTCACAAAAATGCATGGAATAGGTAATGATTATATATATATAGATGCTTTAGATTCTAAGTTTAATATAGAAAAGGCACCAGGTATTGCAAGACGCATTAGTGATCGACACTTTGGAGTCGGTGGAGACGGGTTGGTCGTTATTGCTCCATCGACAAACGCTGATGCTCAGATGCGTATATTTAACGCAGATGGTAGTGAGGCTCAAATGTGTGGAAATGCAATTAGATGCGTAGCAAAGTATCTACGAGACCATTATTTAAAGACGAAAACAGATATGGAGATTGATACTTTATCAGGCAAACGAAAACTACGTATTCTAAAAGAAGAAAAGAACACCACCTGGGTTGAGGTGGACATGGGAGTTCCAATGTTGGAAAGTGAAGATATTCCTGTCACCGGAGACAAGCGACAGATTGTAGATGAGCCATTCTATCTTGAAGGTGAAAGAATTAACGTAACCTGTGTTTCAATGGGTAACCCTCATTGTGTCATCTTTGTGGATGATACATCGAAAGCCCCAGTTAATACAGTTGGTCCCTTAATGGAAAACCATCCTTCTTTTCCGCAGCGAATTAACGTGGAGTTCGTTCAGATAGTTGATACACAACACATAAAAATGCGTGTTTGGGAACGGGGAAGCGGTGAAACCATGGCTTGTGGAACAGGCGCCTCAGCATCTGTAGTTGCTTCAGTACTAAATAAAAAATGCTCTACTAAAGTTGAGGTCGAGTTAATTGGCGGGACACTTCACATTTTCTGGGCAAAAGATGATCATGTATATATGACAGGTCCGGCTGTAGAGGTTTTTGAAGGGCGGTTAACCATCCCGTTTGATCTTTGAAGCTAACGATATTAGACGGTTTTAAGGAGAGATGTAGTCTTGCGTCTGATTACCCTGGGTCCTCAAGGAACTTTCGGGGAAGAAGCGGCGAAATTATTCCACCAACGTATATCACCTGAAATACAGCCAGATATAAGATTCTCGACCGTTCCCGGTTGTTTGAGAGAAATCGAGAGATTTCAAGTTGAACGCGGGATACTGCCGGCTGAGAATATGCTGGATGGTATTATTGGCGCAACTTTTGACGCTTTAATTGATTTTCATGATTCAATAAAAATCTGTGATGAGGTACATCTTCCGGTTGATCTTGTTTTAGCTTCGAATCCATCTTCAGATTTATCAGAGATACAAATGATACTGTCACATCCATCTCCTTTAGCTCAATGCCAACATAAGCTGACAAAGTTAATTCCTAATGCGTTTCACCAGCCTACTGAATCTACAGCTGCGGCAGCTTGTATTGTTAAAGATCAGCCTGGAAAAGCAGCAATATGCTCACAAAAAACAGCCAAAGATTTAGGACTAAAGATACTTACAGGTAATATCAGTGATTTTCCTCTTAATGAAACACGATTTCTCGTGTGTGGTCTATCGGATTCACCGCCAACTGGGAATGATCGCACGATGCTTGCTGTACGCTTTGGGGCAAATCGTCCAGGGCAACTCCATGAAGTAACAGGAATCTTATCAAAACAAGAGATTGATTTACAGTTTGTTCAATCAAGACCTTACAAAATCCGTCCGCAAGATTATGTTCTTTTATTTGAATTAGTTGGACACAAAAATGATACTCACGTAGAAGAAGCGCTTAAACAGATTGAAGTTATGGTAAGAAAGACAGATGGATGGAAGAAGGTATTAGGTAGTTTTCCTCGTCGACAGAAGGGAGAATAATTGATACTTGCAGTATAAAACTACAAAACATATTGATATAATCGAGTCAATCGAAGACAGCCTTGCTCTACGCTTTAAAGATATTGATCGCATTGTACTTACAAATCAAGAAAAAGTATTGCAAGCTTTTAAAGACGAAGGTATCGGCGCGCACCACTTTCAAACCACAACTGGTTATGGATACAATGATATGGGGCGTGAGGCGCTCGAAAACCTTTTTGCTAGAATTTTTCGAACTGAAGCAGCACTTGTGCGTCAACAATTTGCTTCTGGAACCCATGCGATCACATGTTGTCTAAGAGGCGTATTAAGGCCAGGTGATGAAGTTGTTTTCGCATCTGGGATGCCTTACGACACTTTACAATCCGTATTAGGAATTAATGAAAACCCTCCCATCGGAAATTTAAGTGAGTACAAAATTAAGACACATTTGGTTCCGTTAAAGAGTAATAACGGATTAATTGATGTCGAAGGTGTCAAAAAAGTAATTTCCAGTAAAACAAAGATCATCTCTTTCCAGCGATCTTGTGGTTATTCACTGAATCAATCCATACAGTTAAATGAGCTAGAACGAGCTTTTCAGGAGATCAAAAAATGCACTTCATCTTCAACAGTGTTTTTTGTTGACAATTGCTATGGAGAATTTGTTAATAAGTATGAACCTACCGATTTTGGCGCTGACCTGATGGCTGGGTCACTGATCAAAAATCCTGGTGGTGGTCTGGCTCCTTCTGGTGGATATGTGGTTGGAAAAGCACATTTAATTGAAGAAGTAGCTGCTGCTCTCTTTGCTCCAGGTATTGGTAGAGAAGTAGGGGCATCATTACATAACCCGCGACCCTTTTTTCAGGGACTCTTTGAAGCTCCAGCACGTGTTGGAGAAATGATAAAAGCCAGTGTTTTATGGGCTGAAATATTCCGGTCTCAAGGATTAGCGACCTTTCCCGAACCATATGATGAACGAACAGACATTATTCAGCGGGTGGAATTTCTCAGTCCAAAACGGCTAAACTGCTTTTGCCGGGTTATTCAAGGAGCTTCACCTATAGACTCCAAAGCACTGCCTATAGCTGCCGAGATGCCGGGTTATGATCACCCTGTTATTATGGCTGCAGGTACATTTATCTCTGGCTCGACGAGTGAATTGAGTGCTGATGCACCATTTATTCCTCCATATAGCGCATTTTTACAAGGGGGACTATCTTTGGCACAAACTCGATTGGCAATACTTCATTGGCTAGAAGAGTGGGAAAAAGAGGAGGAAAATTTCGGTGATGGGCAGGAATCTCATTCCTTATAATGAATTAATTAGTAGGTGATTAATAGATGGGAGGGGGTGCGGTTTGGAGACTGTGTCCCGATCCATAGCGTTGAGAAGCTCTTCATTAAAAGCGCGATCAGAATCCCGCCTAAGACTACTTATTGGCTGGATTCTCTGTTCTATAAGTGTATTTGTCGTAATTTTGTCCTTTTTGCTGCCTTCACTACGTT
>OBJA01002537.1_pt1 | contig 10378 bp, 11 predicted proteins | sample 1519751 | NCBI WGS metagenome assembly OBJA01 (sample SAMEA3881238, study PRJEB22517) | soil metagenome | biome: lake sediment; feature: soda lake sediment; material: sediment, water from around vicinity | place: India | collected 2013-12-23 | depth 3 m
TATTGTTATTTTTATTATCATTGGTGAAACAATAACCTTTGAATAAAACTACATGTTAAACGACCACAACCTGCCGTCAAAGAAAAACCTGACCGGTGAACTTTTTTCATCGTTTACTTTAGCCTGCAACACCCTCCTGCCCCACTCCAGCTTCATTGTATTAACCAAATTAAAAGAACAGCAATGAAAAACCTGACTATTTTACTCACACTTATTATTGTCTTGTTTTCCTGCACAAAAAAGAAGGAAATAGATAATATTATTGATCTTACCCTAATTACTGATCCCAATATTACCAACTTATCTGAACTGGGATCAGAAATAATGTATTTCCCGCTCGAAACAAATGAGAATTGTTTTATTCAACGAATTGAAAAGTTGATTTATTCCGGCGAATCATATTATTTAAAATCAGGAGTTGATATCACCAGATTACGTGATCAAAGCACACCAGGTATACCGGTTATTGTAGGACCGAAAACTGAACTCTTTAGATTCTCAAAAAATGGAGAATTTATTTGCCAGATAGGTCGTTCAGGAAGAGCGCCTTCTGAATACAGATATATTGTGAACCTCATGTATAATGAAAGCAATAATACAATAGGAATTTATACTCTTCGTGATATTAAAGAATATTCGTTGGAAGGGAAATGGAAATTTTAAGGTTTACTGAGCATGTACCTGGTATTTTATTTTAAAAAATTCAAAATCAAGAAATTAGGTAACTTATCAATTAATCCTGAAAATGTTATAAAAAATGAAGAACTGGTGAATTTAAAAGGTGGTTATCTTGGAGGAGGCTCTGTCTATTGTAATTGTTATATTGTATGGTCTGACGGCGCAGCAACTAGTGTAAGTGGCTATTGTGGAACTAGTTCTAGCTGTAGAGAATGTGGTGAGGATTTAGAAAGATACTATGGTGCTTTACAGGCCGATTGTGAATAATTTATAAGGCATCCACCTATTAGGTGGATGCCCCTTTCAATAATAAATGACATAGATTAGTGCATATGGTTAAAGACTTTTTTATGATTTCAATTGTTGTAACGATATTGGCATCCTGCACCATCAATGATCAGCAGGAATACACCATAATCGACTTTGAAAGCAATGTCAGCAATTTCAAACCGACTAAACTGAGCGAGCTTGCTGATGATCTGGAATATATAGCATTGGAAACAACTCAGGGATTATTGCTTGAAGAAATCAGATATCTGGATATTTCATGTGATAAAATTGCAGTGGCCGATAAAAATGTTTGCCTGCTGTTCGATAGTAAAGGAAAGTTTATTTCACAAATAGGCAGATATGGGAAAGGCCCAGGTGAGTATAAATACATTTCGCAAATAAAACTTGTTAATAATTCAATACTTTTACCTGACGCTGGAAAAGACAATATTCAGTTTTACAATACAGCAGGGGAATATTTGTATTCTGTTAAAGCACCCGGCGAATTTTCCCCTAGTATTTATTCGAGGAATTTTATATCCGATACCGATACTACCTTTTTAATACGAATACCTAACCGGACCGGAACAGAACTATTCAGAATTGCTCATTTTGACAAAAATGGCCATGTTATTCAGAAATACAGGAACACAACTTTTTTTAACCGGCAGAAACCTGTATTTGGAACCTCTGATGTTTCCGCACAGTTTTACAAGCTAAATAATAAAATTTATTATAAGGAAATGCTGAATGACACGATTTGGCAGATAGACGATGACAATCTCCGGGTAAGGCATGTTATAAATATGGGAAAATATGGTTTTTCGATAAGGGATAAAGAATTACCTATTCCGGTCTGGCATAAAAAATTTACTGAATGTATTGATGTGGGGTATGTATTAGAATGTAACAGGTATATTTATCTGCTGTTTGATTTTATGTTACAATATCCTTTTTCTTTTTTCAGGAAAAGCATTATACCAAGCGGAAAAGCTCCTTATGAAATACTGGGATTATATGATAAAAAAGAAGATAACTTTTTTTTAGTAAATCCATCATACAAAGAGGGCCAGCCAGAACCGACAGGCATTATAAATGATATGGATGGAGGAGTAAACATGATGCCCAGGTATATATTCAATGATACCCTAATGGTTAGCTGGGTAAATGCATATGAAGTAAAAACATATGTTGCTTCAAATGCTTTCAAAACTTCCACTCCCAAATACCCCGAAAAGAAAAAGGAACTTGAACAACTGGCTGATAGCCTTGAAGAGAATGATAATCCGGTGCTGATGTTGGTGAAACTTAAATAATAAAAAAGTTGGTGTACTCGCTGTACATTTTTTTTTACTTTTAGCCTGATGTGCATATTGGACTGATTAAAACCAGAAAAATGAAGCTACTGCTGATCCTGTTAATCAACTTATTCAACTCTGAGACAAAATGGTAGAGTTTTTAAGGTTTACTGAGCATGTACCTGGGATTTTATTTTAAAAAATTCAAAATGAAGAAATTAGGTAACTTATCAATTAATCCTGAAAATGTTATAAAAAATGAGGAACTGGTGAATTTGACAGGTGGGTCTTATCCAGAATGTAACGGGACATACTATGTCTGTGAATCAGATTATGACCAATTTATGAGAGATTATTATAATAATTGCGGACCTGGAAGTGATGTTACAATAATGAAACTTATGGGATGTTGAATCCTTGTTGAAACTTACATAATGAGGCTGAATGAAGGATGATCATTTATAATTATATGTATGAGGTCATTCATCTTCAGCCTTATTCAAAAAAAAATCATGGAACATAAATTGATTAAAGTCTTGTATGCTCTTACCTTCATATTGTTTACTTATTGTGATAATATTAGAAATGCGGAAAACTACAGGGAAATAAAAATATCCTCTGTTGACACCCTCTCCATTGATATAACAGGAAGGGAACTCCCGTATTATTATAAATCTGATTTATATACAGATCCTGTTACCAACCATCTGATTTTTGCAGGGTATAACCATTTCGAGCATAGTTTTGATCTTTTTGATATTAATGATCAAAAAAGAATTAATAGAATTCAACTGGCTGAAAGAGGTCCTGATGGAATAAGCATGAACGGTGATTTTAAATTCATAAATGCAGATACCATATTGATAAAAGTTAATCAATCCTTGATAAAAATAAATACCCAGGGAGAAATCTTATCCAAGGTAAACTTGTTTGAGATAATAAAAGAAACAACATTTTTATTTACACATGGTCTTTCAGTAGAAGATCCTGAAAATAATTTGTCTTTTAAAAATAACGCCCTTGTTTCATATGTTCTTCCAGGGGAATCATTCTTTTGGGAAAGTAGATTTTATGAAGAGCCTTTTTTAGCATTACTAAGTCCTTCTAAAAAAACCGTGGAGTTTCTGAATATAAAATATCCTGATGAGGCTTCAGAGGATAATCTGTTTGGATACATGTTACGCCCTTACACACTTGTGAAGGATGAAGAACTGATCTATAATTTTCCATTTATTTCAAAAGTATACCGCTACAATTTTACTTCTATGAAGATTCAGGAAGCAGATATAAAAAGCAGTTTTACTGAAAATATCAGCTCAACTATCAATTCCGGAGAATTAAATGGAGATATAAGAAGCAGTGCAATTGGCCTTCATTCTTTCAATTCATTGAACTTCCATAAAATAGTTTATGATCCTTATAAAGATATTTTTTATAGGACCCATAACTCAAAACCGATTGAAAAAGAGGGAATGAAAATCAGAAATAATTATTTGTGCATTTTTAATTCGGATTATCAAAAAATAGGTGAAATTGAATTAGAGAAAAACCTGTATATTCATAATTACTTCCCTACTGAAAAGGGAATTTTGTTTCAAATAATTAATAACGACAATCTTAGCGAGATTAATATCCTTAAATTTTGCCAATTAAATTTTGACTTATAATATAAGGATTTCTATTATGTCAATATTTCCTAATTATAAACAACGCGATACCATGGACTGCGGTCCCACCTGCCTGCGTATGGTGGCCAGGTATTACGGCAAAAGTTATAGCCTGCAATATTTGCGAAGCCGCTCTTTCATTACCCGTGAAGGAGTTTCGATGCTGGGCATCAGTGAGGCTGCTGAAAACAAAGGGTTTCGCACAAAGGGTTTCCGGCTTTCATGGGAGGAGTTACGGGATGAGGTTCCCCTGCCCTGCATCGTCCACTGGAAGCAACGGCATTTTGTGGTGGTACCCCTATCCATCAGGAATTTATTCCAGATTGTTAAATTAATTAAGAACTAAATAGCGTAAACCTAAAACATTAAAATCCTTCAAAAATAAATTCACATACTATTTTGTTACTATTTTCTCTCTTTGTTATAAATATTTCTTGTACTGAAAAAAGAAATTCAATTTCGACCAACCAAAAGACTTTTAGTATTCAAAAAGATACTGTTGTTATTACTATCTCAGCTTCTGAACTTCCTATCTACTATACATTTGCCAGCTATTTTGAAAAACCATCAAACCAAAACCTGTTTGTGGGATACAATGGATTTGAGCACAGTTTTGATTATTTTGATATAGAAAATAAGAAACTGTTAAAAAAGGTATACCTTGAACATGAGGGTCCTAACGGAATAAGTGGAGCAGGTGATTTCTCTTTTGTTAATGCTGATACTGTTGTTATCCGGGAAAGTCCCTTTTACTATAAAATAGATTCGAATGGTACTGTAATTAATCGCAAGTCATTTTCTGACCTTCAAATGAATAAAGACTTTTTATTCATCAATATGATGGAATTGGGTTACCCTGAAAACAGCATTGCATATAATAACGGAAGGTTCTATTCGTATATCCTTCCTTTAAAGGCTATGTTCTGGCAAAAAGAATTTTATGAAAAACCGATAATCGCCTCAGTTGAACTAGAGAACAATTCTGTTATTCCGCTGCCTGTATATTATCCGGAAGAAGCATCTCCCAAACGACTGTTTGGTTATTTGCTAAAGCCTTATATTCTTAATTTTAAGAATTTTTTGATATATAATTTTCCCTTTTCATCAAAAATATATAAATACAACCTAATAACACAGAATACTGAGGTATTTGAAGTTTCAAGTCAATTCACAAAAAACGAAAGCGATCCGCTTGAATACAGTTCATTTAACGGGAACAGGGAAAGTTTCGAAATTGACAGGCATTTTTTAAATGCACTCATTTCCATAAAATCGTACACGATCCTTTTAACAATCTATTCTATCGTGTTCACACCCTGGTGCCTGATGTTAACGATAAGTATAAAAAATCGCTGGCATATTTATGCATCTTAGATGAAAATTTTGATAAAGTCGGGGAAATAAAAATTGCCGATAATTTATTTATTAACAATTACATGCCAACGCAAAAAGGTATAGTATTTCAACTACCAAATTATGACAATTTAAAGGATATTAATAAATTGAAATTTATCAGGTACAACATTAAATTCTAGTTTTAACTGAACCGGCAAATTATCAGACATTTGTTGGAAAACAGAGACAAAATAACTTTCCCTCTGTGCAAAAACTGTGAAACTTGCCCTGAATTAAGTGAATGCACTTATTCACCCATTTACTTCCCTGACATCTACAAAGTAATCATTCGTTCATTGGAACAAAACCGCCCACTCATGGAACCTGAGCAAAATTATTTTAGTTTTCAGAAAAATTGTTTATAGTTTGGTAGACCAGACTAATGAAACACCAAAAAAAATGCAAACGTTTATGACCAGTGACCGTCCCTAAACGATAACAGGGAAAGAGGGGCTGCAGTGCCCCCTTTATCCTTTCCAGTCGATCAGATTATCCCACTCTCATCCTTCAACCGACAATTAGGTCACCCTGACACCTTTTATCAGAAACTTCTGGCACATATAAATCCACATTAGCTATTATATTGGAATTCTGGAATAAAATATTTATTTATCTTTGGATAAAGAAACAGGTGTTGTGTTCAAAAAGTATAAAAATCAGAGAATAATTAAGAATAAGGATTCCCGGGCCCAAATCTTTTTATACGGTTCCTGTGCTCGTGGAGATAACCTGTCCCGATTCGGATTGGACTTGTTATCACCTTCAAAGACATTTTTCATGCAAGGCATGATGCTGCCCAAATCCCGTAAGGGTTCAATATTGGTTCCTTTTGAAATCTGAGAAAATGTTATAACTTTGTAATTACTATTTAAAATTGAGTTATGGAAATTTCAGTTATAAAAATCGGAAATTCAAAGGGAATCAGGTTGAGCAAAACCCTAATTGACAGGTACAACATCAAAGACACTGTTGATTTAATAATGGATAAAGAACACATTATCATAAAACCCATTTCAAAACCCCGCAAAGGATGGGAAAAAGCTTTTGAAAAAATGGCTAAAAATGAAGATGACAATTTATTGATTGACGATGTATTTGACGATGAAAACCTGGAAGAATGGAAATAAAACAATATCAAATCATTTTAGTCAATCTCGACCCGACAATCGGGAGTGAAATTAAAAAGACCAGACCCTGTGTGGTAATTTCTCCAAATGAGATGAATAAATATTTGCGGACGGTTGTGATTGCTCCAATGACAACAAGTTCCAAAAAATATCCGACAAGGATAAAAGTTAAGCTTGACAATAAAACCGGCTGGATTGTTTTAGACCAAATCCGAACAATTGACAGGCAAAGAATGATAAAAGATATTGGAGAACTGCAAAATTTTGAAATTCAGGAATTAAAATCGGTTTTGAAAGAAACTTATGTTGACTAAAGAAAACAATCTCACTGGAAAGACGAAAGGACGAGAATAAACCCGGTGCTGATGATAGTGAAAACTGAAATAAACAAGAAAGTTGGTTTTCCCGCAGTACAATTTGTGCCGGAAAATTTTAATTTTAACCTGATGTGCATATTAACCTGATTAAAACCTAAAAAATGAAGAAACTGCTGTTCCTGTTAATCAATTTAGCCACTGTAATTGCTTTAACCGGTTGCATTGATGAAAATGAACAAAACAACGGGCTCTTAACCATTGATATTGAAAATGCCATAGACTCACAAGCTAAAGGAAATTTGCTGGAGGAGTTTATTGATTCACTGATGTATATTCCACTCGAAACCAACGGGGATATCAGCATCGCTGAAATCTACCAGGTTCATTTTTACAGGAATAATTTTTTTGTGCTGGATAGTGAAGCTTTATATAAATTTGAATCATCCGGTAAATTCATGTATAAAATAGGTAACAAGGGAAGGGGGCCACATGAATATGAGGCAATCAGGAACTTCTTCATTAAATCAGATACCTTGTATGCCCTTTCACGGAATAAGATATTAGCTTTTAGTACTGCGGATGGCTCCTTCATGGAATATGTTCAATTTGCCAAAAGATTAACTTTCGGGAAAGCTGGAAGTCATTTTGCAGCATTTAACCCCTGGAATAATACGATAGAATATTACAATCAGACCGGCAAAATCATTGATTCCTTAGTCTACAAAAAGGATGATGCGGAAATTTTAAACCATGCAATTGGTTACACCCATAACAACATTTTATTCGGAACTGAAAATTCCCTAAAAATTACAACCTACTGCAACGATACCATCTTCGAAATAGACGATGATTTTCTTTTGAAACCTCAATATGTCGTCAACCTGGGTAAATATAAAATGCCGGATAAACACAGGCCGGATATGGTCTCCTGGGATGTATTCTATGATAACTCTTCAGCTTATTTAAGAAAAATACCCATTGAAACCAAAAACTTCCTTGTAGTGCAGCTGGGCAGCTGGACCGGTGAAGAGAGCAGTATTTCAATGCCTTCATTTCACGATCATAAAAGATTAGGCCTTGTAGGTTTAGGAATCTACGATAAGAAAAACAATACATTTTCACTAATAGAAAAAGACCAGGAAAGGCATCCGTGTTTTTATCCCAATTTCTCTGATGGTGATAATTATTTAATTTCCTATGTAAATGCCATTGATGCAAAGGAGTTTTATGAACAGAACAGGAATAAGTACCGGTTCAATAAAACGTTTGATGCTGTTGTGCAGAAACTGAAAGTTGATGACAATCCGGTGCTTATAATGGCGAAGATGAAGAACTGAAAGAAGTTTGTGCTAACAAACTACATGCATTCATCCTCATAATTTCACATCCTGGCCACTCAAAACATGTTGCACATCAAAGCGCGATGAAAGGATTATCAGCAGGCAAATGGATGAATTCTGGAAGGATATGTTGATTCTGATTCATATTATGACATTCATTAATGAGTAAGTTTATTTCAAAAAATTATTCTCGCCCATACCAATGGTTGTGAAACTGATATATTGGGGTTAAAGGCAAAAAAAAGCCTTTTTGTTTGTTGTTGTTTTTAGTTTATAAATGGGGCCCAGAACAAAACCGGTTTTAAAGCGGTGAAGTCAAAACAGTAAAGACTGTTTTACAGCAGATTGTATTGTTTTTTTATTAGTCAATTAGTTACATTTATCACTAAAACCAAATTATCTTGAAACTAAATAACAATGAAACCAAAAATTTCCGGTACCCGGGTAAAACTTCTAAAACTGGTTTTGATAGCAGGAACATTTCTTTTAGCAGCATGCAGCGACAATAGTCATTCAGCAAAAAGTTTACCCATTATTACGCCCGCCAGTTTGGCTGGATATATTTCACTTTCAGACATTGCTGTGGAAGTTTCTTATTTGAAATTGGAAAATTCCCTTCTGCTTTCAGATATCTATGATGTAAAAAAAGCATTGCCCGGATATTACATTAGTACAAGGGACGGGTTGTTTCATTTTGATAACCAGGGTAAGTATCAGTTTCAAATTGGTAAAAAAGGAAAGGGTCCTGAAGAATACCAGTATGTTGAAGATTTTGTTATTGACGAAAAGTCTCAGCAGATTTATATTCTGAACCGGGAGGTTGTAAAAGTTTACGATTACTCTGGTAGTTTTATTCGTTCATTTGAAACTCCTGATAAAGAATCTTTTTATGAAATGGAAATCCAGGGGAAAAAGTTGATTTTTCCTAAAGGCTTTGGGTTAATGCCGCTTGAAAAGGATTGGCGTATAACCGACCTTGATGGAAATACGGTTGCTATGAAATCATATCACATTACAACAGGTGAAATCAGTGTGGAATTCAGATCGAACTTATGTTTTGAAGCAGAAAACAAAATATTTTACTGGAACCAGCTGAACGATACAATATTTCAGGTCGGTACCCCGCCCGAGGCAGCCTATTTTTTTGCAAACGATAACTTCAGGGTAACCGAGAATGATTTAGCTTCAGAGGAGAATTTGCGCAAAAAATTAATGTGGCAGTTAATCTCAGTGCTTGGCACCAACAGGTATCTGTTTTTTGATTATGTGCTGATGAAGGAAATGAAAAAAAATCATACGGTTTATGATAAAAAGGAAATGCAGCATTATATGCTTATTCAGGAGAATTTTAATGAAGAGTCTTACAGTGCAAACTCTTTTGATAACGGCCCGGTTTTCATACCGAAATCAAAAATTTTTAATAATAATGAGGAGTTGATGATAGATTGGATTAATGCTTTTACAATTAAAAATCATGTAGCTTCTGAAGCTTTCAAAAACTCCACCCCGAAACACCCGGAAAAGAAAAAAGAACTGGAACAACTGGCCAACAGACTTAACGAAAATGATAACCCGGTGCTGATGCTGGTGAAACTGAAAAACTAAAAGAAGTTTGTTGTTCGTGGTTTGTTGTTCGTGGTTGTGGTTTGATGTTAACTACAAACAACAAACTATAAACAAATAGGCAGCCTTATCCGCCGGAGAATTTCAATTCTTTCTGCTGTTTGCTTCCGTTATTGCCGGCAGCTACTTTTAACATTTAAGGAAATTATTTCTGTAGCAGGAGCCCTGCAGGAAACACAATTATAATGAACTTATCTACCGTCATAAGTTCACTTTATAACCACTAAAAACATGTTGCACATCATGTTGCATCTTATTGTTATTTTTATTATTATTGATGAAGCAATGTACCCATAACAAATCCCGAAGGGATGAAATGATTATAGAAAGTGAAATAATATTCCAAATGGCAGGAACATATTCACAATTGTACATCCAGGTAGTTTTTGCAGTGAAAGGCCGCGATAATGTTATTGTAAAACCCTGGCGCGATGAATTATTCAAATACATATCCGGTATTATTACGCAGAAAGGACACAAGGCCATAATTGTTAACGGAATGCCCGACCATGTTCATACATTTGTTGGGTTACGGCCATCAATGGCTATATCTGATTTGGTAAGGGATATTAAAAACAATTCTTCGAAATTCGTTAACACCCGAAGGTTTGTAAAAAGCAGGTTTCAATGGCAGGAAGGTTACGGAGCTTTTTCTTATTCCCA
>OBJA01002538.1_pt1 | contig 10378 bp, 9 predicted proteins | sample 1519751 | NCBI WGS metagenome assembly OBJA01 (sample SAMEA3881238, study PRJEB22517) | soil metagenome | biome: lake sediment; feature: soda lake sediment; material: sediment, water from around vicinity | place: India | collected 2013-12-23 | depth 3 m
ATGCCGCCAATGCGCCGATGCGAAATTGTTCCAGGATCACCACCGCATCGCGCCCGCTGTCGTAAAGCAACACCGCCGCCGCATGACCACGCTCAAACAGCTCACGTGTCACCACCTGACTCATCCCGCCGTGATAGAGCGTATGCCGTAGCTGATAGCGCTCCAGGCGGAAAAAGCCCTCGTAAGCCGTCTCCTGTGCCAGGATCTCAAGCTGCGCATCTTGTGGCCCACGTGTAAAATAGTTCATGACAGCAGACTCCGAAGCGCCCCCTCGGTCAGACTACCCAGATGCACCTTGCGAACCACGCCCTTTTCGAGCAGAACAAAGGCCGGGGCACCACGCGCACCCAGATGAGTGGCCAATTCACCGTATTCCAGCGCATCCAGTTTGAGAATGGCACCAGTCTCTTGTTGCAGGCGTTCAATCATCGGCGCCATGCTCTTGCACGGCCCGCACCATTCACTGCTAAAGTAAAGCAGCATATGTGGCCTTTCACACCAATCCGGCAACAGCCCGTCCAGTACCGAAAAAACCGGATCGGTGGCGATCATTCTGCCACGCATCCGCCATGCCGATAGGCGGGCATGGAGCTGCATCCCTATCCCGAAGGCGATCAGTACAAACGGCAGATAGATCAGGTAATCCATCATGCGGTCATACCAAACAGGGCGGCATCGAGCAGGCGGCGGGTATACGCATGTTGCGGTTCGGCAAAGACGACCTCGGTCTCACCCTGTTCCACCACACGACCGTCCTTCATCACCATCACCCGGTGCGAGATCGCACGGATCACCTTGAGGTCATGGGAGATGAACAGATAGCTCATGCCGTGGCGCTGTTGCAAACCACGCAACAAGGTCAGCACCTGCTTTTGCACCGAGATATCCAGTGCACTGGTCGGTTCATCCAGCAACAGTACCTTGGGTTCCAGCACCACCGCCCGGGCAATGGCGATACGCTGGCGCTGGCCGCCGGAAAATTCATGTGGATAGCGGCTCAGCATCGTTTCATCCAGCCCCACCTCGTGCAGCATCGCGATGATGCGTTCGCGCCGCTGTATCCGGTTGAGTTCGGGATAGTGCAATTGCAGGCCCTCGCCGATGATCTGCTCGATGTTGAGACGCGGCGACAGCGAGGAATAGGGATCCTGGAATACAACCTGGACATGACGGCGGATCGGTCGCAATTCACGGCTGCGCATTCCATCCAGGCGCTGGCCATCGAAGTGGATCGGCCCCTCGCTATCCTGCAAGCGCAGCAAGGACATCCCCAGGGTCGACTTGCCCGAACCGGATTCACCGACAATACCTACTGTCTCACCCGGATGAAGCCGGATGCTCACCTCATCCACCGCCCGCACCTCGCCCACCTTACGGCGGAAAAAGCCGGCCTTGATCGGGAAATAACAGCGCAGCGTATCAGCCTTGAGCAATGGCGTCCTGGCCTGCATCGCGCTCAGGTCATCGCCCTCGGTCAGCCGCTCCGGTTCGCTGGCCAGCAGCTGTTGTGTATAGGGATGTTGCGGGCGGGCAAAGACCTCGGCCACACTGCCCTGTTCGACGATCTGTCCCTTCTCCATCACCGCCACCCGATCAGCAAAGTGGCGCACCATATTGAGATCATGGGTGATCAGCAACACCGCCATGTTGAACTCAGCCTGCAATTCATCGAGCAGATCAAGGATCTGGCGCTGTATCGTCACATCCAGCGCGGTGGTTGGCTCGTCGGCGATCAGCAATTTGGGTTTGCAGGCCAGCGCCATGGCGATCATCACGCGCTGACGCTGTCCACCGGAGAGCATGTGTGGAAAGGCATCAAAGCGTTTTTCCGGTTCCGGAATCCCTACCCGACCCAACAAGGCAATCATCCGCTCCCTGGCCTGTTCGCGTTTGAGACCCTCATGCAACATCAGCGGCTCGACCAGTTGATCGCCAATGGAGTAAACCGGATTAAGCGAGATCATCGGCTCCTGGAAGATCATCGCGATCTCCCGTCCACGCAACGCACGCAACTGCGGCTCCGGCAGGCCGATCAACTCCTGACCATTGAACTGCACGCTGCCGCTGGGATACTCACACTGGGAACGATCATGCAACTGCAACAGCGACAGCGCCGTCACCGACTTGCCCGAACCCGACTCCCCCACCAAGGCAAACTTTTCTCCCGCATTCAGCGACAACGACACCCCGTGAACCACCGGCGTACGCGCACCCTCATGCCCAAAGGCAATGGTCAGATTGTCGATCTGTAGGAGATTGTTCATAAAAACCTTTCAACACAGAGCCCACAGAGAGCACAGAGAAATGTGAGTGATAACGTGACCACCATTACTGGATATAGCCGTTCATCACACGCTTTACCCCATCTTTCAAGAAACGCTCGTTAAAGTTAATCAGTAAACCCGTCACTTTATTAGCCAGACGCAAATAAGAAAGTAATTGCGCCTTGTGTACAGGCAAAATCCTTTCCACCGATTTCAGTTCTACAATCACCTGATCTTCTACCAATAGGTCGATACGGTACCCAGCATCAATCTCAATACCCTTGTACCGGACAGGCAGAACAAGCTGATTCTTCACCGACAAATCAAGCTCACCCAACTCGTACATCAGACAGGCCTCGTAAGCACTTTCCAGCAGACCAGGGCCAAGTGCCTGGTGTACCCGAATTGCCGCACCAACAATACTACCCGTAATCTCATTCACTGAACTCACATCAACCTCCTTATTACGCACATCAACTCTGTGTTCTCTGTGCTCTCTGTGTTGAAACGCCTTTATCCTTTACGCGTATCAAAGGCCGCGCGCAGGGCTTCGCCGATGAAGATCAGTAACATCAGCGTGCCAACCAGCACCACGAAGGTAGCGATCGACAGCCACCAAGCGTCGATGTTCTCCTTGCCCTGCGCGAGCAGTTCACCGAGGCTGGGGGTGGTGGGCGGCACCCCCAGGCCGAGAAAGTCCAGGCTGGTCAGCGCCAGTACCGCGCCGCTGATGCGAAACGGCAGGAAGGTCACTACCGGGGTCATCGCATTGGGCAGCAAATGACGCCACATGATCGCTGGGTTGGAAACCCCCAGCGCACGTGCGGCGGTGACATAGTCCATGTTGCGCCCGCGCAGGAATTCGGCACGCACATAATCAGCCAGCCCCATCCAGCCGAACAGGCTGAGCAACACGATCAGCAACAGCAGGCTGGGTTGGAAGATCGAGGCGAAGATGATCAGCAGATAGAGCTCCGGCATCGAGCTCCACACCTCGATCACCCGCTGCGAGAACAGGTCGATGCGTCCGCCGAAATAGCCCTGGATTGCCCCGGCGACAATCCCGACCAGCGTGGCGATCACCGTCAGCACCAGGCCGAAGATCACCGAGATACGAAAGCCATACAGCAAGCGTGCCAGCACATCACGGCCCCGGTCATCGGTGCCAAGTAGGTTCTGGGCCGAAGGCGGGGCCGGGTTGGGATGTTCGGCAAAGTAGTTGATAGTGTTGTAGCTGTAGGGGTTGGGCGGGTAGATCGCCCAGTTCGCCCCGGCGGTAAGCTGATCGCGGATATAGGGATCGAGATAATCGGTCTCGGTATGAAAATCGCCGCCGAAGGTGGTCTCTGGGTAGGTGTTAAAGAGCGGGAAATAGTAGCCCCCCTGATAGTGGATGAGCAGCGGCTTGTCGTTGGAGAGCACCTCGGCAAACAGGCTGAGCCCAAACAGGATGGCGAAGATCCACAGGCTGACATAGCCGCGCCGGTTGGCCTTGAAGCGCCGCCAGGCACGCTGCCAGGCGGTGGCCTGCGGCTGCAATGGCCGTGATTCGGCATCCAGCTTGAGAACCGCACTACCCTGGATCTGGCTCATCGGATCGACTCCGATCGCTTGGCAGATATCGGTATGCCATGCCCATCTTGTGGTACGCCGTCAATACGTCCGTGTAGGCTCGACGGCAGCATCCCTGCTGCCGACGCCCACAAGATGGGCATGGCATACCGATACATCAAGGCCACCATCATCCCCATGTTCTGAGTGGCCATGCTCATTGCTTCACCGTGTCAAACTGGATGCGCGGGTCGACCAGCACGTAGCAGATATCGGTCAGCAGCTTGCCGATCAGGCCGATCAGAGTAAACAGATAGAGGGTTCCCAGCACCACCGGATAGTCGCGCTTCATCACCGACTCGTAGGAGAGCAGTCCCAGCCCGTCGAGGGAGAAGATGGTCTCGATTAGCAGCGAGCCGGTGAAGAAGGCGGCCAGGAAGGCACCGGGAAAGCCGGTGATCAGCGGGATGATGGCGTTGCGAAACACGTGGCGGTAGAGCACGGTGTTCTCCCCCAGCCCCTTGGCGCGTGCAGTCAACACATATTGCTTGCGGATCTCCTCCATGAAGCTGTTCTTGGTCAGCATCGTCATCCCCGCCAGCGAACCCACTACTGAGGCGGTCACCGGCAACACCATATGCCACAGATAGTCCAACACCTTGCCGACCAGTGACAGCTCGTGCCAGTTATCGGAGGTGATACCGCGCAGCGGGAAAATATCCCAGAAGGTGCCACCGCCGAACAGCACCAGCAGCGCGATCCCCAACACGAAGCCGGGAATGGCGTAGCCGACCAGCACGATGGTGCTGGTGATGACATCGAACGGGGTGCCATCACGCACCGCCTTGGCTACGCCAAGCGGGATCGAGACCAGATAGGTAATAAAGAAGGTCCACAGCCCCAGGCTGATCGACACCGGCAGTTTGGAGATCACCAGTTGCAGCACGCTCTGGTGATGGAAGTAGCTGTCACCGAGGTTGAAGGTGAGGTAGTTGCCGAGCATGGTGGTAAAGCGTTTCCAGGCCGGCTCGTCGAAACCGTAATAGGCACGCAGTTCGGCCAAGCGTTCGGCATCCAGGCCCGAGGCCCCCTGATAGAGTCCCTGGCCGCCACTGACCGCCACCTCGCCGTGCGCCCCCTGCCCCTGCAACTGGGCCACCAGTTGCTCAACCGGCCCACCAGGCACGAACTGGATCACGATAAAGGTGATCAACAGTACGCCAAACAGGGTCGGGATCATCAGCAACAGACGTTTGAGGATGTAGGCACTCATTTGCGATGTCCCGTATGCATCCAAAAAGATCTCACGCAAAGGCGCAAAATATACAGGTACGAGATACGAGGAAAAAGGTACGAAGGGTGCTGTGCGCTGCGCGCATGGCTTTTTCTATAAAGAGTTGCCCGCAACGCGGGCACATCCCCTCGCCACTCGTACCTCAATCCTCGTATCTGTGTTCTTTTGCGTCTTTGCGGTGAAATGTTTTTTATGATCATCGCTTAGTCTTCCCTGGCCCACCAGGTAGCAATCACCCAGCTGACCGCCTGGTAGTACAACGGCAGGGTCTCAGGCCGTTCAAACCGATCCCACCAGGCTACCCGGTGGGTGGCGATATACCATTGCGGCACGATATGGTAGCCGTGCATCAAGACCCGATCCAGCGCACGCGCGGCGATAATCAGTTCATCACGGGTCTCGGCGTAGATCACTTTATCGATCAGTGCATCGACCACCGGATCCTTAAGGCCCATCAGGTTGCGGCTGCCCGGCTCATCGGCGCTGCCGGAATGAAACATCCCCATCAACTCATTGCCGGGTGAGAGGGTCTGATTGTAACCGGCCACCACCATGTCGAAATCAAAGTTGTCCATGCGCCGCTGGTAGAGAGCCGAATCGACGGTGCGGTAATCCACCTGAATACCGAGGATCGCCAGGTTGCGTGCATAGGGGGCAACAATGCGTTCGAAGCCGCGTTGCACCAGCATGATATGAAAGCGAAATGGCTCACCGCGCTCGTTGCGCAGCGCCCCGTCGCGGTATTCCCAGCCCGCCTCGGCCAGCAGGTCGCGGGCCTGACGCAGATTTTCCCGCAGGCTGCCGGGCGGCGCGGTGCTCACCACCGGGGTGGGCCGGGTAAATAGTTCTGACGGCAACTGTGCGCGAAAGTTTTCGAGCAGAGCCAGTTCGTCCCCTTCGGGCAGCCCGGTGGCGGCCAGCTCGGTATTGGCGAAGTAGCTGTCGTTATACTCATACTGTTCGTAGAATAGATTGCGGTTCGACCACTCAAAATCCAGTGCCAGCCCCAGCGCCTTGCGCACCCGTTTGTCCTGAAATAGCGGACGGCGCTGGTTGAAGACAAAGCCCTGCATCCCGGCGTTGTTGTTGTGCGGCAGTTCGTCGCGCAGGATCTCGCCGCGCCGGAATGCCCCACCGATATAATCACGCGCCCAGCGCTTGGAGTTGTACTCCATATTGAAATCAAATTCACCGGCCTTGAAGGCCTCCATTGCCACCACAAAGTCGCGGTAGTATTTGTAGGTGATGCGATCGAAATTGTACTTTCCCTGGCGCACCGGCAGATCCCGGCCCCAGTAGTTCGGATCGCGCACATAGGTGATGCGCTTGCCCAGGTCGTAGTGCTCAACCCGGTAGGGGCCACTGGTGATCGGCTCCTTCAGCGCCAGGCGGTCGAAATCCTCTCCTTCCACCCAGCGGTGCGAGAAGACCGGCACCTGCCCGGCCAGCAGGTGCAACTCGGGATTGACGCGGGCAAATTCAAAGCGCACCACCCGTTCGTCGACCACCACCGCCCTCTCGATATCGGCCCAGTAGATGCGATACCAGGGGTGGCCGTGCTCACGCAGGGTATCAAAGGAGACCTTGACGTCCTCGGCGGTCACCGGGCTGCCGTCATGAAAACGCGCCTGCGGGTTGATCCAGAAGGTCACCGACAGGCGATCCTCGGCCAGCTCACCGCGCTCCGCCAGCAGGCCGTATTGGGAAAAGGGTTCGTCCAGGCTCGATTCCATCAGTGATTCGAACATCAGTTGGGTCAGCCCGGTTGCCGCCTGGCCACGCAACGGGAAGGGATTGAGACTATCAAAGCTGCCGATCTGCCCCAGGTTGAGCCGCCCCCCTTTGGGGGCATCCGGATTCACATAGTCAAAGTGGCTGAAATCCGCCTTGTATTTGGGTTCATAGCCCAGCGCCATACCAAAACCCGCCTGTACCGGCGTAACGGCCAGGGTCAGCAGCATCAACAGGATGGCAAAAAACAGGCGTAATAGGTACATGCGCGCATGGTACGCAGGGCCGGGCAGACGGGCAAGCTGTTCGGTTTATTTACGCCACCCCCACAAGTGACTACTATAAACCAGTCCATTCCGGGCTAGACGACTCCAATACAGGTATTTGCAGCCATGCCGCACACAATCAAGGGTTTGCTTGGCCTGATCCTCATCCTGCCACTGTTGGTCGCTTGCAGCGGTGCCCCCAAAACAGCCGATGACAGGCCCGCTACACCGGGTGTGCAAACGGACAGCCGGGCAGAACAGCACGGCATACTCTATGTATCCGAACAGGGCGAGAAGCTAACGGTCATCTACCATGACGAAGGCACGGTGGTGGAAGTGCACCTACCGGATGGTCGGGTAAGCAGGCTGCCGCTGGTCAATTCGGTGTCCGGCAATCGTTATAGCGATGGACGTGAAACCTTCTGGGCCTACTACGATGAGGGGATCTTCTGGATCGTGAACCGGCGCGTCTTTTACGGCAAGCTGGCCAGGTGACAGGTCAAGCGGAAGTCTGCCTCCATCCTTTTGCCGATACCGGGCCACTTAGGGTATCCTATTAACTCGGAAATCCCATTAGAGGGTGCGATGATCGCGCAGGATATTGATTGCACAATGGATTTTTCGACGGAGCGGTGTAGTTATTCATACACCCGACAGAGAAAAATTCATTGTGCAATCAAGAGACAAGCGAGGGTGCGCTCTCTAATGGAATTTCCGGGATTAATGATGCCCGCTCCCTTTACGGGGCAGTGGCATACGCGATCTGACAAAGGCGAATGAGGATGGACGTTTTCGAAACCACCATGCTGGGCAAATCGGCGGAATTCGTCAGTGTGTTGCGATCCGCCCAGATTGTCGCCGCCACTGACGTCACTGTGCTGGTGCATGGCGAAAGCGGCACCGGCAAGGAGCTGCTGGCCCGCGCCCTGCACGATGCCAGCCCACGGTGCAACGGGCCGTTTATCGCCATCAACTGCGCCGCCCTCCCTGAGCAACTGGTGGAATCCGAATTGTTTGGCCACCGTCGGGGGGCCTTTACCGGGGCGGTCGATCATCAGGAAGGGCGGATCCGTGCCGCCAGCGGTGGCACCCTGTTTCTTGATGAGATCGGCGAGTTGCCCGTGGCCATCCAGGCCAAGCTGCTGCGCTTTCTGGAAAATGGCGAGTGCCAGGCCGTTGGCGAGAGCCAGGTGCAACGGGTCAATGCCCGGATCATCGCCGCGACCAACCGCGATCTGCACCAACAGGTTCGCGACGGCCGCTTCCGCGAGGATCTCTACTACCGCCTGAATATCGTCCCCCTGCAATTGCCACCGTTGCGCCAACGGCGCGGCGACATCCCGCAACTACTGCTGGCCTTCAGCCGTGAGCTGGCCGCCCAGCACCGACTGGAACCACCGCATTTCGATAAAAAGACCGTGCAGCGGCTGGAGGCCTATGCCTGGCCCGGCAATATCCGTGAGTTGCGCAACCTCTGTGAACGCATGGTGATCCTGCACCACGGCAAGACCATCGCCCTCGATCACCTGCCACCCGAACTGCATAGCCAGAACAACAGTGAAGTCGGCGCCACAGGCCGCTTCGCCCTGCCCCCCAGCGGTCTGAGTCTGGATGAGCTGGAGCGCGAACTGATCACTCAGGCCCTGGATCGCACCCAGGGCAATCGTAGTCGTGCGGCACGCCTGCTCGGCCTGACCCGCGACACCCTGTTGTACCGCATCAAGAAACACGCTCTGGACTGAACCCAGCCTTTTCAATACCCGGCTGGTGAGTTCCGTTTCCCACTTCACCGTGATCAGTGCTGTCGAAAAAATAACCGGCAGGCCAGAGTAATGCCCCCCTTCCAAAAACCGTGGCAACAACCGCAACAAACAAAACAGCCGACAGAGACAAATAGGGACTAAAAATGTGTGGCTATTCCGTGTAAACTGCGTTTTATCAAAATTTATCCACTGTCTAGCCCGACTGCCCAATGGATTGTCCGGGCCAGCCCAACCTCGCCAAGGAGTTCACCATGAAACGCACCCTGTTCGCCCTGTTGCTGTTGCTACCCGGCCTGTCGCTGGCCGCCCCCAAGCTCGGTTTTCCCGCCCCGGATTTTGCCGTCGTCGATACCACCGGCAAGGTACGCACCCTGAGCGAGTTTGCCGGCCACATCGTCGTGCTGGAGTGGAGCAACCCTGACTGCACCTTCGTCGACAAGCATTACCACAGCAACAACATGCAAGACATGCAAAAGCGCTACGCCAAACAGGGCGTGGTCTGGCTGACCGTATACTCCGCCGCGCCCGGCACCGACAGTCATGTCACCCCGTCCAAGGCCGAGGCCGTGAGCAAGCAGCGCAATGCTGCCCCCACCGCCATACTGCTGGATGAAGACGGCAAGCTGGGGCGCAGCTATGGTGCCCGCGTGGCACCGCATCTCTACGTGTTCGACAAGCAGGGGCGGCTCGCCTACATGGGCGGCATCGACAGCATCTACAGCCCGCACACCATCGATATCGACAAGGCCATACCATTCACGACCAATGCGGTGGATGCCCTGCTCAATGGTCGCGAGGTTGCCCAGCCACTGACCCGCATCTACGGCTGTCCCATCGAATATTGACGGGGACACACCCCACTTTTCGCGCGGCTCCCCTTACTCCAACAGACGCCGCACCGGCGCAAAGCTGCGCCGGTGGATCGGCGTTACCCCCAATTGTTCCAGCGCCTGGATGTGGCTTTTGGTCGGATACCCTTTGTGTCCAGCCAGGCCATAGCCAGGATATTGGCGATCCAGCTCCACCATCTCCCGATCCCGGGTCACCTTGGCGATGATCGAGGCGGCACTGATCACCGCCACCGTGCCATCCCCACCGATCACCGCCTCGGCACTGCACGGCAGGGCCGGACAACGGTTGCCGTCGATCAGCGCGTGTTGCGGTGCCGGCTCCAGCCCTGCCACCGCCCGTTGCATCGCCAGCATCGTCGCCTGCAGGATATTCAGTTCGTCGATCTCCTCCACCTCGCAGCGTCCGATGGCCCAGCACAGAGCCTTATCAAGGATCTCCGGATACAACTGCTCACGCCGCTTTTCACTCAGCACCTTGGAATCGGCCAGCCCGGCGATCGGCCTGTCCGGGTCGAGGATCACCGCAGCGGTCACCACTGGCCCGGCCAGCGGGCCGCGCCCGACCTCATCCACCCCGGCCACCAACAACACCTTGTCCGAATTGCTAAACTGGAAACTTGTTTGCATGATGAGGGTCTGCATGAAAATGAGAAAGCGC
>OBJA01002539.1_pt1 | contig 10375 bp, 5 predicted proteins | sample 1519751 | NCBI WGS metagenome assembly OBJA01 (sample SAMEA3881238, study PRJEB22517) | soil metagenome | biome: lake sediment; feature: soda lake sediment; material: sediment, water from around vicinity | place: India | collected 2013-12-23 | depth 3 m
GGTCGAGGTATTCCAGATTGGTTTCCAGCATTTCTTCCATGGTTACGTCACGGGTAAAAGCTCCGTTCTGATAACAATAAAGGCAATACTCCTCGTTTCCTGTTCCGTCGGCATTCGTGCCGAAATCTCCTGCGGATTTCATATTCATGCCGCAGCTTTGGCAAATTTTTTCTTCCATGATTAATTGAATTTATTGTGGGTTATAATCTGTAAATTCCAATTTCCAACACTTTTATCTCCAAAGGTAGGAAACTTTACAGGATATTTATTGTGATTTTCCTGAATTTAGTAGGAAACGTTTATTCGAATCTATATTCATTTTTATTAGACAGATTACCAATGAATCACGAAATGGTTACAGAAATCCGTATTAAGATAACTACTCCAATCCATTTTTCCGGAGATTTGTATCCATGCAACGGAAGTGGCGTCTGCTATTCTAACTCATAATGACCCTTTGCCGGTTATCATAATCGAATTCTCTGTCTCCCCTATCGTCCCTATTTATAATAATTTTTTTCATCAAAAATCATTATTTTTAATGATTGACAGATATTGTTGAATCATATTACTTTGTAATTTATATAGATTTATGAAGTCAATGGGCATTATTTACGCATCTACTTTTAAACACAGAAAAGGTTGAAAATACCAGCTTTATCAACCGGCAAGTAAATTTTGTGTTGTGAAGAAAAGGGGCACAAAAACAGGTACGGTTACAGTGATTCTATTTTCTGACATTCGGGACAATAATAGACCGAACCGCCTAAGTAGGCTTCTTTTGCAATTATACTACCGCAACGGGGACAGGGATTCTTCCATGTTTTGGCAGACAGGATCGTTCTATACCTACCGTTATTGCCATAGAGGTCTGTTTGCGTATCGCGCCCGCCTTTAAAAGCCATTTCTGATAAAGTATCTCTCAGGGAAAAGAACAGTGTTTCTTTCTTTTTGTCCGATAGCCTTAAGATCTGTTGCCTCGGATTGATTTGTGCGTTAAAAAGAATGTCTTGTATGACACCGTTTCCTACACCGGGGATTCGTTGTTCGGTGGCGAGCAGGGCCTTGGCGGTCAGGGTCTTTTTTGCTTCGAAGAGTTTATCGAATTGCTTTTCCGTGTAATCTTCGCTCAGCGGAGAAATGCTTTCTCTGCTTAGCTTGTAATATTTATTGTCGATAATCCCGTCGGGATAGGCATTGATAAAGCCATACATGGCAACGCTGAAAACCAGGAACGAATTATCATCGAAAGCCAACAGCAACTGATAACTGGCGGGAATCTTATCGCCCGGACTGTAGTAACGGGCAATAACTCCGTCACCGATATTCATCGTCACATTGTCCGAAAGGTAGAAGTCGACAAACATGCCGTATCCTTCAGACGACAGGATCGTCTTTCCGATAAGCAACTTACCGTATTCCAGCGGATCGCCGTTATAGAATGTAAACTTATGCGGTTTGGTGGCATTAAATACCTGCGTGATCGTTTTACCGCTTAATGTGTTATTCGCTTGCTTACTCAGGGTAAGGACTTCGGGTAATTCCAGCATATTATTATTTTGTTTTATTTGTCAATGGGAATATGAATTTCCGTCAATAGTTCATCCATAACCGTCTTGCCTGGAGTATTGAGATATACTTCAAAGGTCAACGGGTATTTCTAGTAATATATAAGTAAACCTGTTCCTACACATTATTGAAATGTACCAATGTAACCAACGATATGGTGTATATGTATCCTGACAATCTATGACTCCAAATCCATTTACTGGATATAGCCGGAATGTTTGTTGATTGCTTCGGTAGTTTCATCTGCCAATAGAAGCAAATTAAAAGGATAGTAGTTATTTTGCTGATCTCTAGATTCATATTTTATAATTCTATCTGATATATCCTTGACTCTTCATTCCAAGGGTGATAACCCTGTCCGATATAGTTGAACCCAAATTTCTCATAATAACCGATATGATCGGTAGATAAGTACAATTTTTTGAATCCGAATCTTTTAGAATCATCTTTTGCTTTGTCAATAAGGAGTTCCGCATAGTTGTTTCCCCTTTGTTGCTCCGAAATAAACACTGCGCAAATCCACGGATATAAATCCATTCGACTGATGAAATCGTTTGTGATAAGTCCGGCACAACCGATAATTTCATCCTCTTTCTCCAATAAATACCATTGAGGCAAAGGATTTTCCGCATTTATACTGTGGCTTATACTGTCTTCGTAGATAATCGGCGATACCGTAACCCAACTTTGTTGGAAGAAGCGGATCGCTTTTTCCTTGTATTCGGAATTTTCCCGAACTGATATAATTTTCATTTTAGATCCTGATTAATCCGTAATAATGCAAATCTATGATTTTGCCGTTTTTGATAACTGGTTCTTTGCTTAAAACCATCTTGATAAATTGCTCTCCATCCTCAACCGTATATGGGTAAGGGAAATAATCCCTTACATTATTCCAAATATTTATATTGTTCGCATTTTCAGCAATAAATATCTTGTCAGATAAACTCCATTCCCTTAGCAGATAGTTTTTGCTTATACTTTTTATCCATTTGTCCGGAAGGAAATATCTTCTCCTCTTGCACGGGCCTCCTTAACCATCTGTTGGTATTCTTCCGGCAACGATTCGATTGGCATAATCATATCATCAACCATGACAAACTGATTAAATGGATTACTATCAATCATATGCCCGGTCGCAAATTCATTATTGAAGATTCTGTCTAATTTCAGCATATCGCGGATCAATTTAGACTTGGCTCCTACTGTTGAGCTTTTTGTGCCGAAATAATGATGAATATCACTTGATGGAATATAGGGCTCAAAAGACTTGTCGAAAAGGAAGTTCAGATTACCAACTGTATATATGACAGAGGCTGCCCATATTTCCATTTTTCCGGTCAAGAAAGGGACATTTCTCTTACGCCCTAACTTTTGAACCAGTTCAATACAAAGCTGTCTGTATTCCTCATTTAGTTTCTCCCGACAGAAATTAGAGACCAGCTCGATCAATTCCTCTTCTTTTTCTCTTTTAATTTGTTTTGGGTCCATATATTATACCTTATAAATAATTCTGTAAAAGCATTTGGAACTCGTTATCAGTCAGTAATAATATTTTGGTTTAAGATCACAAATTGTGATTTATACTGTCAGAAACTTTTACTCGTCTTTTCTATCTTTTTTCTTATTAGCCTTTCTTTCCAATTGCTTAATCGTATCCAGATAGGCTTGCTCAACAGGAGATACAGTTTTCACCTGATATTTTCTGTACTCAGCTTTTGCCTTCTCCATCGCTTGTTGATGACTGACACTACCGGCATCGGTCAATAACTTTTCTCCGGTTGAAGAAAGAATATTATCTAACTGATTGACATAGTCCGACATATACATTGGATTACGCCGCATAGCTTGAATTTCCGCAAAGTCGAAATACCCGGAAACAAGATTGTTCAATATCTTAAGTTCATCAGTTGTCAGGTAATTTTTTGCAACAGTTATATCTTTGCTTGTGGGAAGATCTCCAGAGAATGTAGTCAGCCCCATGAACGGTTTGTCAGAATCTGCCCGTTCGTAGATGACTTCTGCAGCGGTATGTCCATGTGCCGCGAAGTGTAGCTTATTTTGTACAATTTTGAAGAATTGAATGGAAACATCAGATTTAGGATCATAATCCACACTTGTCGCATAAAGATCGAGCACCTGACGATAAAGCACTTTCTCAGAAGAACGAATATCCCGGATCCGGTCGAGCAGTTCTTTCCAATAACCTCCACCACCTAATTGCTTCAGGCGTTCATCATCCATCGTGAAACCTTTGATCATATACTCTTTCAAACGTTCGGTGGCCCAACGCCGGAAGTGTGTGGCAACAATGGATTTAATACGATAGCCAACAGAGATAATAGCATCCAGATTATAAAACTGGGTTTGATATGTCTTCCCATCTTCGGCAGTATGTGCAAATTTTGCACATACTGAATCTTTGTCTAATTCTCCTTCTTCAAATATATTACCTAAATGCTTAGTAACCACCGATCTATCTACATAAAACAATATGGATATCTGCGCTTGCGTCAACCAAACAGTTTCGTCTTCCATCTTCACCTCAATGCGGGTATGCCCGCTTTCAGCTTGATAGATAATGATATTTCCTTGATTATTGCTCATCAATACATCTTTTACTTATTAATCCTGCATTAAATTTTTTATTTTCCTACATTTTAGCGGAAATATTTTTACCGACTGCAATAAACAGCTAATTTACAAAATAATAGCCCGTCCTTTTTCCACTTTTATATAACCCCGTCTTACAGCTTCCCGTATACCCTGATACATAGCATAATCTACGTTATTACCTGTTCTGGCAAAACCAAAAAGTTGTGCTGTAATACGTGCCAAATCTTTTGTCGGAAGGCTGATTTGTGATCTCAATAAATATTTCATCGCATTCGCCACTTCATCAGGTGCCAAATCAAGTGCAGTACGTTCCGATATTGGCCTGAATGTATCGTATGAAATCATCTGCTCTTCACTTCCCCAAAAGAAGATAGATTCGTCGTCTCTTTTCTGGTAGTATTCAACTTTATTGAACAACTCATTAAAATATGCATCTATTCGGGATCCTAAACGGGAAATTCCCCAGGAATTAAGTACACGCTTACATAACAGAGAGCGGCTTATGGGCGCTTCCGCTTCAAGAACTATCTGTATCTGTCTTACAATGTAACTCTCATTGTGAGGAAAAAGAAATGATTCTGAAGGAAATGGTACTTTTGGAAGATTTGCATAGATATATGTATCATGTATATCGGATTCTTCTGTTTTTGCCGGATCTTCCTGCATTACGATTGACTCTTCTTTCATCACAATTGGCTCTTTCTCCTTTGTATTTGGTTTTTCCGGCATCACACCCCGACCCTCAAAATTATTTTTGATCAGCCCCTCTTCATCACCCGTAACCAACACTTTTTCATCTTGTTTTTTGGCTATGACCGGTTCAGTGATTCTCTTTTTAGCATTTTCGATGGCAGATTCAATCATGATCATTACTTTCGTGGGATCCTCCCACCAATCGAGCGTCCATACACGGCATATATTCCATCCCAACATACGCAATACACTGTTCTGCACAACTTCCCTATCCCTGGTGGTTTTTGTCCTTTTATAATTTTCACCATCACAAATGATACCTAAAATATAGTTACCGGGATTATTCTCATCCACAACGGCAATATCGACCTTATAGCCGGAAGTCCCGATATTTGTATGCACCTCATACCCTATTTCCCTCAATCTTTCAGCAACAAGATATTCAATTGAAGCGTCTTTGGTTATAGCCAACTGCCGCTCCCTATTCAGCCGCTCTCCCTTTTCCGCAAAATCGAGAAAACGTTTCAGACTTTTGACACCTATGGCAGAGGTGCGATTCAAATCGATCTGATCGGAACGTAGTGATGAGAAAATTATCATTTCATACCTTGCGCGGGAGACAGCCACATTCAGACGCCTCTCCCCTCCATTACGGTTTAATGGCCCGAAGTTCATCCTCACCCGACCTTCCGCGTCCGGGCCATATCCCACGGAAAATAGAATCACGTCGCGTTCATCGCCCTGTACATTTTCGAGATTCTTAATGAACAGGGGCTCTTTGCATTCCAGAGCAATAGCCTCTAAATCGGGTCTGAAAACAAACAGATCTGACAACAGGTCTTCAATAAGATTCTGTTGCACTGCACTAAAGGTAACTACTCCAATACTTTTTTTTCTTAACTCCTCATCGGACAAACGACGTTCGATCTCATTGACTACGGCTTCGGCCTCATTCCTGTTCTGCCGGCTTCTCCCCATGTCATAGAGTCCATCTATATGAACCATGCGGACTTTCGATTCGATATTATCAGGGGAGGGAAAAGTAAGCAGTTTATTATCATAATACTCCGAATTGCTAAACGCTATCAGGCTTTCATGTTTACTGCGGTAATGCCACAGTAGATAGCGGGAGGGGATAGATAGCGCCAGACTGTCGTCCAGGATACTTTCCAGATCTTCTTTATCCAGATTATCCTCATCTATGTTATTGACAGAGAAAAAGCTTGTCGGAGGCATTTGCTTGGGATCACCCACAATGATCATGTTCTTTCCCCTGGCGATAGCACCCACAGCCTCATACGTCGGCATTTGAGAAGCTTCGTCAAAGATAATCAGATCAAACTTGTCGGCATCGGGATTGATATATTGCGCAACAGAGATCGGACTCATCAGCATGCAAGGACACATGCGTGATAATAAAGTAGGAATTTGATCGAACAGGTTGCGGATGGACATGCCACGCGCATTATTCCTGATACTGCGTTGCAATATTCCCACCTCCGAATTTTGGGTTGCCTCGATTGTAAAAGAGGGGATATTCGCAGCCAATCTGGCATATAATTCTTTCCTGGTAATCTCAGCAAAATTATCATTCAACTCCTTGTACTTTGAAATCACATCATTGAATAATTCTCCTTTGAAAAGTTCCAATCCCGACTCTTGTGCAATAATATAGTCAACCGCTGCATGATAGAATCCTTTCAAAAAACTGTTTTTCAATTGATTCGTTGGAATATTCTTCTCCTTGTATTCATCAGCGACAAACCCAATTTGAAGACCGACCGCTCTCTCTTTTGCTGAAAGCCATTGACACCAGTCTTTTAGCTTGTCGATATGAGAAACCCAACTATTTAACTGCGATAAAGCGTTGTCTAACCATAATGCATCATTACTCATTAGCACAGTATCATCCACATTCAATACCCTCGACAAGTCGGATAATCCATTCTCGAGTTGTAACAGTAACCCTTTAAATTCATTGAAAGATTTTTCGTGTACTTTTCTGAAAGTATCTATCCCGCTCACTAACTGTTTGGCGATACCTTGCTTCAGTTCATTGGCTTTCACGATATCGTTCGTAAAAACAAGCACAGCATTGTCCAATAAAGAAAAATCGTTGATTATTTGAAGGATCGTCTCCCATTGTTCATTTTCCTGCTTGGCAAACTTCCCGAACAGCAATTGGAACTTTTGGGAATAGTCATTCACCAATTTCTGCTCCTGCTGGTATTGGATAATGTTTGTAAGTGTGTTCTTTATATCAATATGCTTAATTGTGCCACCATCAATATATAATTTCAATTGATCACGCACCTTCTTTTGTCCTAAAACCCGGGGGATATACCATTTATTGGTGGCGACATTCCATGCATTCAATAGAGATTTGGCATCGATAGTAAGGATATCTTCGCTGAAATGCTGTCGAATTTCTTTCTTATATCGGTCACGTTCCGTTCCATGCCCTATCACTTCTCTACATTCCGTGAACAGCTCATTCGGTTTATGTTCGTGCAATAAAGCAGGTGTCAACTCGGGTATTTGAAGTAAAACAGAAAAAAGCGTTGCCGCGCTATCAAACTGCCCCCGGGTATATTTTGTTTCAGGAGCATCACCAGTCAGCGTATTTAATAGCGTTATTTGCTTTTTCAGACCCGAAAAAACTTTAATGGCCTCCTGCAAGACAACAGAAGTTTTCTCTTTCACTTCAGATGTATATCTTGACAGGTTGATCCCGGTCAGAGGATGATCATAAGGATGTCCGCAAGCATTGCCAACGCTTACCAGCAAATCAACCGTATCCTGCCACTCAAGCAGTTTGTCTTCTGTTAGGTCAGGAAACAGATGTAAGGAAAATATCACCTCGTGATCGGTCTCTGTATGCAAATAATTTGTGATAGCCTGGTATAACGATAAACCAAACGGATACTGTTTATGCAATGCTTCCACGTATACATTCAGGTTTTTACGTAGTTCGAATAAACGTTTGGCATCTCGATCGAAGTTCTCAGGAGAACGATGCTTCACAATTTCGGTCGTCCTTTTTAACTGCGACAAGACATCTGTTTTCTTCGCTTTATTTGAATGAAGTTCCAGACAGAAAGGTGCCAATCCGATAGCCTCCAGGCGGCTTTGCACAACCGATAATGCAGCCATTTTTTCAGCAACGAACAATACTCTTTTCTTCCGATATAAAGCATTCGCTATGATATTGGTAATAGTCTGCGATTTCCCTGTTCCGGGAGGTCCATGCAAAATATAGGTCTTATTATTGACTGCTTCATAAACGGCTTCCAACTGGGATGAATCGGCACTTATAGGGAGTACAATGTCTGCCGGACTCAAAGTTTTATCCAAATCCGACGCATTGGTCATCGTATCATCCACTTCGAACTCAATTTTCCCGTTGACAAGACTCTGTACCAATTTATTCCGTAACAACTTATCCGAATTATTGTGAATATCATTCCACATAATGAATTTGTTGAACGAGAATATACCCAAAATAGCCTGTTCTTCCACATCCCATCTCGGCAGGTTTTTGATGCTATTCCTGATGATGGAATAGATAAGCCGTACATTGACACCACTTTCGTCCTGTGGAAGAGGTTCCAAACCGGGCACATTGATACCGAAATTTTGCCTGAGCATCTCAAGCAAAGTAATATTCAACATGACATCTTCCTCCCGGGAACGAATGATATATCCTTTAGCAGCCGATTTGCGAATCATTTCTACCGGAAGCAGCAATATTGGGGCGTAACGAGGGCGTTCACTATTGGGAGTTTCATACCAGCGAAGTAACCCGAGCGCCATATAGAGTGTATTGGCTCCATTTTCTTCAATCGACAATCTGGAGGAACGGTACAAATGCTTTAATGACTTATCCAATTCCGATTCTGTCAGGTAGGTCCTTAATCTCTTCTGATCTATTTCCGATTTGATCAACTCGATAATAGGATCGGAAGAGGCCAGAGAATGATAGACTCCAAAATCATATAACGGATTGTCCCAGTCTGTAGGTTTCGGCATAAGCCTGAACTCGCTCCCATCGGCTAAGGCATCTTCAAATTTATCTAAATCGGCTGAAATTAATTGAAGTGTATTTCTCGTTATTCTGGTATTCAATAGATTATTTCGTAAGCTCAAATCCAATAATTTTCGTTCCCACATCAATTGCTTGGTAACTTGGATATCGGTGGAAAGATTGGATAAATCATATGGATTAATCGCTTCCGGATTGACAATTTCCTTTTCTATGAATTGATTCTCGCTCTCTTTTATCTGCCAATGCTCACCATTCAAAACACGTTGCGGCAGAGGTCTTACTCCCGAATACCGGGAACGTTTCACATCCAAAGCCAAAACAAAATCACTAATTCGTTTGACAACATCATGTGCTTGCTTTACCGCCTGGTCGAAAGTAACATTATTTCCCTTATTCATACAAGTGGTTTCCACCAGAATAATCTCATTGACTCCTTCGGCTGTTCTCTTTGTCAAGAACGAACAATCATCAATTACACTATCGGGGAAGGTGTCCGGTACAAGCCATGCACCTGCAAAGGCATGTCCTTGTGTAACGACAATCAAGGGATGGATGCCGATCGCTTCCAGACAAGAAGCATACAATAAGGCCATATCCAGGCATGTTCCCAATTTCTGCGATGCCACACTATCAACCATTCTAATGCGCTGTCCATATTTCTCAAAACTTGCCGGAACAGAACTGTATATGATTTCCTGTTCTGCAATTGCATTATAGATAGCCGCCATTTGATTTTTCACCCGGTTAGGGTTTCTGCTTTGATATTCGTCAAGTGCAGGATTACCCGTCATCCGTTCCAGAATGTCTGCAGCTCTTCTCTGTATTGGAATAATAGCAGGATGATTGGGAGTGACAAAAGCAGACAACATCTCTGGCAATATAGAAATCCCGCTCCATTGATCAAAAGCCAGAACATCAATAGAATAGCCCTCCTTAAAGACAACCTCATTTTCTACCCGAATCGTTAATGAGATATTTCCAGCTATCCGCTCAGTGAGTTGAATAAAAAAGTTAGTCGACAGTTTTAGTTTCAGATCATCAATCCGGACTGTGTGGCTTGAAGGAATTTCCTCTAACAGATAAGGTACTGTCTCGGCAAAATCGGGTTCGGTAGTCAGTTCCACACGAATATTGCTTAACGGCTTTCCTGAAATATTTTCAATGGTGAAAGCACGAATGACAGAAACACGATTCTGCTGGAACGCGAAATTGATCACAGGAAGATAGATGAATTCTACTTTTATCAAATTAGATCCTTCACTCATGATGCTTTTGGTATAAGAGTCTATAGATATTTGTATTGTTTTTAATTGACTCTCAAAGATAATAATTTTAGCGGGATATATACGGACAGAGGACAAAAAATCCCTAAAAGTATATTTACTTTCAGGGACTTAATACGATTTTTATCTGTGCGGCTGAAGGGACTCGAACCCCCACGCCTCTCGGCAC
>OBJA01002540.1_pt1 | contig 10373 bp, 10 predicted proteins | sample 1519751 | NCBI WGS metagenome assembly OBJA01 (sample SAMEA3881238, study PRJEB22517) | soil metagenome | biome: lake sediment; feature: soda lake sediment; material: sediment, water from around vicinity | place: India | collected 2013-12-23 | depth 3 m
AGGGGGTCAGTATGCTCCGGAATAACCGATAACATCCTTAAAGGGGTCAATATCCGCCGGAATGGCAGTTTGTGAATTACGATCAAGAGTAAATTTTGCTTTGATCAGGTTACCGGCAATGGGGTCAGCATGCTCCGGTGTATGCAAGTCTGGTAGGGCCACGACGGAGCGGAAAATCATGGCTCCTGTACCGCGCCATGCAGCAATTGGAGGAGCGGGGTGTAACCAGAAAACAGATCCTGTTCATCAACTTCGAAGACGAGAGGCTCATGCTTCAGACACAGGATCTGGATCTGATCATTCAGGCATACAATGAATTGTATCCTGAAATTCTGATGGAAGAGGTATATCTGTTCTTTGATGAGATCCAGAATATACCAGGTTGGGAGCAGTTTATCCGCAGGGTTTATGATACACGTTCGCGGCACCTCTTCATCACGGGATCCAACGCCAGGCTTCTTTCCAACGAGATCGCCACAGCACTGCGCGGGAGAAGCGTCACCATCAACGTACTCCCCTTTTCGTTTGAGGAATACCTCAGAACCCTGGGTATTGAACCATCCCACAAAACCCAGAAACACCGCAGCACCCTGATTCATTATACTGAACAGTTCATGCATCACGGGGGGTTTCCTGAAACCATAGGCATGCCCGACCATTACCGGATCAGGCTCTTACAGGAGTACTTTAATGTAATGATGTTCAGAGACATTGTAGAGAGATACCAGGTAACCAACATCAATACCCTGCGGTTCTTTATAAGAAAAATATTTGCAGGAGTTACCAAACCCTTCTCGGTCAACAAGGCCTACAACGATCTGAAATCGATGGGCTACAAGATCAGCAACAAATATTTGTATGACTATCTCCAATACTGCAATGATGTCTATCTCTGTCAAACTGTTTCAAAGTATGACCATTCAGAGATCAAACAGGCTAAAAGCGAGCAGAAAGTTTACACCATTGACAGTGGTTTACTAGCCGCAGTGGAGTTCTCCATTTCAAAAAACCAGGGGAAATTGTTTGAGAACATGGTCTATACGGAACTCTTGAAACAAGGGAAGTTGACCTGCTATTTCAGAGGTAGATACGAATGTGATTTCATGGTGGGTGATTCAGGTGGCATGCAGGCCATGCAGGCGACCTGGTCGCTGAACGAAGTAACGACCCGTGAACGGGAACTTCGCGGGCTCAAAGAAGCTTGTGAATATCTGGACACTTCCCATGGGGTGATCATCACCCCGGACATACGGGAAACAGTGAATTACCAAGGCATTACTGTAGAGGTGATCCCTTTTTATGAAATGTTTGCCTCCGGATAACCGATTCATTGCTTTTTGCTGTTGGATTTGGCTGTTGGCTCACTCCCGCCGCCCGCCTCCTTCATTCCAAACGAAAGATAATGTGCTTTTTTGTCATTACAAATGAATGGTTTTGTATTTTTGCAGATAATTTCAATCAACATGAAAGCGCTACTAAAACAGGTAATCTTTGATCAGCAAAAGCTTTCTTTAAAAAACACGATCCCCAGAAAGATTCCGAAACATCTGATTGATGCTCCGGAGGTACTGATTATTTCAGGTGTCAGAAGATGCGGGAAATCGGTACTTCTGCATCAGATACGAAATCAACAAAAAGAGCAGGATTATTTTCTGAACTTCGACGACGACCGGCTGGCTCGCTTCACCGTTGATCATTTCCAGGATCTGTATGAGTTGTTTATCGAACTGTTTGGGGAACAAATGACCTTTTACTTCGATGAAATACAGAATATTCCCGGATGGGAGTTGTTCATCAGAAGGTTGTATGACTACAAATGCAAAGTATTTGTCACCGGATCCAATGCCAACATGTTGAGCAGGGAACTTGGCACACACCTGACCGGTAGGTGTGTGTCGCATGAATTATACCCGCTTTCATTTCCCGAGTATCTGCAACTGACAGGTGTCACCGTTTCGGAACCGGATCGACACTCTACCTCTGGTATTGCTGGCTTAACCCGTCATTTCAATCAGTACATTCTGGATGGAGGCTTCCCGCAATTTGTGCTGACCAGAAACAACGACTACCTGAAAAGCTTGTATGAGAGCATCTTATACAAAGATGTGCTGGTACGTAACCGATTGACCAATGAACAGGAGATGGTTGAAATGATCTATTATCTGGCAAGCAACCTGGCCACATTGTCATCATACAGTTCATTGGCAAGAACGATAGGGGTAAAACATCCTGAAACTGTGAAAAACTACCTTGGATTCCTGGAAAACACCTATCTTATATTTCAGATTTCAAAATTCGATTTTTCGGTTAGGAAGCAGATGGCCAATGCCCGAAAAACCTATTTTATCGACCTTGCACTGGTGCAAAGAATTGGCTTTGGCTTTTCAGAAAACTCCGGAAGGCTGCTAGAAAACCTGGTTTTTATTGAGCTCAGGCGGCGGGGGAATGAAGTGTTCTATCATTCGGGCAAGGGAGAATGCGATTTTCTGCTTCGTGATGGTAACAAAGTGGTACAGGCGATACAGGTTTGTCACACCCTTAGCGATAACAATCATAAAAGGGAACTCGCCGGATTATTGGAAGCCATGGAACTTCATAACCTGAACGAAGGGCTGATCCTGACCACCAACCAGGAAGAGCAAATGACAGTCTCGGACAAAGTGATACACGTAGAATTGGTGTGGAAATGGCTGCTTGATTCTCCGGCCGGGTAAATCGGGTAAACCGGCTTTTGGCTTAACACCTTTCGTAGCCAGGTGATTCCTAACTACCCAAATACACTTTTCCGTACTTCTTTACTATCTGCTACTCCTCAATAGGGGCTTTCTTACTCTTCATCACCAGTCCGAAAATAATGAGTGCACCGCCAACCACCATCCCGATGATCTGAATTATACCATAGCCCGGTTTCGTGTTAAACCCAAAATAGTCCAGAAAAATTGCTACCAGCAGAATCACAATACCAATAATCAGAAGTAATGCTTTTTTCATCGTGTTATTCCTCCTTATTGTTTGAATATCAAAATTAACTATTTTTATTCTTACCAACCAAATTTTGTTTTGTAATTCATTTTTAATCCTTTCAGGATTCTATGATAGCCAATCAGAAATGTGACTACTTACATTTTATACTGATGATTTCTGATTTTTTCAATGATAACCCACATAGAAGTGGGCAGAGCTGTTTTGTTGAGCAGGCCTAGCTTAATCAACACAAATCTTTCTATCTTTACACTCTTTTAATGCCTGAGGATGAAAATTGCTATACTTGGTTCCCGCGGAATACCCAATCGTTATGGCGGCTTTGAGCAGTTTGCCGAGTTCTTGTCGGCAGGGCTTACAGAGATGGGAGTTGATGTATGGGTTTACACCTCTCATCGTCATCCGTACACCGGGGGGGAGTACTGCGGAGCCCATCTTATCCGTTGCAGGGATCCCGAAGGGAGGATCGGTGCGGCAGGGCAGTTCATTTACGACCTGAACTGTATCCTCGACAGCCGGAAACGGGGCTTTGACGTTATCCTGCAACTGGGTTATACCAGCAGCAGCATCTGGCACAGGCTTCTCCCCGGAGGCGCTCGTATTGTCACCAACATGGACGGCCTCGAATGGAAAAGATCAAAATATCCCGCTCCTGTGCGACGCTTCCTCAGGTATGCTGAAAAGCTCGCGGTAAAAAGCAGCCACACCCTCGTCGCCGACTCAAAAGCAATACAGAAGTACCTCGAAGATACATATAAGGTGCCCTCCATATTTATCCCCTACGGTGCTGTGCCTGTCGGGAAACCGGATGAAGAAACCCTCCGGGCAACAGGTGTGAAACCATACAGGTACCTTCTGCTCATCGCCAGAATGCAACCTGACAACCATGTGGAAATGGTGATCCGCGGTGTCATAAGGTCAGGATCGGAGAACCCGCTGCTCGTGGTTGGTAATACAGACAACAGCTTCGGAAGATACCTGAAGAAGAAATATGCTTCCGGAAAAATATTATTCATGGATGGTATCTATGACCAGACTCTGCTCAACAGTCTGAGGTTTTTCTGCAAGCTGTACTTCCACGGCCATTCGGCAGGCGGCACAAACCCCTCTCTGCTCGAAGCCATGGCTGCTTCTGCTCCAATTGTTGCTCACAACAACGATTTTAACCGCTCTGTGCTGGGTGATGATGCCCTCTGGTTTGTGAATGAAGATGAGGTCGCTTATGCTGTCGCCAACGGAATCGCACCGGAACAGCAGAATAGATTCGTTGAGAATAATCTTATAAAAATAAAAACCGAATACACCTGGGAAAAGGTGATCAGAGAGTATGCAGATCTGCTGCTGAAATGATCATCTTCAGGTTAAGCAAACCAGAATCGTAGTTTGTAAATCGTATAAATATGGCGCAACGTTACTCCCGTTTTATCCCGCTCATTTCCATTACAGGAGACATTATTCTCCTGAACCTGTTTGTTATTGTAGGGTTCTGCCGGCTGAAGGGTGCTGATCACTGTTTTGAATCTTACCATATCGCATTTTATCTATATATGAATCTGATCTGGTTAATACTGTCGTTCATCTTCCGTGCACACAATATCGACCGCAATATCCGGCCCAGAGCATTTCTGTTCACCTATGGCCAGATTATCATATTCTTCTTCTTCTTCTTTCTGATGTTTTTTCAGATTAAAGCTTTCAATTATTACCCAAGAGACTGGTGGAAGTATCTATTTCCTGCATTCTTTCTTGTGCTTATCATGTGGAAGTTGCTCTTGTACTATGCTTTTATCATTTACCGCAAGTGGGGGTTCAACTTCCGTAAGGTGATGATAATCGGGCATGACAATAACAGTAAGTCTCTGATACACTACTTCAGCACCAACCCCTGGCATGGATACCGTTATGCAGGGAGTCTTTTTGACGAAGATGGTGGCGAGATTCAGCCGGTGGGGAGGCTGGAGGAGTTGGACAAATTCATATCCGGCGAAAAAATTGATGAGGTTTACATTGCCTGGAGCAGCATACCTCGCAAACAGTTAAATTCTGTTTTTGAAGTTCTCGACAACTATCCTGTAAGGGTGAGGGTAATACCTGATCTTCAGGATTTCTCTTTCAGGAGTGTTGACATTATGAATTATGGGGATATTCCGGTCATACATATCAACCCGGGTCCTTTGAGTTACTGGTATAACCGTTTGGTAAAAAGGGGTGTTGACCTTGTCATCAGCCTTGTAGCAATCATTGGCATCATGTCGTGGCTAACTCCGCTTTTATGGATACTGTCGGTGTGTGGGTCACGTGAGGGTGTATTTTTCCGGCAGAAGCGGACGGCTATTGACGGAAGGGAGTTCACATGCCTGAAGTATCGCAGTATGCGTTACAACCGGGAGGCCGACGTTGTTGCTGCCTGCAGGGATGACAAGAGGATCACACCTGTAGGCAGAGTTTTACGAAAGACAAGCCTTGATGAGATCCCGCAGTTTTTAAACGTCCTTACCGGCGACATGTCTGTAGTAGGTCCGAGGCCACATATGCTGAAACATACCGAGGAATACAGGCATCTGATAAAGAGATTTATGCTGAGGCATACCGTGAAACCCGGCCTTACCGGCCTTGCTCAGGTAAGCGGCTACAGAGGCGAGATAAGATCCATCCAGGATATTCAGAAAAGAGTCGAGTATGATGTGAAATATATTGAAAACTGGTCACTGGCTCTCGACGTGAAAATTCTTTTTAAAACTTTGTGGGTCATTATTAAAGGACAGGAGAAGGCTTATTGAAGAAATAGTGTTGCTATTTTTCCAGGTTGTGCTATATTTGTTACCCCCAATGAAAAAATAATGGGAAAGGGATCACAGATTCTTCATTTATCAACAATATAAACCTAAACACTATGAATTACGAAGAGAGACTTCAAAAGGTGCTGGTGCTTGGTGCGGCCGGCAAGATGGGAAGTGGGATCCTGCTTCTCACTACTCTTGAAATGATTGACCTGAAGCTTAAACCTGAAAACCGTGGAAAGGATTTTATCATCTACGCCCTGGATGTCAGTGAGACTGCTCTCACCGGGCTGATGAAGTACCTGCAGGTACAGATCGTGAAAGCTGCAGAGAAGAAGATCAACCAGCTCAGGGCTATGTATTCCGACAGGGAAGACCTGATCGACAACTCCGAGATCATCGACGAATACACCAAAGATGCGATGCACATTGTGCGTCCGGTTACGACGCTGGAATCAGCTTATGAGGTGAACATCATCTTTGAAGCTGCCAGCGAGAATCAGGATCTGAAGATAAAACTCTTCTCACAGATCAACCGGAACAGCAAGGTGTCGCCATGGTTCTTTACAAACACCTCTTCAATACCCATTGGCCTGCTCGACCGTGAGGCAGGCCTCGACGGGCGGATACTCGGTGTGCACTTCTATAACCCACCGGCAGTACAGAAGCTCGTTGAGGTGATACGTGCAGAATCCTCAAAACCGGAACTCTCCGAATTTGTCACGCAGTTCATAAAAAACATGCGTAAGGTGGAGGTCCCATCATACGATGTGGCAGGGTTCATCGGCAACGGTCATTTCATGCGTGATGCCCTCTTCGGAATGAGCCTGCTTGACCGCCTCACCTCTGAGGTGTCGTTTGCAGAGGCTGTATATATGGTGAACAGGGTGAGCCAGGACTTTATGATAAGGCCTATGGGGATCTTCCAGCTTATCGACTATGTGGGCATTGATGTATGCCAGTTCATCATGAAGGTGATGAACCCTTATATGGAAAAGGAGGATATCCACAGCCCGTTGCTTGACAGGATGATGGATGCCGGCGTAAAGGGTGGCCAGAACTTCGACGGCTCACAGAAGGATGGTTTCCTGAAGTATGAAAAGGGCAGGCCTGTTGCGATATGGGATATCGACAAGAGTGCCTATGTCAGTATTGCCGACTGCGCTGCGGCTTGTGACGAGAAGCTTGGCCCGCTCCCGGCAGGGCATGCCCCATGGAAAGCCGTTGTAGGCGACCGTGGCAAGGATGCCATGCTGCGCAGCTACTTCGCAGCCATGCAGGAGATGAACACTTTGGGTGCCGGACTTGCAGTCGACTATCTCAGAAGGTCGCGCGAAATTGGAGAAAACCTCGTGAAAGACAAGGTTGCTCACAACCCCGCCGACGTGAATACCGTGCTGCTCACAGGATTTTTCCACGCCTACGGCCCTATCAACGATTACATCAACTAAAACTTTGGAGGAAACAGTCATGAAATTCAGAAAAAAAGTATATCTGGTTGCCGGTTATAATACGATCTCAATGGGAAGTGGAAGGAAAGAGTTCCATCCCAAGAAGCCGAGGCCGGGCCTCGAAGAGTATATGAAAGAAGCGGGACAGGGAGTCCTGAAACAGATTGGTGGTGCCGCCAGTGTTGACGAATGTGTTGTTGGCAACTTTATCGCCTCACGTTACAACAAGCAGGCTAACCTGGCAGGCTTCTTTCCTTTCGTGGATGAGGGCTTGAAATACAAGCCCTGTGTGCGGGTGGAAGGTGCCTGTGGCACCGGTGCCCTGGCAGTAGCTACCGGAATAAAGTCGGTACTTGCCGAGACTGCCGACGTGGTGCTGGTGGTAGGTGTGGAAGTGCAGAACTCTGTGAAAGCGGTGTATGGAGCAGACATCCTTGCTGCTGCCGGCTGGTACAAAGAGCGTAAGAAGGGGCACGCCCACTTCTTCCCGGGTAAGTTCAGCGACAGGGCCGGTGCCTACTACCAGAAGTTTGGCTACGCAAAGACCCGTGAGGCGATGGCCACATGGTTTAAAAATGCCATTGACAATGCACGTCTGTGCCCCACAGCGCAGGAGTATCACAACACCAACACCGACCTGATGGGCACCGGGATGGCTAAACCCAACCCGTTCGCTTTTGTGGAAAGCCTCAATGTGTTTGACTGTTCGAAGGTCTCTGACGGTGCTTCCGGTATCGCGGTAGTGTCCGAAGAGGGGCTGAAGCGTTGCGGGATCCCCCTCAGCGAAGCTGTGGAGATCACCGGCCTCGGAATAGCCGAAAACGACCTTACCGCGCCTCCGGCAGATCCTACCCGGCTCGACACAACGGCCATAGCAGTGAAGAAGGCTCTCGACATGGCAGGTATCACACATAACGACCTGGCTACCGTCGAGTGTCACGACTGCTTCTCCATCGCCGGCATCATGGCCGTAGAAGCTATCGGCTTCGCCGACCATGGCAAAGGTGCCGGTTTCATCATCGAGGGTAACACCGCACGCTCAGGAAAGGTGCCTTTCAACACCACCGGTGGACTCATAGGATGGGGACACCCTACAGGAGCCACAGGGGTGCACCAGGCTGTCACCATCTGGGAACAGCTCACCGGCAAAGCCGCCGACAACCAGATCGATATTCCAGTCGACCGCCCCTACGGCCTCTCTGTGAATATGGGTGGCGACGACAAGACTCTGGTCTCGATGGTGTACCGTAAAACAACGTGATGAACAGTATTGCTGAACTTTTTGGCATCCGGTACCCGGTGGTACAGGGTGGGATGATCTGGTGCAGCGGGTGGAGACTTGCTGCCGCAGTGAGCAACGCCGGAGGGCTGGGGCTTATTGGCTCCGGCTCCATGGACCCCGACCTCCTGACAGAGCATATCCGGAAGTGTAAAAGCGCCACCGGTAATCCTTTTGGGGTAAACATTCCCTTGCTGTTTGGCCATTCTGAGGCCTTCATCAGAATATGTATCGACGAGCAGGTGCCGGCGGTATTCACCTCTGCCGGCAACCCTGTGAAGTACACCCGGGCCCTCCAGGAGAGCGGCATACGTGTGGCACACGTGGTGGCAAACACCAAAGGGGCGTCCAAATGTGCCGAGGCGGGTGTGGATGCCATCGTGGCTGAAGGCTTCGAAGCCGGCGGGCATAACGGAAGAGAAGAGACCACCACCATGGTGCTGATACCAATGGTCAGGAGGGTCACCACACTGCCACTCATAGCTGCCGGCGGCATTGCCACCGGAAGGGGCATGCTGGCGGCAATAGCCCTGGGTGCCGGCGGCGTGCAGATAGGAAGTCGCTTTGCCGCCTCAGAAGAGTCATCGGCACACCCCGGCTTCAAACAGATGATAGTGGAGGCAGCAGAAGGGGATACCATGCTCTCGCTCAAAAAGCTCGTGCCGGTGAGGCTCCTCAACAATGAGTTCTTCCGCAAAGTGTATGAGATGGAACAGGAGGGTGCGCCGGCGACGGAGCTGCAGGAGCTGCTCGGCAGAGGCAGGGCCGGCCTCGGAATGTTCAAAGGCGACCTGGATGAAGGTGAACTGGAAATAGGGCAGGTGTCAATGCTTATCAATGAAGTGAAACCGGCTGCAACCATCCTTCAGGAGATCATAAATGAGTTTGAAGAAGCCCGGAAAGAGCTGAATCTTTTTGAACTGTAACAATATTATGTAATGCAGGAACTCCGTCCTGAAATACTTGGTAAAAGGCTTTATGCCAGGGTGCTGAACGAGGATTTTGCCGTCGCAGGCAGGCCATGGCTCATCTTCCTGCACGAAGGGCTTGGCTCCACGGAGCAGTGGCGTGATTACCCGCAGAAGTTGGCAGATGCTGTGAGCCTCCCCGCCCTGGCTTACGACAGGTGGGGCTACGGAAAGTCGGAACTCAAGGCAGGCATTAACAAGCCGGACTACATGCACTATGAGGCACACGAGATGCTGCCGTCGCTGCTGGATCATCTGGGAATCCGGGAGAATGTTATCCCGGTTGGGCACAGCGATGGCGGTACCATCGCCCTGCTGTTTGCCGCTGCATTCCCCGGGCGAACCTGCGCCGTGATCTCAGAATGTGACCACGTGGTAGGCGAGGAGGTTACCCTGCAAGGGGTGCGGACCGTGGCAGAAGCATACAACAAGGATCAGAAGTTGAAGAAGATGCTTGCGGCTTACCATGGCGACAAGACGGATGACCTGTTTCGCGGCTGGACAGGCCTGTGGCTGTCGGATGAAGCTAAAGAGTGGAGTATCGTCGATACCCTTGGCTCCATCGTGGCGCCACTCCTCGCTATCCAGGGTACGGATGATCAGTATGGCTCCGTGGAACAGCTCATACTCAAGCTGCGCCACTGCAGCGGCCCGGTACAGATCAACCTCCTGAAAGGGTGTGGCCATATTCCTCATCACGAATTCCGGGATGAGGTTTTTGAGCTGATGAAGCAATTCATATTAAAGACTTCAGGGAGTGAAAGCCATCCTGAATGATGAAAAACTACATTCAAAACACACTACTAACTACAAACTATACCCTGAATTTTTCCTTAACCATTAAGGCCACAAAGGTTCACTAAGGACCACTAAGGAATTTTACCATGTGCTTTCTGCAAACCGTATAGAACTT
>OBJA01002541.1_pt1 | contig 10372 bp, 9 predicted proteins | sample 1519751 | NCBI WGS metagenome assembly OBJA01 (sample SAMEA3881238, study PRJEB22517) | soil metagenome | biome: lake sediment; feature: soda lake sediment; material: sediment, water from around vicinity | place: India | collected 2013-12-23 | depth 3 m
ATCGTTATATATGCGATTAGAAATATTAAGGTGCCATAAAAGATAATATTTACGACAATATTGATTGTTTTTTTCATAAATTATTCCATTACTTTTTTTGCATTAAAATTTAAATCAAATGTAATTGTTTTTCCTACAACTTCATTAATTGCATCAAAATCATTAGGTATATTCAAAGTTACAATAACCGAGACTATAATATCAGAATTATTGAGGTGTTCTTCTAAACTGCTAATCGCGATATTAACTAAAACACCATATTCATAATTACCACCAATCGCAACATTTAATGGGGTAACTTCTAATTCTACTGTATCAACAGTAGCTTTTGATAAGCGGACCTTATAGGTTAATAAAATTTGCTCGACATCATTTACCCCTACCAAAGAACCAGTTGGAACAAGAGATTTTCCGTCTGGGGGTGTCGCTTCAACAGAGACGATTAAATTGGTTCCCACGCCAACATCAACTGTTTTATTTTGAGTATTAGTAGTTCGATCCCAAATGGCATAAGTTGATGAAGTAATGAGAAACATGATTCCAAAAATAATAAATGCAGCCGATGCTCTAAAGCCTTTGATCTTCATAACTTATCTCCATCCTTTATTTATTTTTTTGTTGTTCTATACATAATATACTATAATTTTATATAAATGTCAAATCAGATGTCGAAAAATGTAAAAAAAAGCCATTTGAAATGACTTTTTTTGATTCTTATGCTGCTACAAATGTTAATTGGATTGTTACATTTTTACCTTGTAGTGTTGAATATAACGTAGTAGCTGCTGCATCTGTTTTTAGTGTAATAGTTACTGTCACTACAACTGGAGTAGTAGTATCAAGAGTTTGTGATGGGCTATAAGAAATAGCAACATTAAAAGCATCATCAACATTAGTTTCTCCAAAAAGTGCTTCAGCTGTAACAGTTAATCCAAGTGTATCTTCAGCAGGCAATTTAGTAACTACTACATTATATGTGTATACATATTCATAAACATCACCCTCACCTTGAATCGCACCACTAGGAATTAAATTACCAGTAGTTTCTCCAGGATTTAGTTCAACCTCAACTACAACAGGAGTACCAACAGGAATTGTGATATTCTCATCAACAGTTAATGTATCCCAAATTGCATAAGATACAGACGTAATTAATAATAATGCTAAAACTAATAAACCAATAACTAAACTTTTTCTTTTCATATTTTTTTCTCCCTTTTTTTGTTTTTATTCTAAAAATAAACGCAAAAAAGCCAGTATCCACTTAATCAGGATAATGGCAACTGGCTGTCTCTTATATTTTAATCTAAAAGACCCTATAGCTTTCCGTCACTAAATTACTCTAGTTTTGGCAAAATTATTGACTTTTCTACATTTTCTTAAGTATTATACCACACTACTTTACTTTTGTAAAGTATTATGCATATCTTTTTTTACATTTTTTTTCAATCTTTTTATCTATAAACAGTAATTTCAATTTTTGGTACATTTGTTAATGGCAAATTTGTACCATTATTACTTACACCTCTTGATAAAACAAGGGTAAGTGGAATGACCTTGGGAACTGTCATATATGGATTTCTCATCGTTGTAAACTGTGTAACCATTTGCAAAAATGAACCATCTCCAGATCCAGGTGCATATAATCCCGGATCTTCAAAGGTTTTATTAACCGTCCATGTTGCCGGAGTAGCTAAAGAAATACGGGGACCAATTGGATGGCGACACCATACACCTGTAAATGCAGGATTTCCGTAAGACTGCGCATATAAAGTTGTAACACCAGAATTAATAACTGTTGTATTATATTGGATTAGAGTATGTGGTGCTAATATATTTTTTTGAGCTTGAATTTTTGATGTTGCAAGTTCTTTAGTACTACCTTCCCGATAATAATAATATGAATATTCATAAGGACTTGATGGAGCTAAAGCATTTTTATCAACTAATATTTCAACAGAATAGTCAGAGATATTATTTTCATTAGCAATTCCATTATTTTTATCGGAAAAAATTTTAACGGATAAAAATAAAGATTGATTTAGTCCTACAGTTGGAGTTAATAATAATTGATGAATAAATAAATGTTCTCCAGGATTTAAGGCTGCAGGGGAATAGGTAATAGGAGTTATTCCTGAAGTTTTAAAGCTAGGAGACCCATTTGTAAATGTTAAAAAGTTTGATGAGAACAATTCCACATTTTCCATTGTTTCATTAATTTCTTCCAATGTATAATTACTAAAAACAGGATCAAGTTCAGTTACACCACCATTATCCACAAAAAATAAATCATTTAAATAATTTTGTAAATTAGGGTTATCGGAATAGGCATCATTAATAGCATTAGTAACATTAGATACTGTTGCTGGAATTGTCCATTGTCCCACTTGAATAAAAATTGGATTGTAAGAGATTGTGTCATCAAAGAGGGCATAAGATGTTTGCATAATAAAAAGAGTAATAAATAAAAACATTATTAATATGAATGGTTTCTTTTTTCTTTCTAACATAATCTCACCTCTTTTCTCCAATTTTGTATAAAAAAAGCCAGTATCACATCTGATATTGGCAACTGGCTATCTCTTATGTGATTTATATCTTGCTAAAAGACCCTATAGCTTTCCGTCACTAAATTACTCTAGTTTTGGCATATTCTTTTCTTTTTCTACATATTTCGATAGTATTATACCATAATAAACCCATTTTGTAAAGTGTTATACATGATGAAATTTTTTCTTAGGAGAGTGTTTGTAATGTTAAAAAGTGGGTATCTTTTTCCTTTTCAACACTAATAATTTTTCCATAAACTAAGTTATCATTTTCAATTCCCTTAAGCTTTAGGACGTCAATTACTTCAACAATCATCCTAACCCTTGCTTCATTAATTGTTATGGCTTGATCACTTGCTTTAAAGTTTATATTATAAAACTTATCTATCTTATCAGAATGACCTTCACCAAAAATCTTCGCAATCTCCACTTGATTACTGTTTAAACTGCTAACTCCGACTTTATCTCCTTTTTTAATCATTTTCCCAGTAATGCTTTGTTCACCAAGCAACAAACATACTTTATCATAATCGACTTGCATCGCCCAACTGCAAGTCATTCCGTAGTTGTGATTGTTTTTCGAAAGAGCAACAATATTTACTCCATAATTAAAGGCATGTAAACTCATTTTCTTTTTCCTCCTTATTCGCACCATGCTTTTTCTAATAAAATAACTGATTTTTTTATATCGTCAACTGATAAACTTGAATAACCAATTAAGATACAATTATTTGGAACTCCATTGGTTAGTGATTGATAATAGTTTGATAAACCATACACTTTAACTCCATAATCGCTAGCTCTTTTAATCAACTCTGCTTCTGAATAGCCATTAACCTCTAATAACAAATGAAGACCAGCATCATATCCATAGATACTAACAATTTTTACAAGTTTTGAACTATTAATAGCATTAATTAATGTTTCTTGCCTTAACTTATATGCGTTTCGCATTCGATTGATATGACGTTCAAAATATCCACCCTTCATAAATTTATATAGAATATATTGTTCAAAATTAGGAACATTTGATGAATGATAATAAACCTTTTTGTATTTTTCAAGAATATTAATTGGCAAAACCATATAACTAATTCTTAAGGAAGGAGCGATACTTTTCGAAAAAGAGTTAAAATATATTACTTTATTAGCTGTATCTATTCCTTGCAATGCCGGAATTGGTTGTCCGGTGAAGCGAAATTCACTGACATAATCATCTTCTAAAATATAACGTTCTTCACTTTCATTCGCCCAAGCTAAGAGTTCTTGGCGGCGTCTAATTGGCATAATAATACCCGTCGGAAACTGATGAGATGGAGTTGTATGGACTATGTTAGCTTTAGTCTTAATTAGTTCATCAACTCTTAATCCCTGATCATCTAATGATACCGTCACAATTTGCACATCATTAGTTTCAAATATATGGGTTATTTTATTATAACCTGGATTTTCAATCGCATAAATATTTGATCTTCCTAACAATTTAATTAAGATGCTTAATAACGACTCAATTCCAGCACCGATAACTATTTGTTCAGGCAAAGCATTGATTCCACGAAAATGATATAAATATTTCGCAATCTCAGCTCTTAAAAATTCTAACCCTTGTGGTTCACTAACATTTAATATCTCATCTGTATTTTCGGAAAAAATCTCACGAGCTAACCTTGCCCATGTTTGATTAGGAAATAAATGTTTATCAACAACATTTATTTTAAAATCATAAAGATAATTTTTTTGCATTCTCTCTACTTTAGGAGTATTAATTATCTCTTTTTTAGGAAAAGAATGCTGCTCAATTAGTTCGACATAATAACCACTTTTGGGAATACTTTTAAGATATCCTTCCGCAACCAATTGTTGATAGGCTGAATCAACTGTAATTTGACTAATCTTTAAATGAGCTGAAAGTTTCCGTTTTGAAGGCATTTTTTGCTGATATATTAAATTGCCACATTCAATCTCTGAACGGATAAATTGATATAATTGAATATAAAGCGGAAACTTTGAACTCCGGTCATAATAAAAAGCTAACATTATTACTCCTAACTGGTATTATTAAAATTAATGAAACTGACCATTGCATTAATGTCAGTTTAGATTATAATAAATTATCAACTTATTGTCAAGGAGAATTAAATATGGAAAATGTTCGTTATCAGCTGAATAAAGAGTTAGCACAAATGTTGAAGGGTGGAGTTATCATGGATGTAACAACCCCAGAACAAGCAAAAATCGCTCAAGAAGCAGGTGCCTGCGCCGTTATGGCTTTAGAAAGAATCCCGGCTGACATTAGAGCAGCAGGGGGAGTATCAAGAATGAGCGATCCGAAAATGATTAAATCAATTCAAGATGCCGTCACGATTCCGGTTATGGCGAAGGTCAGAATCGGTCATTTTGTAGAAGCCCAAATTCTAGAAGCTCTCGAAATAGATTATATTGATGAAAGTGAAGTTTTATCAGTCGCCGACGATAAATATCACATCGACAAAAGCCAATTTAAAGTACCGTTTGTATGTGGAGCGAAAGATTTAGGAGAAGCTTTAAGAAGAATCAGTGAAGGAGCTTCGATGATTCGTACGAAAGGAGAACCAGGAACAGGGGATATCATTCAAGCGGTTCGACATATGCGTATGATTCAAAGCGAAATCAGAAGAATTCAATCAATGCGTATTGATGAACTCTATGTTCTTCAAAAAGAATGGATGGTATCAATCGATTTAATTCAATATATTCATAAACACGGAAAGCTTCCAGTCGTCAACTTTGCTGCTGGTGGAATTGCAACCCCGGCTGATGCGGCTTTGATGATGCAGCTAGGCGCCGAAGGTGTTTTTGTTGGTTCAGGAATTTTCAAATCTGGAGACCCAGTTAAACGCGCAAACGCAATTGTCAGAGCAGTAACAAATTATCATGATCCACTAATGCTTGCAAAGCTATCAGAAGATTTAGGAGAAGCAATGGTCGGAATCAATGAACAAGAAATCCAAATATTAATGGCTGAAAGAGGTAAATAAATTGATTGGAATTTTAGCACTTCAAGGAGCATTTTTCGAACATAAAAAGATACTAGATCTTCTTGATGTAAAATCATTTGAAATCAGACAAAAAGCTGATCTTAATAACCCTCTAGATGGTTTAATTTTACCAGGTGGGGAAAGCACTGCAATCGGAAGGTTACTTAAAGATTTAGATTTGTTTGAAATCTTAAAAATAAAAATCAATCAGGGACTACCTGTATTTGGGACATGTGCTGGTTTGATTTTACTTGCAAATGAAATAATTAATGATCATAACACCTACTTTAATAGTATAAATATCAAAGTTAGAAGAAACGCCTATGGTAGACAATTAGGCAGTTTTCTCGCCTTTGAAGACTTTAAAGGCATTGGTAAAATTCCTATGACCTTTATCAGAGCCCCTTATATTGAAGAGGTGGGAGAAAATGTGGAAATCTTAGCCACTCATAATGGAAAAATCGTTGCTGCTAAAGAAAATAACATTTTAGTTACAGCCTTTCATCCTGAATTAACTGATAATCTCGAAGTTCATAAATACTTCTTAAAAATGATTAAAACTCCCTAGTTGGGAGTTTTTTTATCTTAATATAGGGGGTTTTTCTTCGAGGATCGGTGCAAAGTCCCATAAATAACGGGTAAGCTTTAGTTCATTAACAAACCATGACATTGTCATTAAGTCCCAATCAACTGTTCTTTCAATTGGTGCATCCACAAATGATAGATTATTATAATAGATATTTTCTTCATATTGATAATTGTTATTATTAATTTCTCCGAGCATTAATCCTTTATAATCTTGTTTAAGAAATGGAGCTAAAACGCTAGTCGTACTACTACCGGTTATTGAACCCAAAACAATTGAACCTTTAATTTTTCCCGAATTATTTAAAGAACCGCCACCAATTCCGCCAACATTGGATTTTCCAATAATTTCGACATCAGTATAACAGTCTTCAATATAATATGTGGATTTTAATACACCAACAAGACCACCAATATAAGTTTGACCCGTTACCTCTCCTTTTGCATATGTAGCTTTAATCGAAGATGAATTGGCCCCACTTATACCACCGACATAGCTTATTCCTTGAACTCTACCATTAAATGATGAAAGTTCAATTAAACTATGATTTATTCCGATGATTCCACCCACAAATTTGGTTCCTTTTATCTCACCATAGACATGAACATTACGAATATTTCCATAGTTATAGTAAGCAAGAGCACCAACAGGTGAAGTTACATTTTCAGAATTTATTCTAACATTTGTAAGATTAAGGTTTTTAATTTCTGCTTTTTTTATATTGGTTGCATTTAATATTTCATTGTCAATATTCATAAACAATGGAATTTTTAAATTAGAAATTGTATGTTCTTTTCCATCAAGCTTACCATGAAAGTTTTCGATGATATATTGATGTTCCTCATTAGAGAAACTTTGAAAATCCAAATCATTACCAATTGTATATTTACTATAAGGACTCCAATTTATTTTTAAAAAATCTTCCACAGTTTCAATATTATAAATTCGATAATGAATATAAAGGTTTGATAGCGTCGGAACAATCGAAATAAACAAAAAAATCACATACCATTTTTTAACGTACTTTTCCAATCTATAGCTTGGAAGATTGATAAATCGAAAGGAAATAAGGATTGCTGCTAATATCAATGATATGAATAAGACCGACAATAGATAATACGGATTTAGGAGGTATACCCGAAAAACGATTCCTAAAAAAACCGAAAATCCAATTTGAACTAAATATATAAATGAGAAATCTTTAATTTCCTTTACCATTAATTTTAAGCTCCTTAGTTTTTTTACTTGACATTAAATTATTTTTTCCTTTTTATCTTAAGATGATGCTCTTTTAATAACAGTAAAATTGTCTTTTAGAAAAGCAATATATGGATGATTTTTAAAGTTATGATTCGAGTGAAAATCAGATGTTAGAATTTGAGCACCACTAATGATACCTTTTTCAAGAGTGTGAAGATCAGGAATCAGTTTTGAGTCTACTCTTGTTCTTACAATAAAATTACTTTGGACAAGATTATTAATTGCTTCCACATTAACTTCATTATGAACAATAAACGAAGCATATGTGTTGTCAATATTAGTATTACTAGCAGCAGGGAACATGGCCATCTTCATAAAAGTTGAATCCATTTCCACATACATATTAGTATAACTTCCTGGATGCAAGATAAATATAACTTTTCCTAAAGTGTCCTTCAACAAAGGCCAGCCATTTGTGATAATCGCTTCTTTTAAATTATTACTCTCACCAATCACATCTTTTGGGGTCAAAAGCTTATCCGCAAAAGTTTCTTTCAATAATTCATCCATCTTTGTTAGGCTCGTTTGGGTGAATTCACATAGTTGAGGGTCTAAAATCATCCAATCATTTTTAAGTTCTAACAAAACAGTGATGGGAATGTGATTAGGATTAGTATCAGACCACAGTTTGATTTCCTCTAAAGCCAATCTAAAATTAGGAATTGTGCTTCTATTATCAACTAACGGAACATGAATCACTTCAAAATCATTTTTCCGATATCTGACATCAAGTTCTATACTACGAACTCCATGATTAAATTGGTCAGTTAAGGAATTATTTCCATATTTTAATAGCTTTGCTTCTTCGAAATTCTCTCCTAAGCCAACGAAAAATCTTCCGATTGCTGGTCCTAATTTCTTATAACTGTTATGTGAAGCAAGTACCTGAATTTCATTTAATCGAATTGTCTCATCAAACAAATCAAATTCAACAAACGTTTGTTCGTCAACCGGACTATAATTTAATGCTTTTAAATTTTCGTTATGCTTTTTTTGAATAGATATATCATGTAATTTTAGGCCGTTAAAATACAAAATCAAAGCAAAAAAAAGAAAAAGAAAGGTTCCGATTGTTATTCCTATTATAATAGAGATTCTTCTTAATATTCTAAACATATTTATTATTCCTTCATTTATAATTCAATATTATAGCATATATTTAGTTCAATGTAAATAAGTTGAAAAAAGCACACATATAGTGCGCTTTAGTCATTATTAATAATTGTCTTTGGTCTTTTAGCATATAGAATAGCACTAGTCCATTCCCATTCAGCAGTTACTTCATAATCTTCTAGATCATTAGTAAAGAATGCGTAATGGATATCAGAATATAATGGAATACTAGGCAATAGGTAATTAAATCTAAGTTGATATTGTTGCCAAGCATATAGGTAGTCATCATCATTTGCAGCATCTTTCATTCTTTTCGCAGCATCTAACATTTCATCATCATAAATGAAAGTAAAATTAGCACCGCCATCCCAGCCCCAGTGTTCAACTGAAACACTAGAATATGGTTCGAAGATACCAGGATTGAAACTAGTTCCAATGTTAATAATATGATATTCACGTTTGTCATCAGTTGGATCATATTCAGGAATTACCCAATTGCCATCATCATCTTGTTCAGGAATTCCATAACCATCACCATCTTTTCCATAGTAATGTGTATATATCAAGTCATTGAAATCGGTTGTATTATCAGTAATCTTTAATCCAACTTCTTTTGCATTTGGAAGTACTCTATCTCTAAATTCGTTTTTTACTGGCCCTTCTGGCACATTTCCCCAAGGAACGATTAATGGCACATACGTTTCACCAACTTTTTTATGACGAATTGGATCACTTACGCTTTGATCAAATGCATTACCATTTGCATCATAAACCCACCCATCTTCAACTAATAAAGCAATTGCAGCATCAGGATTATAACTGTAGCTATTTAATGCAACTAATTCACCATCAGCTTTACGACCTTGAACAACTCCATTTTGGTCCATTGAGCTTTGAACCATCCATTGAGATAAACCGTATTGGCCATTAGGTAATACACCATAGCCTCTTGTATATGTTTCAGCAAATAAATCTCTATTTAATACGTAAGCAATTGCTTGACGAACTGCAACACTAGATGTTGGTCCAGATGGTTCATCACAGTGGAATGCGATTAATCCATAACCATTACGTGAGAATGTTGTATAATTGAAGTTTCCAGTTGCAACATGTTCTAATCCTGCAACGATTTGGTCTCCACCAGATAATGATGCGATTAGATTTATTTCACCATTGTTTAAAGCAGTTAACAATAATGGAGATGTTACATATTTGATAACGATATTATCGATATCAGGTAATTGTCCTTCATAATTTCCTTTGTATAAAGGATTTTTCTTTAATGTAACTGTAGAACTTTCTTTATCAAAATTAACTAATGTGTAAGCTCCGCAAACAACACTTAGATCATAACGGTAACCTTTACCATACCAGTCAACTTTTTCACGAACTTCGTCAACGTTTAATCCAGTAAATTTAGCACCATTATCACCTTGAACGATATCAGCACTTGGTGCAATAACGTGTCTTGGATATGGAGTTACTTGATAATATAGAATTTCATAGTAATAAGGGAAATGTTTTGCTCCAATTGTTATTGAGAACTTATATTCGCCTAATAGATCGATACCCGGTAATTCATTCATACCTGTAGGGTTTTTAGTTGCATTTGCATAATCTTTACTTCCGACAATTGTTCCATCGGTTGAAAGAGTTTTACCAACAACTTGACCAAATACAGGGTTGATTGATAATAGAATTGCAAAAACATAATCTTTAGCAGTAACCTTTTCACCATCAGACCAAACTAGGTCTTCCGCAATAGTTAAAGTGTATGTTTTGCTTCCGTCAGTGTGAGCATCAACTTTAAAATCTGTAACAACGGTGTCGTCTAATACATACTTAGC
>OBJA01002542.1_pt1 | contig 10372 bp, 6 predicted proteins | sample 1519751 | NCBI WGS metagenome assembly OBJA01 (sample SAMEA3881238, study PRJEB22517) | soil metagenome | biome: lake sediment; feature: soda lake sediment; material: sediment, water from around vicinity | place: India | collected 2013-12-23 | depth 3 m
ATCGGCGACGACCTGGAGGCGGTCTGCAGGAAGGTCTCGGAGAGCAGGGGCATCCCGGTGCTGCCGGTGCAGTCGGAAGGCTTCAAGGGCAACAAGCGGGCCGGCTACGAGGCGGCCTGCAACGCCATGGCGAGGCTCGTCGGCACCGGCGACACCGCAGGCATCGGCAAACATTCCATCAATATCCTCGGCGATTTCAACCTCGCCGGCGAGATCTGGCTGATCCGCGAATACTTTACGCGGATCGGCATCGAGGTGGTGGCCAACATCACCGGCGACGGGCGGGTGGACGACATCCGGCGCTGCCACGGCGCGGCCCTGAACGTGGTGCAGTGCTCGGGGGCCACCATGGATCTGGCCAACATGATGCGGGATCGGTTCGGCATCCCGGCGGTCCGGGTCTCCTACTTCGGCGTCGAGGACATGGCCGAGGCCCTCTACACCGTGGCCCGCCATTTCGGCGACCCTGCGATGATGGAGAAGGCCCGGCAGCTGGTCAAGGAGGAACTCGCCACGCTCCTGCCGGAGCTCGCCAAGTACAAAAAGGCCTTGGCCGGCAAGAAGGCCGCCATCTATGTCGGCGGCGCCTTCAAGGCCTTTTCCCTGGTCAAGGCATTCCGGTTGATCGGCATGGACGTGGTGATGGTCGGCTCCCAGACCGGCACCAAAGAGGACTACCTCGAACTTTCCCAGATCACCGACGAGGGGACCATCATCGTCGACGACGCCAACCCCCTCGAGTTGTCGTCCTTTTTGAAGGAGAAGGATGTCGATGTCTTTGTCGGCGGCGTCAAGGAGCGGCCCATCGCCTACAAGCTGGGCGTCGCCTTCTGCGACCACAATCACGAGCGCAAGGAGATGCTGGCAGGCTTTGCCGGGATGCTCAACTTCGCCCGCGAGGTCTACGGCTCGGTCATGAGCCCGGTCTGGAAATTCGTCCCGCGAAGAATCAAGGAGAAAAAATCATGAGCAAGATGCCCCACTACACCGCCACCACCAATGCCTGCAAACTGTGCAAGCCGCTCGGGGCATCAATCGCCTTTCGCGGGATCGAGGGCTGCGTCCCCTTCCTGCACGGCTCGCAGGGCTGCGCCACCTATATGCGCCGCTATATCATCAGCCACTTCAACGAGCCGATCGATATCGCCTCGTCGTCGCTGGGGGAGAAGAATGCCATCTACGGCGGCGGCCCGAACCTGAAGCTCGGCCTGAAGAACGTCACCGCCAAGTACATGCCCAGGCTGATCGGGATCGCAACCACCTGTCTGACCGAGACCATCGGCGACAACGTGCCGATGATCCTCGCCGAATACAAAAAGGAATTCGGCAGGCCGGCCGCCCCGCTCCTCGTCCACGTTTCGACCCCCAGCTATGCCGGCACCCACATGGAGGGCTTCCACGCGGCGGCGCGCGCGGTGGTCGAGCAGCTGGCGGGCGAGGCTGTGCCGAGCGGCACCGTCAACCTGCTCTCCGGCTTCGTCTCCCCCGCCGATATCCGCTATCTCCGCTCGGTCATGGACGACTTCGGCATGGACTCCACCATCCTGCCCGACTACTCCGACACCCTGGACGGGCCGGCTCTGCTCGATTATCCGCTCATCCCGGAAGGCGGCACGCCGCTTTCCGCCATCCGCGCGATGGGCGGGGCCATGGCGACCGTCGAGCTCGGGGCGACCCTGCCGGCGGAGACCGCCGGCGCCTTTCTGCTCGACCGCCACGGCGTGAAGCTCCACCGGACCGGCCTGCCTATCGGCATCCGGGCGACCGACGAATTTCTCGAGTTGCTGGCGAAGGTCTGCGGCCGGGAGATCCCCGGGCATCATCTCGCCGCCCGTGGCCGGCTGGTCGATTCCATGGTCGACGGCCATAAATACATCTTCGGCAAACGGGCGGTGGTCTACGGCGAGGAGGATCTGGTGGTGGGACTCACCGGCTTCCTGGCCGAAATCGGCATCCGCCCCGTGCTCTGCGCCTCCGGCGGCAAGAGCGGCCGGATGGCGGAGGCAATCGCGGCCGCCACCATAGGCCTAGACTGCGAGATGCCGATGGTCCTGGAGGACGTCGATTTTTTCGACATCGAGAGCCAGGCCAGGGAACTCGGGGTCGATCTGGTGATCGGCCATTCCAAGGGCTATGCCTTCGCCCGCAGGGAAAACCTGCCGCTGATACGGGTGGGTTTTCCCATCCACGACCGGATCGGCGGCCAGCGGATTCTCCACCTCGGCTACCAGGGCGCCCAGGGCCTGTTCGACCTGATCACCAACACCGTGATCGAGAAGAAACAGCATGATTCGCCCATCGGCTACAGCTACATGTAACGCCGATGAATTTCCAAGGTACTAACGGCCCCTAATCATTGCCAGCTCGAAGGAATCATCATGAACACCTCCACCGATTTTCGCAACCATCCGTGCTTCAACCCCGAGGCGAAGGGCAAATTCGGCCGGGTCCATCTGCCGGTCGCCCCGAAGTGCAACATCAAGTGCAATTTCTGCGACCGCAAATACGACTGCGTGAACGAGTCGCGGCCGGGCGTCACCAGCACCATCCTGGCGCCCGCCCAGGCGGAGATCTACATGCAGAAGGTGCTGGAGAAGGAGCCGCGCATTGCGGTGGCGGGCATCGCCGGCCCGGGCGATCCCTTCGCCAACGGCCCGGAGACCATCGCCACCCTGCGCAGGATCAAGCGGAACCATCCCGATATACTGCTCTGCGTCTCCACCAATGGCCTGGGCATCGGCCCCTATATCGAGACCCTGGCCGAGCTGCCGGTGAGCCATGTGACGGTGACGGTCTGCGCCGTGGATCCGGAAATCGGCATGAAGATCTACGGCTGGGTGTCGGAAGGCAATCTCGTCTACCGCGGGCGGCAGGCGGCGGTACTGCTGCTTCACCGCCAGCTCGCGGCGATCGCGAGACTCAAGGCCCACGACATAACGGTCAAGGTGAACTGCATCGTCATCCCCGGCATCAACGACCACCACGTGGCGGAGGTGGCCAGGACCATGAAGGAGCTGGGCGTCGACCTGCTCAACTGCATGGCGATGTTTCCCAATGTCAATACACCCTTCGGCTCACTGCCCCAGCCGGACAAGGAGATGATGGAGCGGGTCCGGGCCGAGGCCGAGCAGTATCTGCCGCAGATGCGCCACTGCACGCGCTGCCGCGCCGATGCCGTGGGGCTGTTGGGCAACGACCGCACCGGCGAGTTTCAGAGCTGCCTGACCGCCTGCTCCACTCTCCAGCCGGTGCCCGAGACGGAGCGACCCTATGTGGCGGTGGCCACCGAGGAAGGGATTCTGGTCAACAAGCATCTCGGCGAAGCCCGGGTCCTGGAGATCTGGGAACGGACGAGGAAGGGCTTTCGGAAGGTGGAAGACCGCAAGACACCCGCCGCCGGCGGCGGCATCAGGCGCTGGCACCAGTTGGCCAGGATCCTGGGGGATTGCCGGGCCGTGCTGGTGAGCGGGGTCGGCGAGACGCCCTACGGTATTCTCAAGAAATCCGGGGTACGGCCGGTTGAGGCCTCGGGCTTTATCGAGGAGAGCCTGAGAATTGTCTACGAGAACAGGAACGCAGCCTTCCTGCGCGGCCGGAGGAATCCCTGCGCATCCGGAACCTGCAGCGGCTCCGGTGGAGGCTGCGGTTGAACAGTCTGACCGACCGGCAATCCGGCAGCCGGAGGTTTGGCCAATACTCGTGTCCCATCAAGCCTCAGCTGTTGTGACGCTTGACATGACACAGGAAGCTACCGGATTGAAATGAAAATCCCCCTTGACCTTTTCTTTGGTTGCGGGGGATTGCCTCGACGGGAAAGTCCTGCGGAGGGGCAAAGAGGCACCTGCCGCTAGTCGTTCTTCTTGCCGCCTCCTTTCTTCCCGGGCTGTTCCTCAAGCATCGCAGTCTCCTCCTGCCACTTCTGCTTTCCCGAACCTTTCTGCCGTTGCGGCTGGTCCTGCGGCTGAGACTGGACCCGTTGTTCCTTGCCGGGGCCTTTCTTTTCCACCTGTTGCACCGGCTCGTGCTGCCGACCCTGTTCCTTGTTCCTCCCGCCGGCCTCCCGCGGCTCCTTGACCTGGCGGATTTCCTGGACTTTATCCTTCTTTCCACCCACCCGTTCCACTGCCGCCTCCTCCGTCTTCCGGCCCTTGCCGCCGGAGGATTTCTGTTCGGGCTGGACTGTTTCCTGCCGGTCTTTCTTCGGAGACTTCAGCGCCTGTTCGCCTGCCGCCCTCTTGCCGACCCCGCCATGATCCATCTCATGTTTCTGAATCTGCTTGTCCTCTCCCGCCTGGCGTCCCGGTGCCTTCGGCTCCTTGCCGGTGTGCTTTGCATCCTGGTGCAGGCCGGATTCACCCCCGGTTTTTTTTCCTTGTTTTGGCAATCCCGGATCCTTTCTCCCTTTTTCGACCTCCGTGCTTCGCCGGTCAATCCTGCTGTCGACGGCAAGCCGCTCCCGCCCTTTGAGCTCTTTGCGGTCGAAGGTGATGCCGTCCACTGGTTTGTGCCTCTTCTCCGGCTCCACCAATTTGCTGGAAACGGAGAGCTGACGGGATACCTTCCTGGATGAGGGTTCCGCCAGGGCGCTGACCCGGGCCATATCCTTCATGATCCGTTCCTTGCCGATGCTGCCGAACTCGCTCTTCAATCTTTGGTTTTCCACAATCCTGCCAACGACCGAACCGTGCGGCTTGCGGAAGATCTCCACATCGCTGACGGCAAAACGGCGGTGATCTTCATGGTAGTTGTTGATCACCGTGTTGTTGATAATGGTCACCGGCTGGTAATTGTTGGCGATAACGTCTCTGCCGACTCTCTCGACGTGGGGTGTGTACCTGATGCCTCTGAAGAGGTGGTCCCGATGGACCACGACGGCGTGATTGACGAAAAAGAAGCCGGCCAGGTTGACGTTGATCGAAACGGCAGGGTTGACGACCACCGAACGATATCCCCAGGGCCGATAGCAGTAGTAGGTCTCCCACGGTGCCAGCGGGACCCAGCCGACGTGCGCGCCGCGATGGATCCAGCTTACCCGGCCGGGATACCACCCGTATCGGAGATAGAACCGGGGCGTGCCGGCTGTCACTCGCGTCACCGGGGGGACCCAGTACCAGGAGCGGCGCGTTTCGACGTAGATCCATGAGCCGTAATGGTGAGTAACGTATCCGAAGGGTTCATAGGGAATCCAGCAGTGGTCGCCGTAATAGACGACCCAGCGTCCTTCCGTGAACGGCCTCCAGCCGTTTTTAACCCGGATCGGCCGCCACAGGTAGCGGTATTCACCCTCATAATAGACCCGCTCCCAGCGTCCTGTCTCGTCCAGCACATAGGCGTCTTCGCGAAGAGGTTCGGGCACATGCCCCGCCGAATGATTCAGGCCCCGCAGCCGCGAGTTCCATACGAGATCGCGTTCGCCATTCCAGTCATCCCATGCAGCGTCCATGGCCCCACCCCCTTTCATGGTTTCGACATGGTCCGCGATGATCGAGAATGAACCGCTGCGAATCTGGTATCTCCTGCTGGTACGTTCATGGACGAACTCCACCTGCCCGAAGATGGCTATCACTTCCATGGACTCATCGCCCACATACAGGTCGAACACCGTATCGCCCGTGGCCACGACATAGCCGTAGGGCGTTGTGACCTTGATGACGGTATTATCCCTCCTGTTGTATAACCGCGCCAGGCCGGAGCCGACGTCAACGGTGGTCGCATCAGGGTTGAGGTCGATAAGCTGAATCTGAGTGTTCCCGCCGATACGCAGCCAGGTCCTGTTCGGCATGGTGAATTCCGCCCGGGAGTCTTCCTCCGAGTAGAGGGCATCCTCGAGACCGAACGGCGAGTCCTGAACGGTGACGACCCAGTCCTTTTCTTTCTCGATATAGCGCAGGAGCTTGCCTTCGACATGAGAGATCCTGCCGACGAGGATCGCCTCCCTGCTGTCGGCAGCCGTAGCCGAGGTGAAGGCGAAAACCGGTGAGAGTACGACGAAGAGCAGTACCGTGCTCAGATAACGTAAAGCCTTTTCCATGACGTTCTCCTTGTGTGCAAGATCGGCCAGCAGGATTAAGCTGGTGGTATGATATACTGTACCGGCGCAAAAGGTAGCACGCAACTCTGTCCACCAAACAACCCGAGAGAGAAATATTTGCGCAGTTATTTTTCGACCGGTGCAAAAAAATGGCAGAATGGGACATCGGATTGAATCCGTTGTGATATCGTACCCTTTTGTTTCCCTTACGGAGAGAGTCACTGGACCGCATGGGAAAATACCGGTTCCGGCCATAACCACTTTTCCGTACTTTGCGACTCCGGCGCCCCTCCAGGGGATTAAGACATTCAAAAACCGGGCCTGACTTCGTAAAATCCCTGCCCTACGTCATTGCTTTCCGCGGAGCACGCATCGGGCTCGCCACCGGTATTCTCGCCACCATGGAGGTGAAGGCTTCGACATTCTCACGCTCAATTGCTCAGCCGAGAATCTGTTCCAGGGACCATCAGCCGGATCACGAAAAGCCGCACGAAGTCGAAATTGCCTACGACTCTCGGACGGCACCGAGCTATGTGTTCATTATGCCGGAGCAGAGCGGGGTGGCAGATGGGTTCAAGATGCGATTTTTCTTTGGCCTTTACCGTGGTCCTCCACGGATCGATGATGCCCGCTTGGAGTGGTTAAACGTTCCGGTAAGGTGTCGGGGTATATCCAAGTCTGAAACCTCGAACGGCAAGAGATGAAAAGGGAAAAAGCTACCCGCGGTTTTACCCATTTGTCCACCGGTTACCAGGCACTTCCCTTGGATTATTCCGACAAACAAAAAACCCGCAAACCGTTGCCGGTTGCGGGTTTCATGGACTTTACGGGAAGTCTATGGACTACGATTTGGTGCCGAAGGTCGGACTCGAACCGACACGGGTCTCCCCACACGCCCCTCAAGCGTGCGCGTCTACCAATTCCACCACTTCGGCAAAATTCCTATTGTTTGGGCGTCTCGTCAGTTTTGCTCTCTTCGGGTGCCGCCGGCGCCTGTTCCACCTTCTCCTCCGGTGCCGGTGCCGCCAGGTCTTGATCTGCCAAAGGCCGGGCAACCTGGGACGGGGGAACCAGCGGTTGACTCTGGTTTACGCCGCTCATCACCGACGAAGTTCCGGTCGTCGATGAAATATACGCTAACGTCACAGAAGTCAACATGAAAATTACCGCCGACGCCGTGGTGATCTTGTTCAGCAGCGGCAGAGGTCCTTCCGTGCCGAAAAGAGTCTGACTGGACCCGCCAAACGATGCACCTATATCCGCACCTTTGCCTTGTTGGAGCAGAACCACCCCAATCAGGAAGAGGCAGACAATAACGTGTACGATGGTGAGCAGGGTATCCATGCAAAAAAATTAGCTGAAATTAATAATCCGCCCGAATGACTCGGCATCGAGGGCGGCGCCACCAACCAAGGCACCGTCGATATCAGGCTGTGCCATCAATTCATCTATGTTGGTTGGTTTGACCGAGCCACCATACAATATTCGAGTTTGCTCGGCAACGGTTTTTTCAAACATCTTGACGAGTAATCCGCGAATGAAGGCATGGGCATCCTGGGCCTGTTCCTTGCTGGCCGTCTTGCCGGTGCCGATGGCCCAGACCGGCTCGTAGGCGATGACGACATTCGCCATGTCGTTCGACCCAACGGACTTCAATCCTTTGCGGAGCTGGTCTTCCAGCACTTGAAACGTATGGCCGGTCTCGCGTTCGTCAAGGGTTTCGCCGACACACAGGATGGCCAGCAGGCCGAATTTTACGGCACCTTTCAAACGTTGGTTGATGAGTTCGTCGGTTTCCATGAAGATCTGCCGACGCTCCGAATGGCCTACGATTGCCGCAACGGCGCCGGCGTCCTTGATCATCACCGGCGAAATTTCGCCGGTGAAGGCGCCTTTCTCTTCCCAGCAGATATTCTGGGCGCCGACCATGACGGGGCTGTCTCTGAGAACGTGCGACACCTCGCTGAGGATGGTGTAAGGGGGCGCCAGCAGGACTTCCCGGTCGTCATACCCGGCACACGCCTTGGCGACATCGACCGCCAGTCGGCAGCCGTCGACAACCGTAGCGTGCATCTTCCAGTTGCCGGCGATCAGGGCTTTTCGCTTTCCCATGCGTCTCCTCCTGTTTTTTAACCTTCGAGTACGGCGACACCGGGCAGGGTCTTGCCCTCCATGAGTTCGAGGAAGGCGCCGCCGCCCGTCGACATATAAGAGATATTCCTCTCCTCGCCCGACTTCTTCACCGCCGCGTTGGAATCTCCGCCGCCGACAATGGACAGGGCGTGGGACGAGGCCACCGCCTGGCACATGGCCATCGTTCCCCTGGCAAAGGGGTCGAGTTCGAAGGCACCCATGGGGCCGTTCCAGATGATGGTTCTGGCATCCTGAAGGGCCTCCCTGAACAGCACAGTCGAGGCGGGGCCGATATCGAGCGCCATCCAGCCCGGGGGGATATCGCGGAAGGTGACGGTTTTCGTTGTCGCATCGGCCGAAAACTTGTCGGCCACGACGAAATCCACCGGCAGGTGCAGCTTGACCCCCTTGGCATCGGCTGCATCGATGAAGTTTTTGGCGGTCTCCAGAAAATCTTCCTCGACCTTCGAGCCCCCGACATCCACCCCCATGCTCTTCAAAAAGGTATTGGCCATGGCGCCGCCGATGATCATGCGGTCGACCTTGGCGAGCATGTTCTCCAGCGCCCCCAGTTTGGAGGAAACCTTCGCCCCGCCTACCACCGCCACCAGCGGCCGGATGGGCTCGGCCATCGACTTATGGAAGTACTCCATCTCGGTCTGCAGCAGGAAGCCGGCACCCTTTTCCACCAGCCGTTCGGCTACCCCGACCACCGAGGCATGGGCCCGGTGCGAGGCGGCGAAGGCATCGTTGACATATACCTCCGCAAGCCGGGCAAGCTGCTCGGAAAAGCCCGGATCGTTGGCGGTTTCCGCCTTGTGGAAGCGGAGATTCTCCAGAAGGACTACATCGCCCTCGGCCATTTTTCCGACGATCTCTTCCACGGCCGGGCCGACGCAGTCCGGTGCCATGGTGACCTTCCGGCCAAGCAGCGACTCAAGGTGTGCGGCCACCGGGGCGAGGCTGAATTCCGCCACCGCCTTGCCGCCCGGACGCCCCATGTGCGAGCAGATGATCAGCCTGCCCTTCTCGCCGACAATGTGACGAATGGTCGGCAGGACGGCGCGAATGCGGATATCGTCGGTAATCCGGCCCCCGTCCATCGGTACGTTAAAGTCGGCGCGAAGAAGCACCCTCTTGCCGCGCAAGGCGAAATCACGCACAGATTTCATATCGGTTCCTCAATATATACTGGATAGAATTATTCAACAAACCGTCTCAATATCTCTCTGTAATATCAACGCATCGTCGGTCGGCTCGGAATAATACCCAAGCCGCCTGCCGACCTGCCGAAAGCCATGCTTTTCATAGAACTGTAATGCAGTTTTGTTTCTCGCGCGAACTTCAAGAAACAGAGTAGTGTATTCCTGTACCTGCAATTCCTTCAGCAAGGCCTCAAGCAGCAGGCTCCCGAGACCTTTGTGCCGCTCACCTTCAGTTATAGCTATCTTCAGCAGTTCCGCCTCCGGCCAGACCGTGCGGTACGCACACCAGCCAAGAAGCGGCGGATCGGGAGCTTCGACAACCAGCTGCCTCCCATGCCGTGCCCCAAGCTCCTTCTCCAGGGCCGAGAATGACCAGGGCGACTGGGTTTCCCGCTCGATCGCGGCAACGGCGGCAAGATCCTCCCGCCGCGCCGGCCGTATTTTATAGTGTCCTCGCTTGCCCAAACGCCGTGACGGAACCTGTGACCTTACAGAATCCCTTCACTGATGTGGACGGTCAGATCGCCGAGCATGTTGGTATAACTCCCCAGTTCGTTGTCGTACCACCCGTAGACCACTGCCTGGGTCACCGGTACATTGAGAATGGGATCGGCCCCGGGGTTGAGGCTTGCAGCCTTCACCTTGCTCAGATTCACCTGGATGTTGGCGGTCCTGGTATGGGTCTCGGTGCCCTCGATCACCGCCGCCGCAGCCGGCAAGCCGATAATGTCCGAAGAAACGTTCTGTTCGTTGCTGAACTTCAGGTAGCGATTATGGGAGGCATACTCCTGGTAGATCTCGTTGATGGCATCCCGTTTGACTGGCGCATCGAGGTCGTCCTGCAGGTTGACGACGAGAATGATGAGCGAGCCGGTGGTGGTCGGGATGCGCACCGATTCGGCCATGAAGCCGATGGAAGACATCTCGGGAATGACCAGAGACAGCGCCTTGGCGGCACCGGTCGTGGTCAGGATGATGTTGTTCTGGATCGATCTGTTCTTGC
>OBJA01002543.1_pt1 | contig 10371 bp, 7 predicted proteins | sample 1519751 | NCBI WGS metagenome assembly OBJA01 (sample SAMEA3881238, study PRJEB22517) | soil metagenome | biome: lake sediment; feature: soda lake sediment; material: sediment, water from around vicinity | place: India | collected 2013-12-23 | depth 3 m
TGTAAGATCTATTCAAAATTACATTATCAATCCTGGTTTTGAAATTGGTAAAGTTGGCGCAAATGACGAACCAGTTAAGGCTCCTTGGGTTGTTGAAAGCACACCAGCTAATCTGTTGATTGGAAAAATTCAGACCAATAAAGATTTTAGAACGGGATCGAATAATTTTAACTATTACCATACAGCTGCTTTCTCTTATACACTCTATCAAGATATTGAGTTACCCAATGGTATCTATACACTTTCTGCTTATATCATGGGAGAAACGAATAGTAAACATATTGAACATTATATGTTTGCTTCTCATTTTGGTGGTTCAATGATGACTCAAAATGTGTTTGTAGCGGGATGGGCAGCGGGTTATGCACGCATCCACATTGAAAACATTGTTGTTACAAATGGTCAAATTCGTATCGGTTTTTATGGGAACTTTAATGCTTCGACCTGGGGTCACATCGATGATTTCGAACTCGTGAGGGTCGGTTAATGATTAAGCACCTAAACTTTGACTGGCTTTTTACAGCATCATATGAAGAAAACGCAAAAGTTAATCGACTAGAAGTGTTTAGTATGATTGATATTCCTCATACGCATCAAGACATTCCATATAATTATGTGGATGAACGTGATTATCAGTTCAAATCCACCTATCAAAAAATCATACCTTATGACATGCTTTGGGAAAACAAGCATTTGACCTTATGTTTTGAAGGTGTTGCACATGAAGCTACTGTTTACTTAAATGGTCATTTCGTAGGAAAACATCAAGGTGGCTATACTTACTTTGAGTATGACATCACCGCTTATATTGTTCCATTAAAAGATCAATTATTAACTGTATATGTAGATGCTGCTGAGACACTTAACATGCCACCTTTTGGTCATGTAATCGATTATTTGACTTATGGTGGTATTTACCGTGAAGTTTATTTAAATGTTAGAGAACCTTTACACATTGAAGATGTTAGTATAACCGGTAGACATCTTCTTATAAACCCCGTGATTGATATAAGTGTTTCTCTTTCTCAAAACGTTTTAGGCATCCTTAAAGTCGACATTTCTTATCAATCACATGAGATGATGTCCCTTCAATTTGAAGTCAGCGATCAATATCCGTTACTGACTTTTCAGATGCCTGACCTCAAGTTATGGGACTTAGATCATCCTCATCTTTATCAGTTTGATATATCTTTCATTTCTTCTAATCACATGCTTGATACATACACAGTTGTCACTGGGTTTAGAGAGGCTATATTTAAAACCGATGGTTTTTATCTTAATCAAAAAAAGATTAAATTAACTGGACTGAACCGTCATCAAGATTATCCATATGTTGGCTATGCAATGCCAAAATCTGCACAATATCATGATGCATACCTTCTTAAGAATGAGCTAAACTGTCATATGGTTAGAACATCACATTATCCGCAATCAAGACATTTCATTGAAGCGTGTGATCGACTTGGTTTACTTGTCTTTGAAGAAATGCCTGGATGGCAACACATCGGTGATGAAGACTGGAAAAACATCGCAAAAGAACACGTAAAAGACATGATAAAGCGAGATAAAAATCATCCTTCTATTGTTTTGTGGGGTGTTCGAATTAATGAATCTGGTGACGATGATGCTTTCTATCTAGAAACCAATCAGATTGCTAAAACAATGGATCCTACTCGGCAAACTGCTGGTGTTAGGTTTATTACACACTCAAGCATTTTAGAAGATGTGTTTACGCTTAATGATTTCATTCATGAAGGTCACAACATTCCACTCCGTGGTCGACATGAAGTAACTGATCAAATAGATATACCTTATATGGTCACCGAACATACAGGACATATGTTTCCAACCAAATCATTTGATCATGAGCAAAAACGATTAGAACATGCAAAACGACATTTAAGAATCATAAACCATATGATACATTCAGATGATATTAGCGGTGCAATCGGTTGGTGTATGCATGATTACAATACACACATCGATTTTGGTAGTGGCGATAAAATTTGTTATCATGGTGTTCTTGATATGTTTAGAAATAACAAAATGGCTGCTTATGTTTATGAAAGTCAACAATCACATACGCCTTATTTAGAAGTTTCTTCAAACTTTAATATAGGAGATTATCCAAAAGGATTTGTCGATGATGTTTTAGTTTTTTCAAATTGTGATGAAATCCATGTATATCGTTATGATCAATTTATTGGAAAACTAGAAAAAGATGCAACTTATCAAAACCTGTTGTATCCCCCATTTAAGATGGACTGGTTTGGGCATTTATTGATTGAAAAAGAAGGTTTATCTCCAGAAAAGGCTAGTTTAGTTAAAGCCATTTATAAAGATATATTAATCTATGGAGAAGAAAAACTACCTCTAACAACAAAACAGCTCATCACATCAAAAGATGATGTGAAACTAGCACTTCATATGTATGGAAAATATGTCGCAAACTGGGGATCAAAAAGTGTTAGCTATACGTTTAAAGGATACAAGAACGGTGATTTAGTTATTGAAAAAACAAGAGGTAACGATTATCATCAATCCTTTAAAGTAACACAAGATACACATGAACTCATCATAGATGATACCTATGATGTGACACGCATAACTATTGAAGCTATAAATGAAAATGGTTCAAGACTCATCTATTCAAACGCATCATTCATCATTGAAACCGATGATTTATTAGAAGTAATTGGTCCAAAACATATATCACTTATTGGTGGTATCCGTTCTTTTTGGGTAAAAACTAAAAAAATAACTGGTCAATCTTACGTTTATGTAAAACATGATGCATTCATTGAAGTTTTATCATTCAATATTATGAAGGAGGTAATATCATGAAAAAAATAACATTTTTATTACTACTACTCTTTATTTTAGTAGGTTGTGGTAGACAAAGCACAAATAGAAATCAAGAAGATTTAACACTTATCATTTGGGAAGACAACAAAAATATCGAACTTGTTTCAACAATAACAGATGAATTTGCTCGTTTTTATGCGTTTAATTATCCCAATGCACCACGCTTAAAGTTTGAATTTATTCCACATAGTGAACAATCTGCTGTTGAAGATCTAACTTTACATGGACCAGCAGGTACAGGTCCTGATGTGTTTGCATTTGTCCATGACACATTATCAATAGCTGTATCTGGAGGCCTCATTTCACGTAATATTTTCGCTGATCGCATACAGGCAACACATACACCAGAAGCAGCACATGCTGCATCACTTGATGGAATCATGTATGGTTTCCCAATTACTTCCGAATCACAGATACTTATTTATCGAAAAAGTAAAATAACAGAAACACAGGCTCAAAGCATCGAAGGTATTATCGATGCTAATCAAGCTAATGCTAAATTGGTTTGGGATGTTTTTGAAGGTTATTATTCGTTTGGTATGATGACTGATGCACTACTTTATGGACAAGATGGTGAAACAGTGACAGGTATAAAATCAAGTTATCTAAACTTTGCTACACCACAAACGATTGCTAATGTTTCTTACTTAAGAACAACCTATAAATCAAACACAAATCTTGTTATTCCTGGTATGACATCTGGTACGACCGATATCGAAGGTTTATCTATGTTTCAAGCCGGCGAAGTGGATGCTATCATTGTTGCTCCATACTTTTGGGCAACAGCAAAAACACTTTTTAATCAAGATGTGGCTATGGCACCTGTTCCTAGTCTACATGGCCAAACCATGCGTCCAATGTCTGGTTACAAGCTTTATGGTGTTTCAAAATACTCGAAACATCCTGCAATTGCTCAACAGTTAGCAGATTTTATGACTAGCGAATGGGCTCAAGCATTACGTTTGAGAGATAAATCATTGCTTCCTACGGTTACTTCTTTAACAACTAAACTTGATCAGAATCAAATTGTTGTCGACTCATGGAGACAATTAACAGCTACACAAATTACAATTACTGAAAACACATTAAAAGAGGCGAGAATATTTCAAGCATCCCTTGAACAATCAATTGTAATGCCTAAAATTCAAAGATTTGCTGCATTTTGGACAAGTTACGCAAACAATATGAAAGCTTTATGGCAAAAAGCAACTTTGACTGAACAAGAATTAATTGATTTTTTAAATGAAATAACAAAAACCATGTAGGAGGATTTATGCATTCTCTGAAAAACTACGCAGTACACATCATGAAAACCTTTAAGTCTTATGTTCATCACACAAAAGAAGCGAGTGTCTATGGAAAAATAGCTATTTTTAGTGCTGTGTTGTTAATGGCTGGTGATTTCTTTTTTCATCGCTTCTTTAAAGGCTTATTAAAGTTAACCTATCATTTACTGATGCTTTACTATTTCATAGGTATAGGTTTTCAGTTTATGCTAGGACTTGAGTCTTTTAGAGCATTAAACATGCAACTATATAGTTTCTTACTATTTATCGTTTGGATGTTTGTTTACTTTAAACATATTGATCATGTAATCTACCTCGTTAAACATCAAGATTATGGGCAATCACGCTTATGGATGAACATTAAAAACTATGTCACTTTGAAAAAACAGGCTTTTAAAGACTATCGTCTACTCTTTAAAGAAAGTTCACTGGGTAAACGCATTGAACTTCTAAGTCCATTTGTTTTTCTTGGCTTCTTTCAGTTCAAACATAAAGCTTACATAAAAGGACTACTCTTATTTGGGATACAAATTGCCTATATTTTATACATGGCAATGTTTGGGATTTATGACATCATCGATTTCTTTGCACTTGACACTTCTCATCTTCCACCAGAATTTATTAGACCTTCCACATTTAATCTTGTTTATGGCTTGTTAGCATTCTTTATTACATTGGTTTTTCTATATGTTTATCAACGAAACATTCAAACAGTAACAATGCACATCAAAGAAAAGATGTATGCCATTAAACCTTTCTTGCTTGAGTTAAAAGAACTTAAAGATCATCGTTTATATGTCAGTTTTTTAACGTTTCCAATTTTAGGAATATTAGGTTTTACAGTTTTACCTTTAGTGTTTATGATACTCATCGCATTTACAGGATATCAAGGTTCAGGTCAACATTTTTCATGGACTGGCCTTACTGTCTTTAGAGAACTTATTTTTATCACAGATAACTTATACACGTTGTTATCTGTTTTAGAGTGGACACTCATCTGGGCGTTTTTTGCGACGTTTACCAATTATTTTGGTGGCATCTTTCTTGCGTCACTTATTAATAAAAAAGGTATCAAAGGTAAAAAAATATGGCGAACCATCTTTATCATTACGATGGCTACACCTCAATTTGTCTCCTTACTCATTATGAATCAAATGTTTGCTTCAAATGGCCCTGTTAACCAATTTCTCATGAATTTAAACTTGATTGATATTGGGATCAACTTTTGGGGTGAACAGACAACAGCACGTCTTTTAATAATTGTCATTAACATGTGGATTGGTATACCTTATTTGATGCTTTTAACATCTGGTATCCTCATGAATATTCCAGAAGAACTTTATGAAGCTGCTGTCATTGAGGGTGCCAATAAACGACAACTTTTTACAAAGATAACCATGCCTTACATGCTCTTTATTACGGCTCCATTACTAGTGACTGGATTTATTCATAACATCAATAATTTCAATGTCATATACCTACTTACTCAAGGAAAGCCATTAGGTGTGGGGTTAGTTAACGCGGGTGGAACTGATATTTTAATCACATGGTTATATAAACTGACAAGTACATATCGTTTATATAATCTAAGTGCAGCAATTGGTATTATCATCTTCATCATATCTGCTGCTATTTCACTTTCCATTTACAGAAAAACTGCTTCTTATAAGAGAGAAGGTGAGTTTTCATGAGAAAGAAAAATACGAGAGACAATGTCATTGTTTATATTATCTTAATCGTTTTAAGTATCATTTGGCTTATTCCTATTATTTGGGTTATTCTCACGTCATTCCGAGATGCCTTAGGTGTTGCATCACCTACATTTATACCTGAGAAATTTACACTAAGAAATTATAAAACATTGTTTAATCCTGGTCCTGTTCAATCACTTTATATCAAGTTCGGACGATGGATGATTAATACAACAGTGATTGCACTTCTCAATATGGTGATATCAACAATGTTGATTTTAGGTGCTGCATATTCGTTATCACGATTTAGATTTAAATCAAGAAAAGCCTTGCTTAATATCGCCTTGATTTTAGGAATGTTTCCAGGTTTTATGGCGATGATTGCTGTCTTCTTGATTTTAAACATGCTGGGACTCATTAATCAACCGCTTGCATTATTGCTCGTTTATGCCAGTGGTTCTGCTTTAGGATTCTATATATCAAAAGGATATTTTGAAACGATACCTATTGATTTGGATGAAGCTGCAATGATTGACGGTGCTGATCAATGGACGATTTTTATTAAAATAATCATGCCTTTAACTAAACCCATTGTGGTATATACAGCTTTAATGTCATTCATGGCACCTTGGATGGATTTCATCTTAGCAAGTCTTATTTTGGACCATCCTAATCAAAAAACTGTTGCTGTTGGTTTATTTGGGATGATTATGGATAATGCGGACCTATACAATAACTTCACCGTGTTCGCTGCTGGATCTGTAGTAACAGCAATTCCTATTGTCATCATGTATGTTTTGTTACAAAGATTTATTATTCAAGGCATATCGGCTGGAGCCGTCAAAGGATAATTAAGGAGGATTTATGCTATGAAAAAAGGATTTTTATTTGTGCTTATTGCGTGTTTATCTCTCATGCTTTTTGCATGTAATGATAAAAAAGAGGACACGTTTGTCGTCAATTTAATGATTGAAGATATGACACTTATTAAAGGGTCATCAGATGATATTGATTATTTGCTAAATCCTGCAGGTACATTTGGAATCATCTCATTTGAAATCACAAGTTCCACTGTTGAAAATGCCATTACGATTGTAGGGACAACGGTGACTGCACATGAAGTAGGTTCAGTAACAGTGACTGCAACCATTACCAATACACCTAATGCTTCTAGAACCTTCACAGCAACAAAGATTTTTACAATTACTGTAGAAGGTATACCTGTAGTGGATGGTGAATATGTGGTTAATGGTGGATTTGAATATGGAACAAATGAATGGACAGTGGTATCACCTTTTGGTGATAGTGCATATGGTACACAAGTTGTCAATAACTTCCCACACAGTGGTGAAGCTGCTTTAAATCTTTGGTATGATGACGATGGAGATGATGAAAGCGAAGCATTAGATTTAACACTTTCTCAAGTAGTTACAGGTTTAACTGATGACATTTATCTCTTTTCAATTTGGTATCAGGGTACAGTAACATCTGTCGAGTTACGTATTAAGAATATCAATATTGTTTTAGAATCACACATTTTCTCTGGTTATGAGTATACACCAATACCTAATCATCATGGCTATGTCAATTATGGTGTTCAAATTGATTTAACAGGATTAACACAGTTAACGCTAGAAATTCATATTTTAGGTGAAGAAGGTTCATGGGGTTATATCGATGATGTTTCGTTTAAAAAAGGTACATTAGCTGATCTTGTTTTACCACCTCCAACGGGTGAAGATGGCTATATTAACTTTATTGAGCAAGGTGGTTTTGCAAATCTAACACCTTGGACTGTTGATATAACTGGAACAGCAAATAGTAAAGAAGCAAACTTACGAAACGGGCGATTAGAAATTTGGGCAAACGGTATTGCAACTTATCGCATTTCCCAAATGGTCACTTTAGAAAGCAACACCTACAATCTTGTCATTTATATTAATGGTGGTATGCTAGGTACTGAGTTCAATGTTGACGAAGCATATATTTACATTAAACAAGGTGAAACGCTATATAAGATTGACTTAACACCTGAAGGATGGAATAGTGGCGAAATGAAACGCATAGAGTTATCAAATCTTGTATTAAGTGGTGAGTATGAAGTAGGTATATACATGAATTTTATTGGTGGATCAAACAATTGGATTAATGTGGATAACTTTGCATTATGGTCATATGAAATTCCTACAAGTTAAATTGATCAAAAAACCAACACTCCTACTTCTCACCTTATTAATTTCATTGATATTGCTAGCTTGTCAAAAAGATGATTTACCAAATGATGCATTTATTCATATCTACGATATATCCCTACGTGTGGATGAAATCAAAGACATATCTATACTCACCAATATAAAGGACATTGATGACATCGTATATACAACAACATCAACAGGTATAAAGATTGATCAAAACCGTGTATATGGTGTCAAAGCAGGAACATCTAACATGGTTACTGCAACCTATCAATCGTTATCAACCACTTTTGAAGTAGTTGTCTTTGCTGATAGAACTTTGGTCGGTGGACCTCTCTTTGATGACATCGTGATTGAGCCTTTAGATAGCCTTTCTGGTCGTGATGATTTCATGATGGGTGTGGATTTATCATCCATTGTCGAAGTGACCAATAGAGGCGGAAAGTTTTATGATATATCTGGTCAAAGAACTAGTATTTACCAACTTTTAGCAGATCGCGGTGTTAACTATATACGTATTCGTCTATGGAATGATCCAAAAAGTCCTTCTGGAGTTCTATATGGTGGTGGTAATAACGACTTAGAGGTTGCAAAAGACATTGGATATCGAGCCAAACTGTTTGGTATGAAAATTCTTCTCAATTTTCACTATAGTGATTTTTGGGCAGACCCTGGCAAACAAGTTATTCCTAAAGAGTGGTCTCATTTGACGACTGCTATCGAAATCTCACAAGCTATCTATGATTTCACATACGATGCTATGGAGCAAATGGAACAAGCTGGTGCAAAAGTTGACATGGTTCAAATTGGAAATGAGATTGCACCTGGAATGATTACACAAGGAACAAACGATTATGAAACACTCAATACAGATTCTCCTGAGCGTTACGCTTTAAGTGCATCCATTAGTGGTTCCACACAAAACATTCAAAATTTAATTTTGTATCTGAACGCAGGTCTTACTGCGAGTAAAGCTCAACATCCAGAAGTTTTAAGAATGATTCATATTGATCGTGGTGGTAATAATGCTTTTTATCGCACATTCTTTGATCGCTTAGCAGAACATCAACTCGATTATGAAATTATTGGCATGTCCTATTATGTCTTTTATCATGGATCACTTGAGAATTTTACCAACAATATAAATGACATTGCAGCGCGCTATCAAAAACAGATAGTGATTGCTGAAACGTCGTATGGCTTTACCAACCAAAATGTTGCAAATGCAGCTCATATTTTAACGCAAAGTTACTTCAACTATCCTTTATCCCCACAAGGACAAGTTGATGTCATGCGTGATATCATTGATGTTGTTGCACGTGTTGAACATCATTTAGGTCTTGGCATATTTTACTGGGAACCTGCATGGTTACCTGTTGCAGGTGCTGGATGGGCAGGAGCTGGTACACCTATAACATGGGCAAATCAAGCTTTGTTTAGCTATCAAGGTATCGAGTTACCTTCATTAGCATTTTTTAGAAACTTAAGGCCTAATGCATGAAAAAAAGCGTTTATCCATGAGGGATAGACGCTTTCATATTTTTATTCATCTTCATCTTGTTCTGCTATAATAATGTTTTTAAACTTATCTTTTATATGTGTTGAAAAACGTATGTACGCGTGTTTTTCTGGAAAGAAAATCGTGTTGATAATTGGAATAAGTAAAAATATAATCCATGTTGGATGCCATTTACCTGTACCAAGACCGATACCTATAAATGCCATGGTAACTGTGAAACTAACAATTTTTCTAGGTTCTAATCGTCCATCCATGATGAATGTGGTTAGTGGTATAAGTAAAAATACAACCCATCCTGGATTCCATAATTTGAATCCTAATCCTAAGATCAAAAAAATAGTTAAACACAATAAAGGCATCACTTCATTGATGCGACGTTTAAATCGTCCTGTTAATAAAATGGTTGAAATGGGTATTAACAAGAAAAATGTTAAACCTAATTGCCAATTTTTAAAATAGAGCCCTGATAATAAAAATAAAAATAGAGAAATCATTGGTGTTGCTGCTAAAACTCTTCTTCTCATAGTTTTCACATCCTTTTCGTTTTTCATATCATCTACATTATATCAAAATATCTTAGTCTACCCAAGCAAATTATCATATAATGAAATTGGTGATTGCATAATGAAAGAACATAAATTACAAGTTTTTAAGTTTGGTCTATATGGATTTTTAAAAAATCTTAAATTTTTTGAACCTTTTTTCATTTTGTTTTTTCTTGATGCTGGTTTAAGTCTATTTCTGATTGGTGCACTATATTCAATTAGAGAGATAATTATTTATATCTTTGAAATTCCTTCTGGTGTCATTGCTGA
>OBJA01002544.1_pt1 | contig 10371 bp, 9 predicted proteins | sample 1519751 | NCBI WGS metagenome assembly OBJA01 (sample SAMEA3881238, study PRJEB22517) | soil metagenome | biome: lake sediment; feature: soda lake sediment; material: sediment, water from around vicinity | place: India | collected 2013-12-23 | depth 3 m
ACCTGCGTCCTCCATCCGCCGGGCGGGGTGGTGGGCGGCGACAGCCTTTTGCTGGAGCTTGCGGTGAACGACTTCGCCCATACCCTCGTTACCACGCCGGGGGCCACCAAGTTCTACAGGTCGAGCGGGGCCGGGGCGAGCCAGCGCCAAGTGTTCACGGTCGACGGCACCCTCGAGTGGCTGCCCCAGGAAACCATCCTCTTCCCCGGGGCGGAGGCTGCCATCACGACAGAGGTTCGCCTCGGCGCAGGGGCCCGGTTCATCGGCTGGGAGATCCTCTGCCTCGGCCTGCCGACGAAGAAGGAACACTTCGTGCCGGGAAAACTGCATAGCATACTCACCGTGCACCGGGCCGGGCGACCGCTCTTCCTCGACCGGCTGCGGGTGTCGGGTGAAAAGGATCTGAACGGCCCGGCCGGGCTGCGCGGCTGCCCGGGGGTCGGCACCCTGCTCGCCGCCGGCGGCGACCGATCGCTGGTGGAGGAGGTGCGAACCGCCATCCCGGACGAGATCGACGGGCTTATCGGGGCGACTTCCATGGGCGAGCTGCTGGTGGTCCGCTATCTGGGCCATTCCACCATGTCCGCCCGGGCGGTTTTTGCAACAGTATGGGAGAAGCTGCGCCCGAGCCTCATCGGGCTCCCGGCCTGCCCGCCGCGGATCTGGTTAACCTGAGGTTTATAAAAAATATCGAGAGGTAAAACGAAATGGAGCTGACACCGAGGGAAAAGGACAAACTCCTGCTGTTCACCGCATTCCTTTTGGCCGAGCGGCGCAAGGCCAAGGGGCTGAAACTCAACTATCCGGAGGCGGTCGCCTATATCAGCGGCGCGCTGCTGGAAGGGGCGCGGGAGGGTCGGACGGTGGCCGAGATGATGGCCGCAGGCCAAAGTCTGCTCTCCCGGGAGGAGGTGATGGAGGGCGTGGCCGAGATGATCGACGAGGTCCAGGTCGAGGCCACCTTCCCGGACGGCACCAAGCTGGTCACGGTGCACCATCCGATCCGTTGAAAATGACAAGGAGAGAGAAGATGATTCCGGGAGAGATGATCACCCAGGAGGGCGAGATCGAGTTGAACGCCGGCCGGCCGACGGTGACGGTGGTGGTGGAGAACAACGGCGACCGGCCGATCCAGGTCGGCTCGCACTACCATTTTTACGAAACCAACGAGGCGCTTTCTTTCGACCGCGAGAAGACCCGCGGCTTCCGGCTCAACATCGCCGCCGGCACCGCCGTGCGCTTCGAGCCAGGCCAGCAGCGGACAGTCGAGCTGGTGGCCTATGCCGGCAGCCGGCGGGTCTACGGCTTCAACAGCGCAGTGATGGGCGCCCTGGAGGGACGATAATGGTGAAGATGAGCAGAAGGGCCTATGCCGAGATGTTCGGGCCGACCGCCGGCGACCGGGTGCGGCTGGCCGATACCGAGCTGTGGCTGATGGTCGAGGAGGATCGCACGGTCTACGGCGACGAGGTGAAGTTCGGCGGGGGCAAGGTCATCCGCGACGGCATGGGCCAGAGCCAGCTCACATCGGCTTTCGCCGCCGACATGGTGATCACCAACGCCCTGATCGTCGATCACTGGGGCATCGTCAAGGCCGATATCGGCATCAGGAACGGCCGGATCAGTGGCATCGGCAAGGCGGGCAACCCGGATATCCAGCCGGGTGTGGACATCGTCATCGGCCCGGGCACCGAGGCCATCGCCGGCGAAGGATCGATCGTCACCGCCGGCGGCGTCGACTCCCACATCCACTTCATCTGCCCGCAGCAGATCGAGGAGGCCATCGCCAGCGGCATCACCACCATGCTGGGCGGCGGCACCGGCCCGGCGACCGGCACCAACGCCACCACCTGCACGCCGGGGCCGTGGAACATCCACCGCATGCTCCAGGCCGCCGACGGCCTGCCGATGAACCTCGGCTTTCTGGGCAAGGGCAACGCCAGCCTGCCCGAGGGGCTTACCGAGCAGGTCGCGGCCGGGGCAATGGGCCTCAAGCTCCACGAAGACTGGGGCACGACCCCCGCCGCCATCGACAACTGCTTGAGCGTAGCCGACAGGATGGACGTCCAGGTGGCGATCCATACCGACACCCTCAACGAATCGGGCTTCGTCGAGAAGACCATGGCCGCCTTCAAGGGCCGCACCATCCACACCTACCATACCGAGGGTGCCGGCGGCGGCCACGCCCCAGACATCATCCGGGCCTGCGGGGAGGAAAACGTCCTGCCCTCCTCCACCAACCCCACCCGGCCTTACACCATCAACACCGTCGACGAGCACCTCGACATGCTCATGGTCTGCCACCATCTCGACCCGAAGATCGCCGAGGACGTGGCCTTCGCCGAGTCGCGGATCCGCCGGGAGACCATCGCCGCCGAGGATATCCTCCACGACCTCGGGGCCTTCTCGATGATCTCCTCCGACTCCCAGGCCATGGGCCGGGTGGGGGAGGTGATCCTCCGCACCTGGCAGACCGCCCATAAAATGAAGGTCCAGCGGGGCAGCCTGCCGAATGACCCGGCCGAACACGACAACTTCCGGATCAAGCGCTACCTCGCCAAGTACACCATCAACCCGGCCATTACCCACGGCATCGGCCACGAGGTCGGCTCGATCGAGGTGGGCAAGCTCGCCGACCTGGTCCTGTGGAAGCCGGCGATGTTCGGGGTCAAGCCGAGTCTTATCATCAAGGGAGGGATGATCGTCACCGCCGCCATGGGCGATCCAAACGCCTCCATCCCCTCGCCTCAGCCGGTCCACTACCGGCCGATGTTCGGGGCCTTCGGCGGCGCCCTGCCGGCGACCTCCATGACCTTCCTGTCCCGGGCCGCGGCACAGGCCGGAGTGGCGGAGCAGCTGGGCCTCAAGTCGCTCATCGGGGTCTCCCGCAACTGCCGGCGGATCGGCAAGAAGGATATGATCCACAACAGCCTGTTGCCAAAGATCGAGGTCGACTCACAGACCTACGAGGTCCGGGCGGACGGCATGCTGCTCACCTGCGAGCCGGCCTCGGTGCTGCCCATGGCCCAGCGCTACTTCCTGTTTTAGTACCCTGGAAATTCGTTTCTTGTTTTTTGAAACGAATTCCGTGAAGGTACTTGCCCCCTCTGCTGTCGGAGGGGATAACAGCCCTTGGGTTGCGGAGCAGCCCGCATTAACGAGAGAGGTGCTACGATGATGACACTCATTGCCCGGCGAAAGGATGGGCCGGACCTGAAGCTGACCGTCTGCCTGCCCTGGGAAAAACGGATCAAAAGCCGCTTGAGGGTACGGCTCGACGACGGCCGGGAGGCGGGAATCTTCCTGCCCCGGGGCACCGTCCTGCGCGGGGGCGACCAGCTGACCACGGAGGACGGCGTGGCGGTCACGGTGCGGGCCGCCCCGGAACGGGTGTCGACGGTGAGGACCGCAAACGGCCTGCAACTGGCGCGCCTCTGCTACCACCTCGGCAACCGCCACGTCGCCCTGGAGATCGGGCCGGGCTACCTTCGCTACCAGCACGACCATGTGCTGGACGAGATGGTCCGCGGTTTGGGCGGCGAGCCGGTGGTCGAGGAGGCGCCATTCGAGCCGGAGCACGGGGCCTATGCCCACAGCGTCCACGACGGCGGGGGCCACGGCCATGTCCACGGCTGATGTCGCCAAATTTCGGCTCTTCCAGCTGATCAGCCCCACCCTGCCGACCGGCTCCTTCAGCTACTCCCAGGGCCTGGAGTGGGCGGCCTGGGCCGGCTGGGTGCGCGACCGGGACAGCCTGGGCGAGTGGCTGGCCGAGATACTGGAGAAAACGCTCCGCGCGGTCGATCTGCCGCTGCTCGCCCGGATGTACGAGGCCTGCCGCAAGAACGATATCGAAGCCCTCGACCGCTGGATCGACCTGCTCTTCGCCTGCCGGGAGAATTTTGAGCTTCAGGAGGAGGAACGGCAGCGGGGTCGGGCGATGACGGCGCTGCTCGACGGGCTGGGAATGCTTGACGGGGGGTGGCGCGCGGCCGTCGGCCGCAGCCAGCTGGCCGGCTTCGCGTTCGCCGCCGGGAACTGGCGGATCGCTCTCCCCGATGCAGCCATGGGCTATCTCTGGGCCTGGTTGGAAAACCAGGTGCTGGCCGGGGTGAAGATCATCCCTTTAGGCCAGACGGCCGGCCAGCAACTGCTGCTCTCCCTGGGCGAGAAGCTCCCTGCCATCGCCGAAGCAGGGCTGGCGGCTACGGATGAGGAGATCGGCGGTTCGAGCCCTGCCCTGGCTCTCGCCTGTTGCCTCCACGAGAGCCAATATACGCGGCTGTACCGCTCCTGAAATCTGGAATTATCGCAGAAGCAATACGACAAGGAACAATCATGCAATCTGAAAAAACAAGCCCTCTCAGGGTGGGCATCGGCGGACCGGTGGGCTCGGGCAAGACGGCCCTGGTCGAGGCCTTATGCCGCCGTCTGGCCGGCCAGTATCAGCTGGGCGTGGTGACCAACGACATCTATACCCGCGAGGACCAGGAGTTTCTGATCCGCAGCCAAGTCCTGCCGGCGGAGCGGATTGCCGGGGTGGAAACCGGCGGCTGCCCCCATACCGCCATCCGCGAGGATGCCTCGATGAACCTCGCGGCCATCGACGATCTCATCGCCCGATTCCCCGAACTGCAGCTCATCCTGGTCGAGAGCGGCGGCGACAACCTGAGCGCCACCTTCAGTCCGGAGTTGGCCGACCTGGCCATCTACGTCATCGACGTGGCCGCCGGCGACAAGATCCCCCGCAAGGGCGGCCCCGGCATCACCCGCTCGGATCTCCTGGTGATCAACAAGATCGACCTGGCGCCCCTGGTCGGCGCGTCCCTGGCAGTCATGGACAGGGATGCCCGGCGGATGCGCGGCGAGCGCCACTTCGTCTTCGCCAATATGAAGACCGGCCAGGGGCTCGACGAGATCATCGCTTTCATCGAGCGGGAGGGGATGATTAAGGGAGGTGAGGCCAGGAGGTAATCAAGATCGAAATACACGCTCTGCCCCATTCAATCCGTACCGAATCTGGTTACTCTTATCTCTCACAACTCGCTGTTCCGGATTCTTTATGTCCGGAACGGCAAATTCCCGCTCGGCATTCATTGGACCGGGCAATCCACGAAGTCGGCCCTTTTGCCGAACGAACCGGGAAAAGATCAAGATGCGTTTGCTTTGGGCGGAAATCCTGAAGATCCTGGCAATCCTCGGCGTCATTCTCCTGCATGTCTCCGCACCGTTTTTAGTGCCGTTCGAAGATTCCGCGGACTGGTGGGTGGGGAATATCTATGATTCCTTCTCCAGGTGGTGCGTCCCGCTGTTCGTCATGGTCAGCGGCGCCCTGATCCTCCCCGGCGCGGGCAGGCAGCCCCTCCGCCGCTTTCTCCTGACCAGGGTGAGGAGAATCCTGGTGCCGTTCCTGTTCTGGAGCGCCGTCTACTTCCTCTACCGCATACAGGTCAAGGGTGACGATCTCACCCTCGGCGGCTTTTTCCCGATGCTGCTCACCGAACCGATCTATTATCACCTCTGGTTCATTTACATGCTTATCGTGCTGTACCTTTTCGCCCCGGCAGCGTCGACCTTCCTCCAGAAGGCCCCGAATAAACACGTCTGGTATCTCGTCGCCCTCTGGTTCCTCTGGGCTTCGATCCTGCCGTTCATCGACCAGCCGCTGGGCCTCGAGACCTACTTTACGCCGGATCTGGACGACTACTCCCCCCTCAAGCTTTCCGGCTATTTCCTCCTCGGCTATATGCTGAAGGATTCGCATGTCCGATTCGGATGGCCGTTATTCCTCGTTTTCCTGGTCTTTCTGCTCGGTGGGGCGGCCACTGTGGTCGGAACCTACCTGATGAGCGCAGACCGGGGGGAGTTCCACCCGTTTTTCTACAAGTATTTCAGTGTCACCGTCGTCGCCATGACCGTTTCGCTCTTTCTGCTGGTGAAAAGCATATTTCGTACACGAAAGGAGACAACGGCGGAAGGAGAACAAACAATAAGAATGAACTCCCCGGAAATCCTGCAGAAGATCGGCATGAGCGTCTTCGGGGTCTACCTGTTTCACGCGCTGGCTCTCGAACTGCTCCGTGACGGGTTTTTCGGTTTCACCATCGACCACACCAGCGCCTTAGGGGTGGCGCTTTCTCCGGCGGTGGGGATTCCGGTCTTCACGGTGAGCATTTTCGTGCTGTCGCTGGTTCCGGTATTCGTCGTCCGTTTCATACCCATTCTGAGGGAGGTGACAACATGAGAATTCCGCGCCAGGCCGTCTTCATCTCCTTTGTCGGGCTCCTCTTCATCTTCGGCTGGTGGACCAGACAGGAAGCCGAAGATCCCGACATTCGGTTTGTCGAAGAGTACACCTCCTTTACCCGGATCGCGGAACTCCCGATCAGCAAGCTGCCCAAGCGGGAAGCCTGGCAAAAGGCGGCGCCGGAGGTGGTCGAGGTGGAAATTCCCCGCGAAGCCGGGGAATCGCCTCAGCCGGCGCTCTGGTACCATTCCGGCACCAGGGAAAAGAAGCCGCTGCTGCTGGTGCTGCACAGCTGGAGCGCCGACTACCTGCAGCACGACGGCCTTCCGTACGCGATCTTCGCCGAGAAGAACGACTGGATCTTCATCCATCCCGACTACCGCGGCAGGTTCAACAATCCTGATGCCACCGCATCCGAAAAAGCCGTGCAGGATGTGCTGGACGCCCTCGAATACGCCAAGGCCCATGCGCCGGTGGATGAGGATCGGATCTATCTGGCCGGATTTTCAGGCGGGGCCATGATGTCGCTCATCATGGCCGGACGTTTTCCCGAAAAGTTCTCCGCCGCCGTGGTCTGGGTGCCGGTGTACGATCTGAACGACTGGTACGACACGGTGACCCGCTCCGAATACAGATACACCTTGCAGTATAAAGGCGATATCGAAGCCTCCTGCGGCGGCAATCCGAAAACCGATGCCCGTGCCCGGGAGGAATGCCGCAGGCGAAGCCCTTCCGCCTATCTCTCGAATGCTCGCGGCGAGGGCATCCGGATCTTCATCAGCGGAGGTCTGCGGGATCATTTCGTCCCCCCTTCGCACGCCATTCGAGCTTTCAACGAGCTTGCCGACCGCAAGGACACCATTTCACCGGAGGATATGCGATTCCTCGACGAAACCGGGAAGCTTCCCGAAGGCCTTGCGGGGCAGGGTGAGAAAAACCGGTTTTTCGAGGAGATGGAACTTCCGGTCGCTTTCGCCCGGAGATCGGGCAATGCCGCGCTTTTACTCTTTGACGGCGGCCACAACGTGGTATACAATGCAGGGCTGCAATGGCTTGCTCAACAGCAACGCTGATCCGGGAATTTCATCAACAGAAGTACATGCCATACCTTTTTGCCTTTCAAGATTCTCTGTGCAGGCCTCCCCTGCTCTCGCCGATCTTCTTCCTCGCAGCTATTCTCCTGATATTCTCCAGCCCCGCAGCCGCCCAGCCGGTGAAGCCCGATGGTTCGGTCCGTCTTGCGCAACCGCAAACGGATACGGCAGGACGGGGGCCGAGCCGGCTTGAACAGCGGCTCGTTCAGGAGGGCCTGATCGATGTCTGCCGGCTCGATCCCACAATTGTGGTCGAGCTGAAATACTCCACCGCGAACAATTTCATGGGAGTGGATGTCTACCAGGGCTTGGCCCAGGCATATCTTCGCCCGGAAGCGGCGAAAAAGCTCGCCAGGGCCAGCGAGATCCTGCGGGAGCGCCACCCGAACCTGCGCATCCTGGTGGGTGACGCGGCCAGGCCTCGTCTTGTACAGCAGGAGATGTGGAAACTGGTGGTCAACACCCCCAGGCAGCCGTATGTCGCCAACCCGAAGACCGGCTCGATGCACAATCACGGGGCGGCGGTGGATGTTACCCTCTTCGACGTCGATACCGGTGAGCGGCTCGACATGGGGACGCCGCTCGACCACTTCGGGTCCCTCGCCCAGCCCCTTCTGGAGGACAAGCATCTGCGGGAGGGCAAACTGAGCGCCCGCCAGATAGAAAACCGCCTGATCCTGAGAAAAGCCATGGTCGATGCCGGCTGGCATCCGCTGGCCATCGAATGGTGGCACTTCGACGCCTTCCCCAAGGAGCATGTCCGTCTGAATTATCCGATCATCGAATAGCTGCGGTCATGCGGCAAAGCCGGGGCTGGCCTGCATTTCCGCCACTACCGGTCTCCCGCAACCATTTATTTCCGCTGCTTCCGCCTGGGGGATGCTTTCATCACCCCGCCGTTCATGATCAGCTTTTCCGCCTCGACCAGGACGAAAACGGAGGCCGCGACCACCACGATCCGCATCCAGTCCGACAGCCCGAGGGGGGCGACACCGAAGAGGCGCTGCATGAGCGGGAGATAGGTGAAGAGCAGCTGCGCCGCCAGCACCGCCCCGATGGACATCAGGACATAGCGATTGCCGAACAACCCTTCGCGGGAGAGGACGGAGGCTCTCAAATGGCGGCAGTTCAGCAGGTAGAACACCTCGAACATGACCAGGGTATTGACGGCGACCGACCGCGCGGATTCGATGGTTGCGCCATTCTGCTTGTCCCAGATAAACAGGCCGAAGGTACCCACCACCAGGATCAGCGAGACGAAGCTTATTCTCCAGATCAGGAAAAAGGACAGGATCGGTTCTTCGGGGCTGCGGGGGGGGCGCTTCATCACCCCGGCCTCGGACGGTTCGAAGGCCAGGGCCAGGGCCAGGGTCACGGCAGTCACCATGTTGACCCACAGGATCTGGACCGGGGTGATCGGCAGCATGCTCCCCGACAGAATGGCCGCAATGATGATTCCGGCCTCGCCGCCGTTGGTCGGCAGGATGAAGGTGATGGCCTTCTTGATATTGTCGTAGACCGTGCGCCCCTCTTCGACCGCGTGGGCGATGGAGGCGAAGTTGTCGTCGGCGAGAACCGTCTCGCTCGACTCCTTGGCCACCTCCGTGCCCTTGATCCCCATGGCGACGCCGACGTCGGCGCGCTTGAGCGCCGGCGCGTCGTTGACGCCGTCACCGGTCATGGCCACCACCTCGCCGTCCGCCTGGAGGGCCTGCACCAGGCGAAGCTTGTGCTCCGGGCTGACCCGGGCGAAGACATCGACCTCTCTGGCCGCCTCCCGGAGCTGCCCGTCGCTCAGGGTGTCTAGTTCCCGGCCCGTCGTGACGGTCTCCCCGTCCCCGATCCCCATCTGTTCGCCGATCGCCCTGGCGGTCAGGGCGTGGTCGCCGGTGATCATCTTCACCCGGATCCCGGCGGACAGGCATTGTTTCACGGCGGCGATGGCCTCCTCCCGGGGCGGGTCGATGATCCCGCACAGCCCCAGCAAGGTCATGCCCTGCGCGACGTCCCCGACTCCCAGGTCCTGCTTCCCGGCCTCCGCGTCCCTGCGGGCGATGGCGAGCAGCCGTTGCCCCCTGGCAGCTATCCCTTCGATGTTCCGCTGCCAGTAGTCGAGATCGATGGCCTCGTCCCGGCCATCGCGACGCTGCCTGTCGCACATCTCGAACAGTCGCTCCGGAGCACCCTTCAGATAGATGATCCCCTGCCCGTCGGGCCCGCGATGCAGGGTGGCCATGAACCGATGTTCCGACTCGAAGGGGATCACGTCGACCCTGGGGAAGGCTTCGCCCTCTCGAGCTGGATCCAGTCCGGCCTTCATCCCGAGAGTGACCAGCGCCCCTTCGGTGGGGTCTCCCTCCACCGTCCACCCGCCGTCCGCTTCGCGAACCGCGGCCTCGTTGCAGAGCAGGGCGGCCCGGCAAAGTTCCGGCAGATCCTGGTATTCCTCAGGCGATTTTTCCACGCCAGAGACGAAGAAGCCGCCGGTCGGCGCATAGCCCACCCCACTGACCTCGAGCAGGGAATCGGCCATGGCCAGGGTCTGGACGGCCATTTCGTTGCGGGTGAGGGTGCCCGTCTTGTCGGAACAGATCACCGTGACGGAACCGAGGGTTTCCACAGCCGGCAGCCGGCGGATGATCGCGTGCCGCCGCGCCATGCGCTGCACGCCGATGGCCAGGGTGATGGTGATGATGGCGGGCAGCCCTTCCGGGATGGCGGCCACGGCGAGGCCGACGACCGCGAAGAACATCTCGCTCAGGCTGTAATCCCTGACCATGATGCCGAAGATGAAGGCTGCCGCGGCAAGACCCAGGATGGCTCCGGTGAGCAGTCGCCCGAACTCGGCGATCCGGCGCAGCAGCCTGGTAGTGAGGGGCTGGACCCTGGCCAGCATCTGGTTGATCCGACCCAGCTCGGTATGATCGCCGGTCGATACTACCAACCCGGTGCCCTGCCCGTAGGTCACCAGGGTGCCGGAGTAGGCCATGCACAGCCTGTCGCTGAGGGCGGAGGTCTCTTCGACGGGGG
>OBJA01002545.1_pt1 | contig 10366 bp, 9 predicted proteins | sample 1519751 | NCBI WGS metagenome assembly OBJA01 (sample SAMEA3881238, study PRJEB22517) | soil metagenome | biome: lake sediment; feature: soda lake sediment; material: sediment, water from around vicinity | place: India | collected 2013-12-23 | depth 3 m
CGGTGCCCGAAGGTCTTGATTATGATCTCTGGACAGGTCCTGCACAGAAAAAACCCTTCAGCAAGAACCTTGTGCATTACAACTGGCACTGGAACTGGGAGTATGGGAACGGCGATGTGGGCAACCAGGGAATTCATGAAACCGATTTGTGCATGTGGGGCCTCGATGTGGGACTGCCAACCAAAATAACCTCAATGGGTGGAAAATTCCTGTGGGACGATGCCAAAGAGGTCCCCGAGGTACTTACATCAGTTTACCATTATCCGGAAGAGAAAAAAATGATACAGTTCGAAGTACGCCACTGGTGTACCAATACCGAAGAAGGAGTGACTGTTGGCAATATCTTCTATGGCGACAAGGGTATTCTTGTGGTTGATGGCTACAGCAAGTATAAAACTTACCTTGGGCAGAACAGGGAGCCCGGCAAATCGGGAAGCGACAGCGAGAAGGAAGCTTCAGGCATGGACAGGGGCGACAGCGGTACCGATGGGCATTTTGCCAATTTTATTGATGGAGTACGCAAACGTGACAAGAAAGTCCTGACAGGCCCGGTTGAAACTGCTCATCTTTCTTCAGCACTTGCCCACCTGGGCAATATTGCCTACAGGCTCGAAAGGGTGCTGACATTCAATCCGAAAGATGAAAAATTCGTGAATGACCCAGAAGCAGATAAAATGCTTACAAGGGAGTACAGGGCACCGTTTGTAGTACCTGATAAAGTATAATATCTGAAACCATAAAAATATGCTCCGGAAACGGAGCATATTTTTTTCAGGCAATTGGCGCCGGCTTTAAATGAAAGCGCTGTTTCTGCCAGTTGAATATTTTATAGCAAACCTGCTTCTTTTAACAGTTCCTCCATTTCAGACTGCACTTCCCTTGCAGCTTCTCCTGCTTTTTGTGCATAATCTTCACCTGGAGATGCATAAATGATCCCTCTTGAGGAGTTGACAAGCAGTCCGCACCGGTTGTTCATCCCATTGCGGGCCACCTCCTGCAGGCTTCCGCCCTGTGCCCCCACACCTGGAACAAGCAGGAAATGATCAGGTACAATTTCACGGATCTCCTTCAGTTTTTCGGCTTTTGTGGCACCTACCACATACATCATGTTTTCAGCATTGCCCCATTTTTGGGAGGTTTTCAGCACCGATTCAAAAAGCTGTTCGCCTGTGTCTTCTGCCTTCAGGTACTGGAAATCGGCAGCTCCCTTATTGGAAGTCAGTGCAAGCAGGATAATCCATTTGCCGGGGTAATCCATGAAAGGTTTTACAGAATCCTCTCCCATATATGGGGCAACAGTTACAGCATCAAATGGCAGTGCTTCAAAAAATGCACGGGCATACAATGCTGAGGTATTACCGATATCACCCCGCTTGGCATCGGCTATCAGAAAAACATCAGGATATTTTTCCCTGATGTAGTCAACTGTTTTCTCAAGGCTTTGCCACCCCTGGGTTCCGAGACTTTCATAGAAAGCCAGGTTGGGTTTATATGCAATTGTATATGAGGCTGTTGCATCAATGATTTCCTTGTTGAATGTGAAAACAGGATCTTCGGAATCAAACAGGTGTTCCGGGATTTTTTTGATGTCAGTATCGAGGCCTACACAGAGAAAACTGCGTTTGGTTTTGATCTGTTTTAACAGTTGTTGCTGATTCATAATTGATAATGCCTTAACTTATGTAGTGGATCAAAAAATGAAATTCAAGGTATTCTGTAATATCTTCATTTCCCATATCTGCCTTCAATGATTCCGGATACGGAAAGGTCTTCATCAAGATCAGGCCAGTGAAGACCTGTGCCTCCACAGATAATCTCGATGTTACTCCTCTGTTCATCATTTGCCTTTTTTAGCTTTGTATTTAACTCAACCGGGAAACGAATTTCCTTTCCATCTGACATCTTCATGCATATCATACCACTTTTATACCACGCCTCTGTAACTTTAAAAAGCAATTCAGCTATTATGTATTTCATGCCATTTTTCATTTATGAGTGTTATGTTCTCTTTAATGAGGTTTTCGGCCGTTCTTAAATCGGCTACTTTCATTCCTTGTGAGAATTCAAGTTCTAAAGGTTCTAACCAGAATTTGGCAAATCCTCCTGCCTTTCTTACATGAATATGGATAGGTTCATTTCCTTCATTGGAATAAAAGAAAAACACAAATCCATATTTCCTGAATACTTCCGGCATAAAATAAAGATAGATAATTTATTTAAGTAAATGATATTTCCTGAATTTATATGACTTAACTATATCTCTGCCTCTTTCAGTTTCTGTGCATTTTCTTCAATCATCAGCTGCTCGATGATGTCGTCGATTTCTCCGTTAATAATTGCCTGAAGGTTGTACAGGGTGAGGTTGATGCGGTGATCGGTAACACGGCCCTGCGGCCAGTTATATGTCCGTATTTTTGCTGAACGGTCACCAGTCGATACCATTGTTTTCCGTTTTGAGGCAATCTCATCGATATACTTCTGGTACTCCATGTTATAGATACGGGTACGAAGCTCATTCATTGCCTTTGCAAGGTTTTTGAGCTGCGATTTTTCATCCTGGCAGGTCACAACGATACCCGTGGGAAGATGGGTCAACCTGATTGCAGAATAGGTGGTGTTGACCGACTGTCCGCCCGGGCCGGAAGAGCAGTAGGTGTCCTTTTTGATATCCGATTCTTTCAGTTCCACGTCGAACTCCTCCGCTTCAGGTAAAACTGCAACGGTTGCAGCCGAAGTGTGGATTCTGCCCTGGGTTTCTGTCTGAGGCACCCGCTGTACGCGGTGGACCCCTGATTCATATTTCAGGATGCCGTAAACACCTTCCCCGGTTACGTTGATAACAATCTCTTTATAGCCGCCTGATGTGCCTTCACTGATGTTTGTAACTTCCATGCGCCAGCCTTTCTTCTCGCAGAATTTTGAATACATGCGGAACAGGTCGCCTGCAAAGATGCTTGCCTCGTCACCACCGGTCCCTGCACGGATTTCAAGAATTGCATTTTTGCTGTCTTCAGGATCGGCTGGCACCAGCAGCATTTTTACCTGTTTTTCCTTTTCAGGAATCTTTTCCTCGGCCAGTTCTATCTCCTCACGGGCCATCTCACGGAGATCACTATCGGTTTCCTCTGCCAGGATTTCCTTACCCGAACGGATTGTTTCAACAAGGTTTTTGTATTCCCTGAAGGCATTCAGCAGTTTCTCCAGGCTTTTGTATTCCTGGTTCAGCTTTACATACCGCTTCATATCGGATATAACCGCCGGATCGGTAATCTGCTGCTGCACCTCTTCGAACCGGTGCTTTATTGACTCATATTTTTCAAGTAATGCGTATTCTGCCATTGCGTTTTTATAATTCTTTTGTTTTTTATCCTTCTGAACAGTCAAATGTCATACCCTGAATCTCAGGATGATGATGCATGGATAGATTTTTCGGGGAATTTAATATTCAAATTCTCCCTTATCGGTTTGTATAGTAAGTTTTTTTCCTTTAAAAGGTTCAACCCTGCCAATGATGCGGGCTTCTATACTGAATGATTCTGAGATTGAGATGATATCAGCTGCCAGTTCAGGCGTTGTATAGATTTCAAAGCGGTGGCCCATGTTGAAAACCTTGTACATTTCGTGCCAGCTTGTACCCGACTGTTCCTGTATCATTTCAAACAGCGGCGGGACCGGAAACATGTTGTCCTTGATAATGTGGACATCATCAACAAAATGAAGCACCTTTGTCTGTGCCCCTCCCGAGCAGTGTATCATTCCCGATATATTGTTCCTGAACCTTCCCAGTACCTGTTTAATGACGGGTGCATAGGTCCGTGTGGGCGAAAGTACAAGCTGTCCTGCATTAACTCCGAGATTTTCAATTTCATCCGTAAGCCTGTATTTTCCTGAATAAATAAGTTCTGATGGCACTTCAGGGTCAAAGCTTTCAGGATATTTGGCGGCCAGGTAACCTTCAAATACATCATGGCGTGCAGAAGTAAGTCCGTTGCTTCCCATGCCACCATTGTAGGTGTCTTCATAAATGGCTTGTCCCGATGAGGAAAGTCCGATAATTACATTGCCCGGGGCAATATTGCCTGCAGAAATGACATCTTCCTGCTTCATGCGGCAAGCAACAGTTGAATCGACAATGATTGTACGGACAAGATCGCCTACATCGGCTGTTTCACCTCCCGTCAGCCAGACATTGATGCCTGCTTCACGAAGTTTTTGGAGCAGTTCTTCGGTGCCGTTGATGATGGCGGCAATTACTTCTCCCGGAATTTTGTTTTTATTCCGGCCGATAGTTGATGATACAAGGATGTTATCAGTGGCACCCACACAGAGCAGATCATCGATGTTCATGATGAGGGCATCCTGGGCAATGCCTTTCCAGACCGATAAATCACCTGTTTCCTTCCAGTACATGTAGGCAAGTGATGATTTTGTGCCGGCCCCGTCGGCATGCATGATGTTGCACCATTGAGGATCACCTCCAAGTATATCGGGGACTATCTTGCAGAAAGCTTTGGGGAACAATCCCTTGTCGATATTTCTTATGGCATTGTGTACATCGTCTTTTGAGGCAGAAACCCCACGTGCATCATATCTTGATCCTGTAACCATTCATTTGATTTTAAGGCCACAAAATTAAAAATTTCACTGCATAATGCAGGTTAATCTTTCAATAAAGATACAATTGCAAGGGTATTTTATTCATGTTGCGGAAAATTGAGTCATTGCGCAACAGAAGGCATACAGCCGCCGTCAGGCATACAAAAACCGCTTGATTTTTTTTGTAGGTGTCTTTTCAAAAGGCTCTGGCTGCAGAACAATTGCCTGAAGCCGTGAGAATTTATTCAGTTCAGCATTCACCTTTTGCTGGATTTCCTTGAGGATGTCATCTGTTTTCTCATGGAAATACTGGTTTGCTTCAGCCTTCAGCTGCTGGTAATGCTGTTCAACTTCCTCCATATTGAGGTGAACCATGGCAACCAGTTTTCCTTTTTTCTCGAGCACAAGTGATTCAAGAACAAAGCGCATGCGGTTTATAACCGATTCAATTTCTTCAGGATAGATGTTCTCGCCGCTTGCACCAACTATCATTGTTTTAATCCTGCCCTTTATAAACAGGAAGTTGTCCTTGTCGAACCATCCCCTGTCGCCGGTCTTGAACCAGCCGTCATCTGTAAACACCTCACGGGTGATTTCAGGGGCCTTGTAGTAGCCTTTCATTACATTGGGGCCTTTGGCCTGGATTTCCCCTTCACCGGTTGCCAGATCAGCATCGCCCAAACGCAGCTGTACTCCTTCAAGGGCAAGGCCTGTAGAACCGATTCTAACATTTTTACCAACGGCACCTGCAAGTAAGGGTGAAGTCTCAGTTAGACCGTAACCAATGGCATATGGAAAGCCTCCTTCCTTCAGGAAACGTTCAACTGAGGGGTCGAGTTTGGCACCGCCTATACCAAAGAACCTCAGGCGTCCTCCAAAGGTTTGGTAGAGCTTTTTGGCAGCAACTTTATGAAGCAGCTTCCTAACCGGCGCTTTTCCGTACAGAAACCGCATAGTGGCCGATTTCCTGAATTTGGGAAGTATCTTCGCCCTGAACACTTTCTCGATGATAAGCGGAACCACAAGCATGATTGTAGGTTTTACCTTTTCAAGTGCCGGCAGCAAAACTGAGGCTACAGGTGGTTTGCGAAGGTAATGAACCGAGGCTCCGTACATGATTGGGAACAGAAATCCCAGTGTGTTTTCAAAGGTATGCGACAGTGGCAAAACCGAAAGGAAGCTGTCACTTTCGGAAATATCCTGGAAAGTATAGCTCTTTTCCGCTGTCCACATCAGGTTTTTATGTGTAAGCATAACACCCTTAGAACTCCCTGTGGTTCCTGAAGTATAAATGATGGAAGCGACTTCCTCCTCATCGGTTTCAGCCGGTTCGGTAACCGGTTTGATTCCGGGCAGGGAGCTTTTGAGTTTGCCGGCTTCTGACGCTGAAGTTCCCTTTGGGATATAGGAAAAATTATCAACGAGAATGAGTTGTTCCAAAAGGGCAACTGTTTCTTCATTCAATAAAGCATACATCCCTTCGGAAACAAATAAAACCTTTGCCTCGGAATGCTCAATAATCGATTTTATTTCGTTGGGATGAAAATCAGGCAATATGGGAACAACTGTTGCCCCTACCCATGAAATCCCAAAAAAGGCTACACCCCAGTTGGGCATGTTGACGCTTAATAAGCCTACTTTATCTCCTTTCCTGACCCCTGCCTTTTTTAATAAGGCGGCAACGCGCATTACATCATCTCCCATCTGGCGGTAGGTATACTGCTGCTCACCTGCGTATGAAAGCGCGTTATTATCTGAAAATCTACTTACTGATTCCTGAATCAGGGTGGGTATCGTGTACTTACTAATCATCTTTCCGTTATAACTTACCATAAACAACAACAAACTTGTATGCTGTTTAGATTAACAGCGATAAAAATATGTATTATAGGATACAGTTTTTGTGTCGGGCGGCATTTTAAGCATATTTTAACAACTTTTTTAATAATGGATTTGAATATTGAATTGTAATGGTCTAAATATGAAAACATATAGTGAAAATGAATGGGTTACATCAACTGAAAAATTTGTAAAGGAATATTTTGAGAACGAGGGAAGCGGCCACGACTGGTGGCATACCAACAGGGTCAGAAACCTGTCAATGCACATTGCTTCAGTGGAGGGAGGTGACAGGATTGTGATTGAGATGGCTGCCCTTCTTCATGATGTGGATGACTGGAAGCTTGAAGGGGAAGGACACGGCAACAGGGCACATCACTGGCTGTGCCAGCTGGATATGGTGCAGGATACCAGGGAGAAGATCCTGCAGGTTATAGAAGAGGTGTCATTCAGGGGTGCCGGTGTTGATGATGTAATTCATTCACATGAATCAGCCGTGGTGCAGGATGCCGATCGTCTCGATGCAATGGGGGCAATTGGGATAGCACGTGCATTCACCTTTGGGGGCAGCAGGGGCCGGCTGATATATCATCCTGACATAAAGCCTGCAGGTCATGATTCATTTGAATCTTATAAATCGAATGCAGCACCTTCAGTAAACCATTTTTATGAGAAACTGCTGCTGCTGAAGGACCGGATGAATACATCAACAGCCAAAGAAATGGCAGCAGCAAGGCATGAGTTTATGATAATTTACCTCAATGAATTTTTTAAGGAATGGAGTGAAGGGTCATAGGGTAATCCAATTTTATTGTAAATTTGAACCTGTAAAATGATTCAGATGAAAATAGAACATCTTGCCATTTGGACATATAACCTCGAAGGACTAAGGAATTTCTACATGCACTACTTTGATGCCTCCTCAACCCAGATTTATTATAACCATTCAAAGGAGTTCCGATCTTATTTCCTTACCTTCGACGGTGAGTGCCGGCTCGAGATAATGGAAATGCCCAATATCGGGAAGTCGAAAAATGACCCGCACAAGCATTATACCGGACTGGCTCATTTTGCAATAAAGGTAGGCAGCAAAACTGAAGTCGAGCGGATTACTGAGGCCTTGCGCAACGACGGCTATCATATCGCAGGTGAACCCCGCACAACAGGCGACGGTTATTATGAAAGTGTGGTGCTCGACCCTGAAGGAAACCGGGTGGAGATAGTAGCCTGATCAATTATCGCCTATGCTGATTAATTCCTGTCGTTCAGCAGATGATGGTTTCCCGCCATCAGGTTGTCGATATATCTTCTGACATATTCAGCCCCATTTTCATCTTTCAATCGGGCATAACTGTGCAATCCTGTGTCATCATCCCTCCATGTGTTGCTTCCGTCAGGGGCTACAATACACTCCCCTTTAACAAAAGTGAACATTTCTTCAGCGCTGTCAAGAATATCAAGTACAGCCAGCTGATCCCAGCTCTGGCGGCCTGCAAAATTGTTGTACAGCTCATACCCTCTGTAAACAGGGTGTTCAGCAGGAAGCATCTCTTTTAGTTCTTCGCCCCCTGTTATGACAAGGTTGCCCAGTTCCCATCCGTAAAATACGGCTTCTTTTTTCCAGTTGTTGATACAGTAAACGGTTGATTGCGGATCAGGCCTATAGAAATTGGCTTCCTTCCCCTGGGGATACTGTCCCCCCATGCAAATCCACCTGCTTATCTTTTGATGTGCGAGGTCAATTCCATTCATTGTTGAATGATTGTCAGGTTCCGACTGAAGCAAGCCCTGCAGGCTGCTCAGGTGGCCGATTGTTACCACTAAAACCGATTCATCATTACTTGAGGCAAGCAGCCTCCGGTATAATCCTACTGCATCTTCGGCCTCTTCCCATGAGCCCATTGCAGATGGAAATTCCCCGGCTATCTGCCTTGTATACCTTGAATGATTCTTTAATTCGGGCTGGTTTTTCAAAAATCCTATTGGAATGTCAGGTACACCATAGAAAGTGTTCATGGCAGCAGCACAAACAGGTGCATAGGGATCATCGCTGGTAACAATGATGCCCACCAGTTCAATGATTGATGCATTGTGCAGGTTGTACAACATGGCCATGGCTCCCACATCATCCACATCGGAATCAAGGTCAGTATCAATGATTACTTTAACTGGTGAAGCAGGATGATTTTCCTGCATACAACCAGTTGTACTAAATGAAACAACCATCAGTAAAATGACGACTGCATGATAATACAATCTCTTCAGGTTACCTGAACGACACCGCGAACCAATCGTATTTATTTTCATATTCAGTTTTGAATTTACATTATTGAACTCCTGTCATACAGGTCAGGCAGGTTGAAATCAGAAATGTGTTGTCATGATGCAGATATATATCATTTGGGTCTGATTGTTAATGCCAGCCCTGATACCATATTTCCGTGACCTCAACGGTGCCGCATAAAGAAAATGATTTTTTTGGAATCAGGAAGCAAAAAGTATAAATGGAGCGGCGATTTCTACATTTTCTATTGATAATATAATTCAGCGTATTATCGTGATCATTCAACGGAATCGGGGCTGTAATTCCTCATTTCAATACCGGGATGGAGTTATTTTGTTGCCGGGGCCATAACTTCTGCGATATTTATGGAAGATATACGCCCTTTTTTTTAAATTAGCAGGTATTATAGTATCCATTTCTCTAAAAGTGTAATAAAATGAAAACAAAACCCGGAATTGACCGCCGTAATTTTATTAGCCGGACTGCTTTGGGCACACTGGGTGCTGCAGGATTCATTACCGCTTGTACAGGTTCATCAGAACGGAAGGGTGACATTCAGCTTCCAAAGCTTCTTGACCAGGCTCCCGATGGCAGGGTAATTAAAGCAGGGCTTATAGGCTGTGGCGGACGGGGTACAGGAGCAGCCGTCAATTTCCTGGATGCCGGACCGAACCTTCAGATTACTGCAGTAGGTGATGTCTTCCAGGATAAAATCGACAACTTCCGTGAGCAGCTGAAAAAGGAACGCAATGTGGAGATTGCTGATGAAAACTGCTTTGTAGGCTTCGACAGTTACCAGAAGGTGATCGATTCGGGGGTCGATGTGGTACTGTTATGCACTCCTCCTCATTTCCGGCCGGTTCACGTAGAGGCTGCAGTTAATGCACGGAAACATATTTTCATGGAAAAACCTGTGGCAGTCGATCCTGTTGGTGCCCGTTCCGTTTTGGTATCTGCAAAGAAAGCTGAGGCAGCCGGATTGAGCATGATCAGCGGGACAATCAGAAGGGTGCAGAAAGATTATATGGAAACCCAGCGCAGGGTGGCCAATGGTGAAATAGGAGAGATTACTGGAGCCAACATCATCCGTAACGGCGGGGCTTTGTGGTTCAGATCGCGGCAGGCCGGTTGGAGCGACATGGAGTACATGCTGCGGAACTGGGTGAATTTTTGCTGGCTTTCAGGTGACCACATCACCGAGCAGTTTATTCATGAAGTGGATGTGATGAACTGGTATATGGGCAAAAACCCGGTGAAGGCAACAGGATGGGGAGGACGCCAGCGAAGGGTTACAGGCGACCAGTATGATTTTTTCAGCGTGGAATATCTTTACGACAATGGCGTGCGTACCCATTGTGCTGCCCGCCAGATAAATGGCTGCTCCAATTCAAAGGTGGAGCAGATTAACGGCACAAAGGGTTATGCTGATGCTGCAGGTACGCTCTACGACCTGAAAGGCAATGTGATTTGGAAGTATCCGCATCCTGAAAAAGATGATGCTGCCTCTGAATGGAAGGTGACCAATCCTTTCGTACAGGAACATATCAACCTTGTTACTGCCATCAGGACAGGACAACCGGTGAATGATGCCGAAGCCCAGGTTAATTCCACACTCATAACCATTATGGGAAGAATGGCTGCATATAC
>OBJA01002546.1_pt1 | contig 10364 bp, 10 predicted proteins | sample 1519751 | NCBI WGS metagenome assembly OBJA01 (sample SAMEA3881238, study PRJEB22517) | soil metagenome | biome: lake sediment; feature: soda lake sediment; material: sediment, water from around vicinity | place: India | collected 2013-12-23 | depth 3 m
CGATGAATAAGTAGGTGTATTTGGGAAATATCCGAAGGGTAGTATGGGAAAATAAATTGGAAAATCCTCCAGCACCATATAGGCCGGACCGGTAATTATTTTATTGTTCGATATTACCTTGGCTTTTGTTAAATGCAGGTAATAATGGGGATGATCGGCATTGCAGGTGGTATATTTTCCATCTTTCAACACAAAAGCTTCGGCCGATATCTTCTTTGTCCGCCGGCTGTGAACGAATCCCTCGCCTTGTTCGGTAACCACTTCGGTAATAATTCCCTTTTCAGTTTCGAAATTGTACCTTAATGTCTGCGATTCAAATTCTTCCCTGCCGTCCTTAAAAATGGGTTTCTGCACCAGTACACCGGTTGAGTCCTCTATCCCTTCAGCGTAGACTTCCTTAGTCTCCAGATCAAGTTCTATAAAATAGGCCGAGAGTTCGATCTGCTGATAAGTTACCTTTGCATTGTTGTACAGAAACACCTTTTGCCCGTCGAATGATCCAATTATGGAATCCTGGGCTGTATAATTGATCGGGGCTTCAATCACTGTAGTTGTCCGTGTATTTTTCCTTTTTAACGAATTTGCAGACTCAGTTCCCAGGGTATCAGCATATTGCGGCAATACAGGAATTGAATCAAGCATGGGTTGTTGTGACACAATGGTATCTAAAGGTATAATACTTTCACGTTGTCCCGGTTTTAATTCCTGACTAAAAACAAACAGGTGAAGCAGAGAAAAAATGTATGTAACTACTAATTTGTACAAAATGGTTCTGAATTAAATTCCGGGCCAGACGGCTCGACGTGCAAAAATAAAAATTAGGGCTTTACCACAGTCGTAATAAATGCAAAATAAACCTAATATTTATATTTTTGTTGCAAAATCAAATTATTGACTGCCCGGTTGGGGATCACCCAGTAAACCCGGCACAATGTAACGATTTTAGAGCAATCCTGTCTGAGAGAATGTTATCGTAAATCTTTTTGACAGTACATCCAATTTTTGTTGAAGATTTTCGTTGTAAACTCTATAAACTTAAATGATCGATGAATAAATTATTTCCTGTTTATATACTGATTTCAGTATTAGCCTGCACAGGCATAAAAATATCAGCAGCTGAATATGAAAATCAACGAAACGATAATTCCTCCATCCGGACAGTTGTAATTGATCCGGGTCATGGCGGGAAAGACCCTGGAGCTGTTTATGGCAATGTACGTGAAAAGGAAATAGTTTTGGATATTGCACTGAAACTGGGCAACTACATAAAATCATCCTTCCCCGATGTAAGGGTGGTATATACCCGCGACACGGATGTATTTGTGCCGTTGTATCAGCGGGCAGCAATTGCCAATAAAAACAAAGCCGACCTGTTTATATCGATTCATGTGAATGCGGTCAGCAGGGGAAATGCACAAGGAACAGAAACATATATTTTGGGCCAGCACCGGTCGGGTGAAAACCTGGAAGTTGCCAAGAAAGAAAATGCTGTAATCCTGCTTGAAGCCGATTATAAAACCACTTACGAAGGATTTGATCCCAATTCACCTGAATCCTATATCATGTTTGAGCTGGTACAGGATGAATACCTCGAACAAAGCGCAATGCTGGCTTCAGCTGTACAGGATCAATTCCGGGAACGTGTTCAGCGTGTCGACCGGAGTGTTAAGCAGGCCGGGTTTTTAGTGCTGCGCCAAATTTCAATGCCCGGTATTTTAGTGGAAGCAGGATTTTTAAGCCATCCGGCAGAGCGGAATTTCCTGCAGAGTGAAACCGGCCGCGACTACCTGGCATCGGCCATGTTCAGGGCTTTTAGGGATTATAAGCGTAAAATAGAAGCCAAAAGCAGCTTTCATGTTGTGGCTTCCACAGCCACCGAAACTCATCTTGCTGCCGGTGTTTCTGAGGTAATTCATACTGAATCAAATCTCTTTTTCTCTGTTCAGATAGCTTCCCTTTCAAAAAAGATTGAACCAACCCCCCTGAATTTCAAAGGGGAAAACAACGTTTTTGTAAAAAATGAAGGCAAGGGATACCGTTATTTTTCAGGAAAATATGCATCGCATGCAGAAGCACGAAAAGAACAATCAAGGCTTCAGAAAAAATTCACAGGTGCATTTGTCGTTGCTTTTGAAAACGATCAATTGATTCCTGTCAGTAAGGCTTTACAGAAATTGTAATGATTTTATGTTATTTTTGCACATTGTTTTTTTCAAAGTTCCTAACTTGTTCCTGCTTTTGTTTACCTAATAGTAACACGAAATGAAATCAAAATTTATACGACTGGGAATTTTAGTATTGGTTTCTTGTTTAATTTTAATCTGGGGGCTGAGCTACCTAAAAGGCCATGACATCTTTAATAGAAGTAATGAATACCATGTCATTTACGAATCGGTCGATGGCCTTTCCAGATCGAATGATGTACTGCTAAGTGGGTATAAGGTAGGTCAGGTAAACAATATTCGTTTCCTTGGTGATAATTCAGGTAGACTTCTGGTTTCAATAACGGTTGACGCCTCCATAAATATTCCCCAAAATTCAGTAGCGCAGATTGTAAGCAGTGACATCATGGGAACCCGTTCAATAAAAATCAATTTAAGCAGTAATAATGTATACCACAGCCCCAACGATACCCTGAACGGGGCCATCGAGGCCGATTTAAAAGAACAGGTAAGCATGCAGGTTCTCCCTCTAAAAAATAAAGCTGAAGAATTGCTCAGCACCCTTGATTCTGCCATCACCGGGCTGGCCTTTATCTTTGATGAGGATGCGCAGCGAAATTTTGCAGAAAGTTTTGAAAACATAAACCTTACGGTTTCACATATTGAAAGAACGACTTCCGACCTGCAGGAAATGATATCCCTTGAAAAGGAAAATATAAGAAGCATTGTAGGCAATCTTGAAAATATCACAGGTACTTTCAGCCAAAACACACCTGCTCTGGATAAGACGATTAAAAACCTTTCAGATTTCAGCGACAGCCTGGCTCAGCTTCGGCTTACCCCAATAATGAATAATGCCGCAGCCGCTTCCGATCAGCTGAATGTGATACTTGCACAACTCAATGCAACCGACAATACCCTGGGAAACCTTCTAAATGATGATGGGCTGTATATTTCACTGAACCAGTTATCGGATAACCTCACTCTTTTAATGAACGATATTCGCATCAATCCTGAGCGATATCTGAACCTCTCGGCTATTGATTTAGGAAGAAAGGTATATATAAATGCCCTGGAGGGAAGTTCTGAAAATATACTGTTTAAAGTGCACCTTGTTTCAAGCCAGAACAAGGTTTCACTCGACTCGGAACGATTTGAAGGGCTGAAACCAATTGAAGAATACGAAGTTAGCGGGGCATATACCTATTTGTACGGATCAACCCGATCGTTTAAAGAAGCGCTCGAGTTACAGAAGCAGGCACAAGTAAAATTTCCGGATGCAACAGTAGTGGCGTTCAGAAATGGACGTTTGATTAAATTGGAACGTGCCCTTAAATTGATCCAGTAATCAACCACCATTTGTTGATAATTTACATATTACCAAATTAAAAACCCATCACTACCTACCAGTTAGCTTATTATCTATCAAAATGTTAAGACTATGCTCTTGATAGCCAATGTGTTAAAAAAATAAAAAAAAATTTAAATTTTAACCCCCTCATAAAGAAAACAATATAATTTTTTTAAACATACCACCATCATATTGATTTTTTTTTAAACTTTTTTTTCGCAATTTTTGCTTTCGGGAATTAAAAAGGGAATTTTGTAGAACCTCAAAATCCGACGACTTTAAAATGAACAGCGAACATCTGACTGCATGGGAAAAATGCCTCGACATTATTAGGGATAATGTGCCAGGTAGTAGCTTTAAAACCTGGTTTGAACCAATAGTCCCTGTGAAAATCGAAAACAGAGTATTAACAATTCAGGTTCCAAGTGCTTTTTTTTACGAGTATCTGGAAGAACAGTTCATCGATATACTGCGAAAAACACTTCGCATGGTATTGGGAACAGGAGCAAAACTTGAGTATAACGTGGTTATGGGCCCTGTCAACTCTACCAACAGCGACAGCAATGGTTCGCCCTATACTATTAATTACCCGACCAATAGCGGCACCAAAATCATAAACCAGCCCTTAACACTACCATTAAAGACAGATGAGAAAAAATCAATAAAAAATCCATTCATCATACCGGGAATACAAAAATTGCAGGTTGATCCACAACTTAAGCCCGATAATACGTTCGAGAATTTTGTTGAGGGCGATTGCAACCGGCTGGCACGCAGTGCCGGTTATGCAGTGGCACAAAACCCCGGCGGAACAGCGTTTAATCCATTGATGATTTATGGCAACTCGGGCCTTGGCAAAACACACCTTGCACAGGCTATTGGCATAGAAGTCAAGGAAAACATGCCAAACAAAGTGGTACTTTATGTAAATGCAAACAAATTTCAAACGCAATTTACTGAAGCTACCCGCAACAATAACCGGAACGATTTCCTGAATTTTTACCAGATGATTGATGTACTTATTCTGGACGATGTTCATGAATTTGCCGGCAAGGAAAAAACACAGGAAACATTTTTCCATATCTTCAACCATTTACACCAAACAGGAAAGCAGTTGATATTAACATCAGACAAGCCTCCCATTGAATTAAAAGGAATGGAACAAAGGCTTCTCTCGAGGTTTAAATGGGGGTTAACAGCCGATCTTCAGACTCCCGATTTTGAAACACGGATGGAAATCCTGCGCCGTAAAGTCTATACCGATGGTATTATCCTTTCCGATGAGGTCCTTGAATACATAGCGTCACATGTTACCACAAATGTCCGCGAACTTGAAGGTGCGCTGGTTTCGCTCCTGGCACAATCGATGCTAAATAAAAGGGAAATCACACTTGATTTGACGGCCAAGCTTATCAATAAACTGGTACAGAATTCAAGAAGAGAACTGTCAATTGAGTACATTTCAAAAGTGGTTTGTGATTACTTTAACATGCCGGTTGAATCAATTCAGACAAAAACCCGCAAAAGAGAGATAGTGCAGGCACGGCAAATCACAATGTACTTCTCAAAAACCCTGACAAAATATTCATTGGCCAGTATCGGTGCTCAAATCGGCAACAAGGACCATGCTACCGTACTTCATGCATGTAAAACTGTAAATAACCTGAAAGATACCGACAAAAACTTCAGGCAGTATATGGAGGATATTGAGAAAAAACTAACGATGTAAAAACACAAAGCCAGGTAAATACCTGGTTTTTCTTTTTTTAAGCACATTTAATCGATACTACTGATGGTCTTTTTGGTTGCCAGCATTCTTTCCTCGACAGCCATTTTTATAATTTTCAGAACGGCTAAGCATTATCCTGTACACTTAACGCCACTTATTACCATCAATTACCTTGCAGCAAGTTTGCTTGGATTTGTCATTTTGATGCAGCTTGATACAACACCATTTCAGAAGAAGAGTGAATGGCAGGTATTTGGTGTTGTGCTTGGGGCATTGTTTATCATGATGTTCTATTTAATCGGTACCTCCTCACAAAAAGCCGGTATCACAGTTACAACACTTGCAAGTAAAATGTCACTTGTGTTTCCTGTTTTCTTTTCTCTCTTCTGGTTTAACGAAACAGTAACTTTCTGGAAATACATAGGGCTAATCATTGCCGTACTGGCTGTACTCCTGACTGTATATAAAAAGGATGTGCAAGATGTCAGACGGATTTCAATTTTTCTGCCGTTTCTAATTTTTATAGGGGGTGGGTTCATCGATACTTTAATAAAGTTTATCCAGGTACTTTATATTACAGAATCAGAAACAGCAGCATTCTCCACTTTGGTTTTTTTCACAGCCTTCATCTGCGGAACTGGTGTAATGGCAACATCAGGCAATAAATTAAAATTCCAGTTAAACAACCCAACTCTGCTGCTTGGAATTCTTTTGGGAGCAGCCAACTTCGGTTCACTCTATTTTTTAATAAATGCACTAAACAAAAGTCAACTCGACAGTTCTCTTGTATTTACATTCAATAATATGTTCATAGTTATTTTATCTGCTTTAACCGGACGATTCATTTTCAATGAAAAACTAAATAAAGTAAACATTGTTGGTTTTTTGATGGCCTTTTTAAGTTTATACATTTTACTATGAAAGATTATTACAAGACCATATCGGCAAAGAGCGAAGGCTTATTCAAAGACAAGGGGAGCAAATTCATCGCATATACATTTCCTGTTGAATCAGAGGACGACATAAAGGATCTTTTATTACGGATAAAAAAAGAACACCACAGTGCAAGGCATCACTGTTACGCATGGCGCCTGGGCATTAATGGGCCGGCTTTTCGTGCCAACGACGATGGAGAACCCTCCTCCACGGCAGGAAAACCAATCCTGGGACAGATAATCAGTTCTGATCTTACTAATATTCTGATAGTAGTTGTGCGCTACTTTGGAGGGACCCTCCTGGGCACCAGCGGGTTAATAAATGCATACAAATCAGCAGCTGCCGATGCAATCAATAATGCACAGATCGTGACTAAGCCAATTGAAGATTATTTTTGGCTGACATTTACGTATGCACAAATGAACGACGTGATGCAAATAATTAAACAGGAAGAACTGAATATTGCAACTACGCGTTTCGAGTTGGATTGCCGGCTGGAATTTTCTGTCAGAAAATCAGCAGCGGAAAAAATAATGAACTTATTTGATCAGCTTTATGGCGTTAAAATTGAAAAGAGCAAACCCAAATAACAGGTGTTAATAAAATTTTGATAAAATATGATGACTGACAGGATTTGCTTCATTGAAACCTGATATTTTTGAAATATGATTCAACACTGTTTATTTGACTCCTTTTTTCATTCCGACAGAGCAATCTGGCGCAACTACAAAATTTTCTTTTTCAGGCGTTCTATAAAAAAATTCAGCAGAGTCTTCAAAGAAGACAATTACCGGCAGTTCACAGCAACAGAAAGCCAATATTTTTCATTTAGAAAGTATTGGCTTTTTTTTATTTTCAAAAATTACAGACTACAATACATACATCAATGAAACGAGATTTAATTTCAATTACAGATTATTCAAAGGAAGAATACCTGGAAATCATGCAGCTGGCAGGTGAGTTTGAAAAGAACCCCAACCAGAATTTGCTGAAGGGCAAAGTGGTTGCTTCGTTATTTTTTGAACCATCAACCCGTACGCGGTTAAGTTTCGAGACTGCTATCAGCAGGCTGGGGGGAAGAATAATTGGCATTGCCGACCCGGGAAGTTCAAGTACTTCGAAAGGGGAAACCCTGCACGATACCATAAAAATGGTAAGCAATTATGCCGATCTGATTGTAATGCGCCATCCGTTGGAAGGCGCTGCACGTTATGCAGCAGAAGTATCGCCGGTACCTGTAATCAATGCAGGCGACGGGGCTAATCAGCATCCTACGCAAACCCTGCTTGATATGTATTCGATTCTGAAAACACAGGGTTCACTCGACAACCTGAATATTTTCCTGGTGGGTGATCTCAAATACGGGCGTACCGTTCATTCGCTGCTAATGGCGATGTCGGAATTTGAAAATCCTGTTTTCAATTTTATTGCACCCCCAGAACTGCAGATGCCCGATGAATATAAATTGTACCTCCGCCAAAAAAATATCCGTTATTACGAACACCGTGAGTTTACCGATATCATCAGCGAGGCCGACATTATTTATATGACGCGGGTTCAAAAAGAACGTTTTTCAGACCCTATGGAGTACGAGCAGGTAAAAAATGTTTACATTTTGCGAAACAGCATGCTTACTAAAACCAAGCCTAATGTAAGGGTTCTTCATCCGCTACCAAGGGTAAATGAAATCCATACCGATGTTGACAGCAATTCAAAAGCTTATTATTTCGATCAGGCACGCAACGGAATTTTTACCCGTGAAGCTATTATTTCCCACATCATGAACCTTAAATAACAATGCCATGAATGACAACATAAAGAAAAAGCTTAAACTGAAAGTAAGTGCCATTAAAGATGGTACCGTTATCGACCATATACCCGCTCAATATTTATTTAAAGTAATTGCTATACTGGGATTGAATAACATTGAAAACCAAATTACATTCGGCACAAATCTCGAAAGCGGAAAACTGGGCAGCAAAGCCATTATAAAAGTTTCGGATAAATTCTTTGAAAACGACGAAATCAATAAAATTGCGCTTGTTGCTCCTCATGCCAAGTTAAATATCATCCGCGACTATGAAGTAGTTGAAAAAAAGGTTGTTGAGATCCCCCAGGAAATCATAGGCATTGTTAAATGCTTCAATCCAAAATGTATAACAAATAATGAAGTTATCACCACCCGTTTTAAAGTTGTTGAAACGGCTCCCATTGCTTTGCGATGCAACTATTGCGAAAAACATACCATAGGAGAGCAAATACGTATGCTATAAAAAAAAGCCGGAAATTTATATTCACAGAAACGATTTTTTATATATTTGCACCTCGATTTTGAATCGTTGAAATCTTCATCAGGTTCAATAAGGAAATGCCCAGATGGCGGAATTGGTAGACGCGCTAGTTTCAGGGACTAGTATCCGTATGGATGTGCAGGTTCGAGTCCTGTTCTGGGCACAAAAAAGGCTGCAGTTAACTCAACTGCAGCCTTTTATTTTTACAAAGCTTTACCCGTACCTTTTTCAGGATCACTGGATCACGGATCACTTCATATTTCAGGTGGAGTAAAAATATTTCAAGCATAAATTTTCATTAATCTGAAGAGAAAGAATGTAGTGTCACATACTCCTCTTAGAGCAGCTCTAAAAGCTTTTATTTTAGCATTGAAAGATTCAGCAGAAGCATTGGTGCTGCGGTTATTGAAGAAGTTGAGTATTTCAATGTAATGGGTATAAATTGTTGCTGAGATGGTGTTATATGATTTATACCTTTTTCTGCTGCCCTATATAAATAAGCAATACCCGGTTATTTTTTTGCAATCTGCACCTATTCTGGAATGGGCTGAAAAGCAACCAGTTTAAAGTATTCTCAGATTGAATTTATGAACATTTAATTTTTTGCCAGTTCTGTTATAACAATCCGGTTTATCAATTTACAGCCTTAACAATTGCAATTCTCTTTGTGCAATTTGAAACTTTTATCGATCATACAAGTAAAATCATTTCAAGGAAATGCCTTTGGCGGTTACTGGAAAAATTAATTCTAACACATTAAAATTTATAGCTATGACTGTGCAAAAATTAAAAAGTTTTCTCGATGAGAATAACATCAAATACGTGTCTGTAAAGCATTCCAATGCTTATACGGCACAGGAAGTTGCAGCAACTGCACATGTTTCGGGCAAAGAGTTTGCCAAAACAGTAATTATAAACAGAGATGGAAAGCAGGTTATGTGTGTACTTCCTGCCTCCTATAGAGTTGATTTCGGACAGCTAAAAGCAAACCTGGGAAGCGATAATATTGAACTTGCCAGTGAGGATGAATTCAAAAACAGCTTTCCGGATTGTGAAGTAGGTGCCATGCCTCCGTTTGGAAATCTTTACAATATGGAAGTATTTGTTGCCGAGGTGCTCACCCACAATAAAGAAATTGCCTTCAATGCAGGAACGCACACCGAACTAATCAGAATGAGCTTTTACGATTTTGAACGTCTTGTAAATCCAATTGTGCTGAGATTTTCAAAAAAAGAAGTATCAATGCCGGGAGATCCATCTGAAAGGTGGCTGGAAGATTATTAAAAAACCAACACCTTTGCCCCCTTTATCATCCGGTGTTTTATATCCATAATAGCCTGATTGGCCTCTTCAAAGGAATAGCATTCCACTTCAGGCCTGAGTTGTATTTCAGCAGCGATGTGCAAGAACTCACGTACGTCGTTGCTCGTAATATTGGCAATACTTTTTATCTCCTTTTCCATCCACAGATGTTTGGAATAATCGAGTTTCAGCAGCTGTTCCTTCTCCATGCTTTCTTTACGGATGGCGTTAATTACGAGCCTGCCGCCCGGCTTTAATATCTCCAATGCAGCAATTACTGGTCGCCAGGCAGGTGTTGTATCGATAACAGCATCCAAAAAAACAGGAGGTTGGTCGGTGGTATCTCCCGACCATGCGGCCCCCAGCTGAAGGGCAAACTGCTGTTCATCGGGATTACGGGCAAATACGTATATTCCTGAATGTGGATATATATGCCTGATCAGTTTCAGGACAATATGTGCAGAGGCACCAAATCCGGTAAGACCGATTGAATTTCCATCGTGAAGGTTACATAACCTAAGGGAGCGGTACCCCACAGAACCGGCACATAACAGGGGGGCAGCTTCCACATCTGAAAAATGCTCAGGAATGAG
>OBJA01002547.1_pt1 | contig 10363 bp, 8 predicted proteins | sample 1519751 | NCBI WGS metagenome assembly OBJA01 (sample SAMEA3881238, study PRJEB22517) | soil metagenome | biome: lake sediment; feature: soda lake sediment; material: sediment, water from around vicinity | place: India | collected 2013-12-23 | depth 3 m
GTAGAGGAAAGGTAAATAATTCAATAGAAAATTATATACACACATCTTGCAGATAGCGACTCCTCCATTGAGGGAGGTGCCAACGGGCGGTGGGTGTATACCACAAGCTAATTATGCACGTACCCCCAGCCCCGAAGGTGGCGACATGATTATAACATGAAGCTGTTTAAAAAAAAAGGGATTATTACATACGTGTATAATAGCAAGTAATCAAAAAACGACATAAAAAAAGCTAATTCAAACATGAACTAGCTTTTAATTATTTGTAAGAAAATATTCTTATTTTGCTCCTTGTGCAAGAGCTTCCGGACTTTGAACAAGAGCACTCTTGTCTACTTTAATATGTACGTCTTTTGCAATTTCTACCACTACAATGTTATTTTCTTTAATTTCTATAACTTTAGCGTGAACGCCACCTAATGTTAAAACATTATCACCTTTTTTTAAGGCCTCTCTAAATTTTCTTGCTTCTTTTTGACGTTTCATTTGCGGACGAACAATAAACAAGAAAAAGATAACCATTATACCTATAAGTAAAATGAAATTTCCTGCTGCTCCGCCCTGAGGTTGTGCTTGTAATAAGATGTGTAACATGTTCATAATTATTAATTTTTATTTATTATTTACTTTGATTCAATTTCTGCAAAAAAATGCAATACGGTTTGAGCCGGTATTGTATTAGAAAATACCTGTATAGAGAGAGATTGATTCCCGGATCTGCCTTTTGTATCGAAGCGAACTTCAACTTGACCTGTTTCGCCGGGCTTTACAATATCTTTTGTGTAATATGATGCGGTACAACCACAAGCAACATCAACCGAACTAATTTTCAAATTGTGTTTCCCGGTATTTTTAAACAAAAAGGTATGAGAAACAACTTCGCCTTGCGTTAAACGACCAAAATTCACTGATGTTTGTGTAAACTCAATTGAAGTCTCCTTCAAAACTTCTGAGTCCTGAGAATCTTCATTATGAGTGCTTTTTTGTTCACTACATGAGAGAAACAACCAAAAGCAAAGTCCTATAATACTAATTATTCGTGTCATATATTATTACTGTAAGAGACCTCTGCCTGTTTTAACAATAATTTTTTTATCTTGTAATTCATCAAAAAGAGAATGTAAAATTCCGTTGATAAAAATATTACTTTTTTCTGTACTATATAATTTTGAAAGCTCAATATATTCATTTAACGTAACTCTAACCGGTATTTCTTTACAATGAATAGCTTCTGCAATTGCAATTTGCAAAAGAATTAAATCTATTTCGGCAACTCGTTCTTTATCCCAATTTTTTAAACGGTCAATAATAAAACCATGATATTCATCCCAATTATCTAAGGTTTTAGTAAAAAGAGTTTCTAAAAAATCTTTTGCTTCATCATCACTATATTTTTCTAGTAAAACTCCGCCTTGCTCTTTATCTTCTTCAAATTTATGTATTGTTTTATACACCATTGAAATTATTTGATCAACATCATCATTCCAAAAAATTGAGTTTTCCTCAATAAACCAAAAAAAGCTTTCGGATTTAAGAATAATTGAATGTAAAATAAACTTCAAAATCTTTTTTTGTTGAGCATAACTAGCATTAGGGACACAAAGTGTGGTATACTCTTTAGTTTGAATTAGATATCTAAATACCTCTTTTACAATATCCTGATTTTGACTCCAAGATATTTTCTCATTCCGAACAATACGAGCAAGTTCTTGATTTTTTTCCAGTTGACATAACGCCGTATTATGAGCAAAGGGAAGAATTTTTTGCCACTCGGCCTCATCTTTAATAACACGAGCTTGTATTTGCTCAATCCGCAAATCGGCAAATTGTTTTAACTCTACTAAAAACTGTAGGGAATAGAGGTATAAATGATATGTTTTTTGAATACTGGACTGAAGTTCATTATACGCCATTTTAAAATCACCATCGTCCCGCTTTCGATATGCATATACTGTTTGAAAAACTTTAATGCGCAATAAATGCCTACTTATCATTTCAAAGATCCTCCTTAATTCTGTTCAATTTCAGCAACAAAATTAATAAAGATTTAGAAATACCGACACTAAAAAACAGGAAACTTATTGAATTAGCGAATAAATTTTTCGTTCACAATACTTTTGGGAGTAAGCGTTGAAATAATATACACTCCCCTATTTTGAGGCAATTCGATTATTGTAGACTCAATGTTAGTAAACCCTTTCGAAAATAAAATACTCCCATCAGCAGAAGTAATCATAATATGATGGCGATTTGCCGGAGTATCAAACGTAACCTCAACAACATCTCCCATAAAGGTGTATGTTACTGTTTCTGCAACTCTATACACGGCAATAATATGAGAATAGGTTTTGGTACCATCAAAATCTGTTTGAGCTAATGTATAATAAGATATACCGGGGTAAAAACTTGCATCATAATAAGAATATGAAATTGGCATAGAGCTGTTTCCTGCACCAACAACCTCAGCAATTGGTTCAAAATCAACACCATTGTTAGAACGATATATGGTAAAATAATTATTATTTTCTTCTGATTCTGTTGTCCAGAATAGCTCTACGTAATTATATTCAACCACCATAGCATAAAATGCAGATAAGCGTATTGGTAAAGATTCCCAATTCTCGGGCTCAATAGGCAACCAACTTGGGGCATCAGCAATATCTTGAATCATACTTGCATTAGTAAACTGACCCCCGGCAATTGATAGATATCTCCCTTCATTAAGATCAGGATTATTGCTTTCGTTTCTAATATGATACCCACTACCCCCAATCGTAGTAGTTGCATCATAATTAGCAGGAGTATATACCTGAGCCGATTCAAAATCTGCCGCAGTTCGTGTTGCTCCAATATACCCATAGGCACTCCCTTGAAAACTAACCTGCACAGTATGCAAGGTTAGATACCCTCCAACATATATAGGTCCGTCATTTGCACCAAAGGTCCCGGTTCCTCCCATATAGGCATCTCCTAACACAACAATAGCGGCACTTGAATTTAAATGTCCGGTAATATTTTCAAAACGGGCATTACCCTCTACTTTAAAAACAGCATTTGTATTATTAAAGTTTGTTTGATTATTACCACTAAGGAAATCTTTCATAATATAAATATTACCATTAGAATTCTGGTTAATAGCAATATTATTTTGCTGAATCACATTAGCTTCTATATATAAAGTGGTATTCCCTTCTGCCTTTAATTCATTTGAGACATACACATTTTCTGCTATAATACGGGTAGAAGGGCTTCCTGTATATGCACTCTCAAAACCACTGTTAAAATAAACATCTCCGGCAATATTAATTTGTAAGCTGGAATTTTTTGCCGTTACTTTATTCGTGAAAATTAAATCACTATCCGGGTCATCAGAAATAATTTCGTTTAAAGGTGTAGAGCTTGAATTATTAGAATTATACGTAGTAATAGTAAGATCTCCATTCTGAAAATACGTATATCCATAACCCATGTATGTTGAGATTGTAGTTGGGCCATCAAAGGCAACATCAACACCATCTTCGTTATTACCATAGTTAGTTACCGTAATACTACTTCCTTTAATAGAACCACCTTTTACTCCTGTGCCAGAGGAACGAACTCTGCTAAAACTAACCGTACCGGTAGCTTCAATTTTAGCAGCATTAACACCGGCATAGGCATCAGTATAATATATGGTGGTAGAAGACGCACTAATATTACCATTAACAAGAATATTAGCATTTTGTCCAATATACAGATTTGAAGGCCATGTCATAGCACCTCCTGATTCCACAACAATTTCCGAATCAAGTTTTCTATCATTATTAACCGTTAATGTTCCTCCACTCTGCACGGTAACCGTACCACTTGTTGTTATATCAACATTAGCGGTAACATTATTCCCATTACAAATTACCATATGCGAGTTTGCAGGCATTGGCCACTCATCCGGATCAGATGAATTAACAGCAGTACCTCCACAGCCAATAAGAGACCAGGTAGAAGAAGTATTAATATTTCCGGTTCCTCGAGAATAATAAATTAACGCCGTTGATTCAATTATTGTTTGTGCAGCTCCGGCATTTACACTTCCCGATTTACTCCCACACACAAAACTTATATTAGAATTTGCAATTGCATTTATAGAGACTGTTCTCCCAATTGTTGCTCCGGGAGCAATATCTGCCGTTATCCAAAAATAGCGTGTAGCACCGGAAGCTATAGTTTGTGAAAGCCCACTAAACGTAAGTGTTTGTCCACTTCCATGACTTGCAGAGATAGTACTTCCAATTTGTGTTGCCGACGCAAGACTATTTGAGGTATGATACCATAATTTAAAGTTTGAAACATCTGCGGTTGTATAGGTTCCCGCTGTTGTAAACGTAACTGAGGATAATTGAGCGTCTCCACTTGCCGCAGCAATTGCAAAGGCCGTAATTGGAGCTTTTTGAGTAGCTTGTTCAATATTTGCAGCTGCAACAGAAGGATTTGATGAGGCGATAGTAATAGAAGAACTCGTTACCGTGCCGCTATTCGTAACATTTTTACTATCTGCACCTGAACTAGCATGCACAATATTTTGACTATTATATGTCCCCGCAGATAATCCTGCTTGTAAACGTACATAAATAGTTGTTTCAGCAACATTACCACCAGATTGAGTTAAGGTAATTGGATTTGTAGCAACAAAACTCCCCCCTGTCCCTGTTGATATCTGATAATTCGCAGGTGGTGTTATTGTTATATTTCCCGTTAAACATGAACCACTAACAGTATATGATTGTTCTGAAGAAGGTCCAGAATCCAAACAATAGGTAAAACCTGTTCGCGTTGTTTCACTAACGGTAATTAACGGACCTGTTACTGAACCACTAAGCGTTACCGTTTTAGTCTCAGCATCGGTACTCGTTAACGAAATATTTTCGGCATTATAATCTCCTACACTTAAACCTGCTTTTAAACGCACATATATTGGCGTAGAAGAAACTGTTCCTCCCGACTGTGTTAGCGTACGCGATGCATAAAAATCAGAGTTATTGGTTGACACCTCATAATTAGTAGGTGCTGTTACGGTTATATTTGCGGTTAAATTACTTCCTTCTACCGTAAACGATTGCGACGTTGAAGGTCCAGATCCGGAACAATACAAAAATCCGGAAAAAGATGTTTCTGAGATTGTAATTTCAGCACCTGCCGGTCCGCAATCGGGGGCGGTAGTAGAAAAAGTTATTGTTTTAGGAGATGTTGTTATTAAAACATAAATTGTTGTACTATTGTAAGTTCCATTATTAATCCCAACTTCACCTGCCCCCCAATTTAGATATGAAAAACCTAAACCAGAAATTGTTCCCCAGCTTCCATTGATAGCTGTTGAATTATCATAAATAAAAACTGTTTTACCCCAATTTGTATTTGTTGTAAACGAAAATGTATAGTTGCTACCACAATCAGAAACACTTGATATTGATGCTATCCCTTGTCCTGATGATACAGTAAACGGCTGTCCAAAACCACTCCCAAAAACACAAAAAAATAAGAAACCAAAAACTAATGCTTTTTGTAAACTAGGAAGCGTATATGTGAAAATTGCTCTCATGATTTTCACGTTTTAAAAATTACTAACCCTCTTATACTTTCAGTACGAAAAAAAATAACCCTAAGTTATTGTTTTTTATAAAAATACAACATTTTATACCCAATACGCAATAGGATATATATGTTTTTGTTATTCATCAATTTTACTATTCTATCAAAAATACATAGTTTTTATACTACATACAAATAAACCGGGATAACAAAAGGTTAACAAAAACCTCAATTATACATACTTTACTTTTTAATAAATTCTTTACTAATTCTTGAATTGGCTGTACGTATTTCAACAAAATACACTCCAGGACTTAAGTTAGTTACATCAAGTTTTCCTGCTTGTGAACCGAATAATACTTCACGGAATTGAGCACAGTATACACTATAGCTTTGCACAGCACTATAATTATCTTGTATTACAATAAAATCAGTTGCCGGATTCGGAAAAATAAAAATATCAATATTCATATTTGGGACTAACACACTCAATATATGAGAATATGAAAACGTACCGTCATAATCTGTTTGTTTTAATCTAAAATACACCAAGCCGCTATATCTCGGAGCATCATCAAAATACTCATACTCTGTACGTATTGAAGAGTTGCCAACACCTGACAATACAGTAATAGGGTAAAAATCTATCCCATTCTCCGAATACTCTAGCGTAAAGAAATCATTGTTTATCTCTGCTTCTGTAACCCAGCCAAATTGCACCCCGCGTGGCGTACAAAAAACCGTAAAAGAAGAAAGTTCTATTGGTAACCCGGTTGCGTATTCATCATTTAGCCAATCAATAATATCTGGCTCCCCACTTAAAAAAGAGTCAAAATCGCCAAAATCACTAGCATTAGGAAAACTGGTATTATTTCCGGAAGAAAATTCACCAAAAACATACATTGAGTTCTCGTTGGGTATATCAACACTTGCACCATTTCCAACTGAAAAATTTTCAAACACTACCACTTTTCCATTCACGCCAATTGTCATATTATTATTTGTAGAAAAACTTCCAAACACAACAAATACAGCATCATTAGATATTGAGATACTAGCATTATTATTAAAGGAAATATCACCCACAACAACAAATGTAGCTCCTGAAGAAATAACTAAAGACGCTCCGTTATTAAATTGTAGCGAACTATGCACAGACACATTTCCATTAACAACAACAGACTGATTGTTCCCAACAGTATACAAAGGAGCTACCCCCCCTTGCCAAATGGTATTATCTCTCCATTCTCCATGAGCATCGGAAATAGTTGTAAACGCCGCAACAAAGCGTACGCATCCAAAAAACATTAAAAAAAGGAGTAGCAATTTACTCATATATATAACTTTACTCTTTCTCGAACCCAAAAGATACGTAAAGATATATAATACGTTTCAAAATCGCAATGATTTTTCTCATTATTTTAACTATCAGGTAGTTAAAAAGCTCTAAAGCTTAGTGTTTATGGCACGTAAAACAAAACACCTTCTATACCTAAGGGTATTTCAAATAGAATCCACACAATAAATAATAGCGTTTGCACAATCATTATAGCAATTGAATACGGAAGCATAATTGCAATTAAAGTTCCTATTCCGGTATCAGGAACATATTTACGGGCAAAGACAATAATTAATGGAAAATATGGCATAATAGGGGTTATAATATTCGAAAATGAATCTCCTATTCTATACGCAGCCATTGTACTTTCCGGAGAAATACCCATAAGCATAAACATAGGAACAAAAATTGGTGCCAGCAATGCCCACTTTGCCGACGCACTCCCCATAACAATATTTACGGCAGACACCACAATAATAAAACTTATCATAAGAGGTATCCCCTGTAATCCTATAGCTTGCAAACCATGAGCTCCTTTAACTGCCATTACACCCCCTAAATTAGACCAGTTAAAATATGCAATAAACTGTGCAGAGAAAAAGGCAATAATAATATAAATCCCCATGGTGTTTAGGGATTTTGCAGACATCTCCCACACGTCTTTATCATTTTTTATAGTTTTTGATAGAATCCCGTAGAGCAATCCGGCTACAAAAAATATAATAAATAATATGGGTATTAATGAATCGTAAAATGGTTTTAAGGATGCTTGTTGCGTTACCACATCTATAGCTCCCCTAAAGAGACCGTTTTCGGGAATAATGGTATATGCAAGCAATGCTAACATAGCAAACACCCCAATAATAGTCCACCGCAGTGCTTTTTTCTCTGCTTGAGTTACTTCTGCCGATACCTCGGTTAACACAACTTCATTTGAAGAATATGTCCCTAAACGTGGCACAATAATACGTTCAGTAACCCACGTTCCGGCTAAACCGACAATAGGTACAGAAGCCGACATAAAATAATAATTTGATAAGGGATTTACCGTATACGTTGGGTCTATTAAACCTGCTGCCGGCTCAGTAAATGCCGCTAACATTGGATCTAAACTGGTTGGAATAAAATTAGCACAAAACCCTCCGGAAACTCCGGCAAACGCAGCAGCCAATCCGGCTAAGGGATGCCTCCCCAGAGCATAAAACACCGCAGCTCCCAATGGTATTAACACTACATATCCGGCATCTGCGGCAAGCGAACTTACCATACCCGCCACTACAATAACAAAGGTTAACAAATAACTTGGCACACGCGACACGAATACTTTAAGTGCGGTTGTTATTAATCCGGTATGCTCTGCTACGCCTATACCTATCATGGTAACCAACACCAAGCCCAATGGCGGGAACAAGGCAAATATCTGCACCATTTCGGTAAATATTTTTTGTATGCCTTGTTTCGTTAGTAAATTCTCTACAATAATTAAGTCATCTTCGGTGCCTGGTTTCACCACAGAAACACCGCTAAAAATCCAAGATAAAAGCAGAACAATACCGGCTAGCAAAACAAACAGTGTTACCGGATGCGGTAACTTATTTCCGGCATATTCAATTTTATTGAGTACACGGGCAAAAAAAGAATGTTGAGCACTACTCTCTGTCATCACACATTTTTTTATGTATCCTCACCAAAAATACATATTTTAACCTTCTCTTCAAGAAAAATATCTATTTTTGTATAGACAGATTTTTTTATGCTTGACTGGAAATTACTTTTATCTCACAAACGATTAGGTGTATACCAAGAATACTCCTCTCGAGACGATATGGCTCGCTCTCAATTTCAAAGAGATTACGACAGAATTATCTTTTCTTCGCCATTTAGAAGATTACAAAATAAAACTCAAGTTTTTCCGCTTCCGGGAAGTATTTTTGTACACAACAGACTCACTCACAGCTTAGAAGTTGCGTCTGTGGGACGAACATTAGGAACCATTATTGGTCAGGGATTAAGCAAAAAACATGTTGATGTTTCTCCTGCTATTCTCGACAGTATCGGTTCAATTGTTTCTGCTGCTTGTTTAGCACATGATTTAGGCAATCCACCATTTGGACATTCAGGAGAAAGTGCAATTTCTCGATATTTTTCAACAACCGACACCAATAATTTACAAAGTAAAATTACTGCCGAAGAATATAGAGATTTAACTAATTTTGAAGGTAATGCAAATGCATTTCGCTTATTAACACATCAATTTACCGGGAGACGAAGAGGTGGATTTTCTTTAACATATGCTACAATAGGCACCTTACTAAAATATCCATGCACTGCAAGCGATTTAGCTCAGAACACCTCTCCCTACGAAAAATACGGAGTGTTTCAAACTGAAATTTCCACATTACATGATGTAGCACAACATCTCGGACTTACAAAAATCACCGATTCAGAAACTGTATTTTGCAGACATCCTCTTGTTTTTCTCATGGAAGCGGCTGACGATATCTGTTATCAAATAGTTGATTTAGAAGATGCTCACCGATTAGGAATTATATCAGGAGAAACTACAAAAGACTTACTCTTATCTTTTTTTGATTCACAAACTGATAGTGCCGAATTACAAGAAATTCATCAGTATCTTTCCGAAGTACAAGATGAAAATGAACAAATAGTAATTCTCCGCTCTCGTGCTATTAACAAACTCATTGAAGATTGTGCTGCCGTTTTTTGGAATAGATATGATGAAATTATGAATGGGACATTCTACTCTTCTCTTACCAAAAATCTTTCAGGCACTTCGGCACAAGCATTACAAAAGATTTCAAGCATTGCGACAGAAAAAATATATAATAGTAAAGAGGTTGTTGAAATTCAGATTGCCGGACATAGAATTTTAGGTGAACTCTTACAAGATTTTGTTGGAGCTATTCTTAATAACGATTCGTTATACACCGAACAATTACTGCGACTTCTCCCCTCACAGCTTCGATGCAAAGCCCCCGACACATATCTTCAAATTATGTCGGTTGTTGATTTTATTTCGGGAATGACCGATGTATATGCCCTTGAAATGTATCGAAAAATTAAAGGAATTTCGTTTAGTGTTATCCGGTAATTATTTCTTCCCAAAACGCATATACAATACCTTACCAACATATTGCCCAAGCAAATATATTGCTACTAAAAACGGAAGTCGCTCAAACGTCAATGCTATATCTAAACACACTCTAAAAGCAAATATAAAAGGTATAGGAGCATGAATCATTATAAACCAACGAGCAGAAAAGCGTGTGCTTTTTTCACGCACATACCCAAAAGGAATAGTTATAAAAAATACAAAAACAAGAACAAATATAAACTGTAATTCAAACATACCTTGTAACAGACGTGTATCGCAATGATTTATTTAACGTGAGTTCGACGTAATTTTTTAAGTTCAGGTTGATGTAAAATATTGAAGAT
>OBJA01002548.1_pt1 | contig 10363 bp, 6 predicted proteins | sample 1519751 | NCBI WGS metagenome assembly OBJA01 (sample SAMEA3881238, study PRJEB22517) | soil metagenome | biome: lake sediment; feature: soda lake sediment; material: sediment, water from around vicinity | place: India | collected 2013-12-23 | depth 3 m
TGAAACCCACCCCTCCGGTGAAAACTGGCACCCCGGCGATGCACCCTCACAGGCACTGATTTGGGAAGTAGAGGCAATCGACAAAGCAGGTACGCTGGCAATCATCGGAGTCTATCCCCCCACCGTACAATCCTTCCCCATCGGGCAGGCCATGAATAAAAATCTCACCATTAAGATGGGAAACTGCAATCACCGCAAGTATATCCCCCATCTCATCGATCTGGTAGAAAGCGGTGCAATCAATCCACTCAAAATCCTTACCCAGGTGAAACCAATTTCATCGGTGATCAGCGCCTATAAGGAGTTTGATGCCCATAAAAACGGATGGATCAAAGTGGAAGTGGTTCCAGGGATGTAGATAATATGCCGGAGCAGTTCAGATGCTGTTCCGGTTTTCTCTCTTCTGCACAACACAGATACACCGCTCACTCGAGGCTCCGTACTGCTCACCGGTAAAAGAGCCCAGTGCCTCCAGAATTTCCAATCCACTCTCAGTGATGATGGCGCGTATCTCGTGAAGATTGTAGGCCCGTTGAACATGTTTCTCTTCGGAACCATCAGGAAAACGGAATATGGTGGTTGCCACCTTCGATTCTTTATCGTAGAAGCGGTCCTGGAGAAAGTCGACTCCATTGATTGACCTGCTGAGACAACCCCTGTGATACCAGGTGTAAAGCTCTTCTGTGTTCATATCGAAGAGAAATATACCCCGGTCGCAGAGTGCTGCTGCTACTCGTTCCAAACAACTACGCACCTGTGAAATGTCCTGCAAATAATTGAGTGCATCGAATGTGCAGGTAATAAGATGATAGGGTCGCTCTACAGAAAAGCTCGTCATGTTCTGAACTGAAAACGAAGCACCTGGAATACATCTGGAACGCGCCACTGAAATCATCTCTGCAGAAATATCCAGCCCGTCAACACAGTGTCCCAAATCGGTCAATTTCTCCACAAGCTTTCCGGTACCACATGCCAGATCCAGTATGCGTGCCGGAGATGGACAATTTCTGGTAAGGAGCTCGCGAATAAGAGTAAGGTGCTGAAAGCACCAATCACCCCAGTCGCTGTCGTAGAAAGAAGCCAGTCTGCTATATGCTTCCAATGCCATTAGGACCCCGCAGAAATACTCCACTGTGTGTATGACATTTTGAGGTAGAAAGGCTGCAAGAAGCATGCCAGGATAGAAGCTGCCGGATCAGTTTGTGCGGACTTTCCCTCTGGAAAAAGAAGCAACTATGCCCACTCCGCAGAGCAGAGAAAAGATAAGAAAGGCAATCCGAACAGCCGATAAAAATTGTGGATAATATTCAGGAGTGATTTTCACATTTCCGATCTGAGTAGCAAAAATCAACATTGAGATTCCCATGCTGAACATCTGCCCCAGAAGACGCATAGTGCCAACAGTAGCAGATGCAATCCCATAATAACGACGCTCAACCGAACCCATGACAGCATTGGTGTTCGGTGATGAGAAAAATGCAAACCCAAGCCCCAGAAGCATAAGGGTAGAGATGATCTGAAGTGTCGGTGTAGAAGCACCAAGCGTAGAAAACAGCAGTAACCCCAGAACCGTTACTGCCATTCCCACAGTCGCCACGATCCGGGCCTCGAACCTGTCGGAGAGTTTACCGGTGAAAGGTGAGAACATTGCCATCATCACCGGTTGTGCGATAAGAACCATACCCGCTTTCTGCGGCTCAAATCCCCGTATATACTGAAGGTAGAGACTGAGCAGAAATCCAACTGCATAGGTTGCGCTGTAATTTATCAGCGCAGCAAGATTGGACAACGCAAACACCACATTTTTACTGAACAGATGCGTGTGGAGCAGCGGGAAACTGATCCTGGATTCATACCAGGCAAACAGAAGCAATCCACATATACCTATACACAACAGAACGATACCGGTAGCAGCAGGTAACCGGGTAAATCCGTACATTAAACAGACTACCCCCGAACCATACATACCCGATCCCTTCAGATCGAACGATTCACCACTCGCTTCTGCCCACTCTGATTTCACTTTCCACAAAATAAGAATAGCTATAACGATTCCGATCGGTACATTGAAAAAGAAAACACTTCTCCACCCCAGGTATTTTGTCAGTATACCCCCGAGCACCGGACCAAGCGATAACCCCAGATAGGTAGAACTAACATTGATTCCCAATACCTTTCCCCGTTGTGAGGGAGGATATACCGATGTAAGCATAGCGACACCGGTACCAAACACCATCGAAGCTCCCGCTCCATGAAGTACTCTGCAGAAAAGCAGCATGGAAGAAGAAATAGAAAGTGCAGAGGCCACTGATGCTGCAGTAGATAGTACGACACCCCAGAAGAAGACCCTTTTTCGGCCGTAAATGTCGGCAATTTTACCGAACGGTACCAAAAACATCGCTGCAGAGAGCAGATAGGCTGTTGCCACCCAGCCAAGCTGCACCGCGTTCATGTGAAGCTCCCGTCCCAATGCAGGAAGTGCGATGTTCACCGAAGAAACCACAAAGGGAGTTAGAAATGCACCTGCAACAGTAGCTACTAAAACAGAATTTCTTTGCTGTGATTGGGACATGTGAAGAGAAAATACCACTCGGGAGGAGATTTTTCCAGAAAACAGGTTAAACCCATTATCATAGTGAATACCAGAGAAGACCTAAAAGCTGCATCAGCCGTTTTCACTCTCTTTTCCATCTGCTCTGGGGAGTGTAAAGCGGAACGTGCTTCCCTTACCCGGCTCCGACTGTGCCCAGATTTTCCCCCCGTGCATCTCAACGATGTTCCTGGCAATAGTCAAACCTAAACCACTTCCCCTGGCCTTTGCCTTCGCCGTGTGGGCACGATAAAACTTATCGAAAATCTTTACAAGCTCCTCATGCTTTATTCCCGGGCCATTGTCGGTGATACCGACACTGACCTGATGATCCTGTTCCTGTATTGTAATGGTTACACTGCCTGATGCCCCACTATACCGGATAGCATTGTCCAGAAGATTAACCATGACCTGCTTGATTCTGTCATGATCCGCACTGGCGTAAACCGGGTGATCCGATGGAGCATTAACGGTCAGATGCATCGATTCGGGGAGCTGCATTACATTGAGCGTTTCGTAAACCAGATTTACCACATTCAGTACCTCTGGTCGGATTTCTGTTATTCCGGTTTCAATTTTGGTGAGATCAAGCATATCGCCCAACAACCCAGCCAGTCGCTTGCCTTCTGATTCAATGATCTGCAGAAAACGTACCCTCTCATCTTCTGATAACTCGATATCTTTGGCAAGAAGAGTTTGGGTAAGGCCAATAATTCCAGTCAGCGGAGTCCTGAGTTCATGTGAAGCCATGGAAACAAAATCACTTTTCAATGAATCCTTTTCTTTAAGCTGCTGATTTAAACAAGCCAACTCCTCTGTGCGGCGCTTTAGGACCTCTTCGGCATTCTTACGTGGGGTAATATCCCGCCAGGTAATGATTGCACCAATAATTTGATGCTTCGTATCGAAAATGGGCCCCGAACTGATAGAGACTGTAATGGTGGTTCCATCGGGCCTCTTTAGTTGCCACTCCTCATTATTGATGACATCACCACAATGTAATGACCGATAAAGTGGCAATTCCATACATTGGCGAACTTCACCCTCAGCAGAATAGATTTTCCACCCTTCCCAGGCCAGTTCACTCCTCTCCACAGGCCTCCCCAGCATCTCTTCTACTGCTTTGCTAACCATGCGAATCGATCCATCCGGTGCATCTGCAATGACAACCCCCTCAGGAATGTATTCCATTAATGCCTGCAAAACTCTTTTACTCTCCTCCGCCTCCTGCGCCCGCTCCTCTATCCGTGCCCGTTGCTCTGCCAGTTGCTGCTCTATCTTTTTTCGCCCGGTTATTTCACGAACATACCCCAGAACACCCTTCACCATACCATTGCGATCTCTCCACGGCTCAAAAACGGAATCAAAATACCTGATATAATCATGTACACTCACCGAAATTTCTGTATGCAACCCGGTATTGGTAGCCATTACCTGCTCTTTAAGAGCAGTGATCTTCTGAGCATCTTTCTGATTCACGAAATCGAAATCTGTTTTACCAATCATATCAGCGGCAGAAAGGATATCTTTTGAATTCACAGGAATGGTGATGCGGGGAACCCAGACAAACCGCAATTGCTCATCCTGCTGAAAAAGCTGGTCTGGTGAATTCATTATAACCAGATTCAGTCGCTCATTACTTTCTCTGAGGAGATCCTTTTCGGAAACAAGCGCCTCCTCAGTTCTCTTTAAAGGCGTTATATCATTCCCAATAGAGAGGATCTCGACTACTCTCCCCTCATCATCAAAGAGCGGTCGGTTGGTATAGGCAATCCAGACCTGTTCACCGGTACGCTTTACATTAACATGCTCCATGTTGACATACTTTTCAGGGATCCTGACCATCTCCGAAATCATCGATTGAAGATCACGCTCGAGCTCGGGTCGGGCAGCAAACAACATCGAGATCTTCTTTCCCACCATCTCATGCTCTTCATAACCGAAAAACTGAACCGCAAATTTGTTAGCAAAAGAGATTATCCCGTTGGTGTCCCAGAGCAGAATGATACTGTTTGCGTTCTGGACCAGTTCCCGGTGCCGCTTTTCGCTTCTTCGCAACTGCTCCTCAATACGAATCCTCTCACCCATTTCAAACTGCAACTGCTGGTTGGCTTTCTCCAGATCCGATGTCCTCTTCTGAATCATCACTTCGAGATCACCAAACGTTTTACTCATGGCTTCTTCAGCACGCATCTTCTCCTTAAGTAGTCTCTTTCTCTGCAGTTCCCGAAGTACAGAAAACCCAAGTCTAACCAAATGTCCCTTCAATACGTAATCTGCAGCTCCTGCCTGCATGATATCCACCGCCATGTTCTCCCTCTCAGAGTCGGCAAAGAATATCACCGAAGAACGACCTCTGACCAACTCCAAAACTCTGGTGCAACCTACATCGGGGGGATCGAGATCGGATATCACAATATCGGGCTCTCCCTCCTCAAAAGAACGGATAAAATCTGCACTGGTTGTAGCTGATCGAAATTTAAAAGAGACACCACTCCTTTGCAGCTCTTTTTTTATTATGGCAATATCTTTTTCGGAACCGGCAAATATGGTAACGCGGGTAGTTGTATCCATGTAACCTGTATCCTGTATGTTACTTGAGAGGTACTGAAAAGATGGGAATTATTGTATTCAGGAAGCAATTACTGAGCCTTGCTGATCGGCAAGATCAGACGCACCACCCACAGAAAAAAAAACGCTCCTGTTACTTAACAGGAGCGTTAGAAAAAGTAAACTGATTTGGTACTCAAACAGCCAAACAGGCAAAGCTCTTCTCAATCGCCTTCATAGCCATCCCCAGTGTACATTTTTCCAGAATTGTCTCACCGATTCTGACAACCGGTCCGCGACTGCACGATTCAAAACAAAACGAGCCACTGATATCCAGTCTATCAGTCAAACCTTTCTTTTCGATCTCACGGGTCAGCTCATGCAACAGATCCTGCGCCCCGCGAACATAACAGCCAGTACCCAGACAAACCTTTATGTGCAGTTTTCCGTCAGAGTTTCCTTCAGATAGCGGAAGCCCCTCATCGGTCATGCGTTTGCGGTTACTATACTCTGTATGAAGCAACGCATGGGCCTTCTCATGCTCCCTGAGCACATCCGTATACAACTGAGTAACATAGGGATTATCCTGCGATTTGTGAATCTGCAATCCTTTGTCGACTCCGTAAATTCCCCTGGTCCGTTTCTCTTTCACATCTGCCTTAAACGAGCAGGGCTGCCCTGCTCCCCCAATACAGCCACCCGGACACGCCATCACCTCTATCAGATCGTACTCACACTCACCACGCTTTACCTGATCGGCAACCTCCCGCGCATTCGCCAGACTGTGCACAACCGCCAGTTTAACAGTGACGTCGTTAATGGTAAACGAAGCCGTTCGCAGCCCTTCAGTACCGCGCACCTCATGGAAATCCACCTTCTCAAGCTGCGCTCCGCTGAGTTTTTCAACAGCATAGCGTAATACCGCCTCACTGACACCACCACTGACACCAAAAATCACCCCTGCCCCGGTTTTAAACCCCAGTGGCAGATCAAACGATTCCGGTTCCAGATTCTTAAAATCCAGCCCGGCTTCTTCTATCATCCTGCCGAGCTCCTGAGTTGTCAGAACATAATCCACGTCCGCAATTCCGTTCTCTGTAAACTCCGGCCGCTGTGCTTCGAACTTCTTTGCCGTGCATGGCATGATCGATACCACCACCAGATTTTCTTTGCTGACATTGAGAAGTCCCGGTAGCATCTCTTTAGCCAGCGAACCAAACATCTGCTGTGGCGAACGACAGCTCGAGAGCTTCGGAAGCAGTTCCGGGTAGTATTGCTCGGCGTACTTCACCCATGCAGGACAACACGATGTGAACTGCGGCAGTTTCTCTCCGGCACGCTTCCGTTCCAGAAACTCGTTTGCCTCCTCCACAACCGTGAGGTCGGCTGTAAACGAAGTGTCGTACACCTTCTCGAATCCCAGTCGTTTCAGGGCAGTAATTATCTGACCGGTAGTAACCTCACCTGCAGCCATGCCAAACATCTCGCCCAGGGCAACACGGACTGCCGGTGCTATCTGAACGACAACTGTTTTCTGCTGATTGTGCAGCTCCGCCCACACTTCCTCTATCTGTAAAGCCGGAGTCAAAGCACCCGTCGGACACACACGTGCACACTGCCCGCAATTTACACACTCCACCTCGGCAAGATCCTTGCCAAATGCCGGAAGCACCATCACATCTGCACCCCGGTAAGCAAAATCAATCGCTCCGATCCCCTGAATTTCGCTGCATACTCTGACACAGTCACCACAGAGAACGCATTTGTTAGGATCACGGACCAACGACGGCGACGAGCGGTCGATTGGTTTGGGCTGATGAGTCGGCTTGAAACGCACATTCTCCACGCCCAGACGCCGTGCCAGCCGCTGTAGTTGACAGTCAATCGTTTTGACACAGGTAGTACATTTCTGCTCATGATTGGCCAAAAGCAACTCCACGGTGATCTTGCGCATCTCCCTGATCTCCGGTGTCGATGTCCTGATCTTCATTCCCGCTCTGGGAGGCGTACTGCACGATCCGACAATACCCATCCCCTCAATATCCACGATACAGAGTCGGCAGGCTCCATAAATACTCAATTCAGAATGGTAACAAAATGTCGGGATATCGATCCCGGCGTTTCTGATCACTTCCAGAAGATTCCGCTCACCGTTGATCGGAAACTCTTTTCCATCGATATATACTGTTTTCCCTGTTTCCATCACTACCCCCGCACTACCGCGTTGAATTTACAGGTGTCGATACAGACACCGCATTGTATGCACTTGGTCTCATCGATAGTATGCAATTGACGTTTTTCACCACTGATCGCCCCCACCGGACACTTCTTCGCACATAAACCACACCCCTTACAGAGTGTCGCATCGATCGAGATCCCTGTCAGAGCTTTACACCTCTTGGCCGGACAGCGCTTCGCAAACACATGCGCCTCGTACTCCTTGCGGAAATATCGCAGCGTCGATAACACCGGATTTGGCGCAGACTTACCCAAACCACAAAGAGACCCCTTCTGCACTGCCCTGGCCAGTTTTTCCATCATATCGAGCGTCTCTGCTGTGGCCCGTCCTTCGATAACATCATCGAGCAATGCTAAAAGCTGCTTTGTTCCCTCCCGGCACAGCACACATTTTCCACACGATTCATTCTGTGTAAACTGCATGAAATAACGGGCGATACTCACGATACAGGTGCTGTTGTTCATCACAACCAAACCACCCGAACCAACCATCGCTCCAATACTCTTGAGCGAGTCAAAGTCAAGCGGCAGGTCCAGATGCTCTTTTGTCAGACACCCTCCCGATGGTCCACCGATCTGAACCGCCTTGAACCCATCAGGATCGATCGTCCCGTCATCCCTTGTCACACCACCACCAATGTTAAACACAATCTCCCGCAGTGTCGATCCAAACGGTACTTCGATCAGACCGGTATTGACCACACAACCGGTCAATGCAAACGTCTTGGTACCCGGAGAACTTTTGGTTCCGGTGGTTCTGAATTCTTCGGCACCATGGCGGATAATCCTTTCGACAAAGGCCAGTGTTTCCACATTGTTGATTATCGTGGGCTTCCCCCACAAACCACTCTCAGCCGGAAACGGTGGCTTGGGACGCGGCATTCCACGACTGCCTTCAACCGATGCCATCAGTGCAGTTTCCTCCCCGCACACAAACGCACCAGCACCCTCCATAACATGAATATCAAATGCCAGATCGGTTCCAAAGAGATTTTTCCCCAGAATCCCCATTTCACGCGCATCCCCAACCGCTTTCTTCAAACGCCTGACAGCCAGAGGATACTCGGCACGGACATAGAGAAATCCCTCATCGGAACCGATTGCCCGTGCAGCAATCATCATCCCCTCAATCACACTATGAGGGTTCCCCTCCATGACACTGCGATCCATGAAAGCTCCCGGGTCTCCCTCATCACCATTGCAGATCACATATTTTTTGGGACCCGGCTGCACCCGTGCAAGCTCCCATTTCAACCCGGTGAGAAAACCGCCACCACCACGGCCCCTCAGTCCTGCATCTTTCACTAGTTTACAAATCGATTCCGGCGTCATCTCACAATAAGCTCTCCGTGCCGCTTCGTACCCATCGTGATAGATATACTCCTTTATATCTTCAGGGTCGATGACCCCGCAGAGCGAAAGAACCGTACGACTCTGCCGTGTGTAAAACGGAATATCCTCCGTTCCCTTACACGTGCTCCCTCCGGCAGGATCGAGGTAGAGAAGCCGCTCGATGAGTTTGCCATCACGGACCGTCTCGTTGACAATCTCTTCTGCATCGGATGGCTTTACTTTGACATAAAGGATATTGTCGGGAAGAATTGTCACCAGGGGCCCCATCTGACAGAATCCCTGACAACCGCTTCTGGAAAGGTGGACGGCCTTGTCGGAATCTTCCTTATGAAGATCGATGACCACCGGAAGACCAGCGCGGCTGATACACTCTTTCAGAGCATCAAAGACCTTCAGTGCACCATTGGCAACACATCCGGTCCCGGCACAAATACTTATACGCCGAACGGGTTTTTTGACCAGTGCAGAGAACTCCTGTGCAATGGTCTGGAGCTGAGGTGTGTGAGCCATTATGCATTCTCCTTTACCAGTATCGTTTCGATCAGCTCGATTGCTTTTTCTTTAGTCATCTGACCGTACACATCATCGTTAATAACCACCACCGGGGCCAGTCCGCAGGCTCCAAGACAGGATACTGTTTCGATCGTAAAGAGCATGTCGGCTGTTGTTGTCTGGGTTCCATGAAGCCCCAGTTTCTCCTTCATTGCCTCCAGAATCGGAATAGAGTTTTTCACATGGCAGGCGGTGCCATCACAGATCTTTATCACATACTTGCCACGTGGATTGAGAGTGAAATGGGCATAAAAGGTAGCAACACCATAGACGGTTGCCGGGGGGATCTTTAATGAGGTGGCAACAAACGTCAAAACCTCTTCGGGCAGATATCGGTACTCCTCCTGAACACGCTGCAGGATCGGGATGAGCTTTGATTTATCCCGATCGAACTGGTCGATGATTTCACATACTTTAGTGAATTTTCGCATCGCCGGCGCTTTCGCTGTCTTTTCCATTCCTTCCTCCAGGGATGATGTTTCGGTATAGAGTATACGAAATTTCTGAGCAAAAAACAAGCCTTTTGTGATATTTTTCACAATACGAACTGCATTTTCTTTTGAATCCGATGATTTGTGCGCCTGTGATTGCTCAATGAGTACTCCTAAATGAGGGTTTTATTGTGATATATCAGGCTAATAGGTGTGCATTTTCTGCACAATCAGGCGTTATAGCTGATCAGAGCCTATTTAATGTACTCGTTTTCACATTAAACGAAATCGGGTCGTTTAGCTGTTCTCCGGGCATGCGCTACGTGACTGTTCGGGAGCGGCTTTCTTGTTTTTGCACCTCCGTTCACATTAAATGGCTGCGAGATCTGACCTTACAATCCCAAGGGCAATCGAAGATTTGGGGTTTAAGACCGGGCATAAGATTCCGGGCGCCTGCCGGAGACGGCACCGGTTCTCCGCCGGGCTCGGCCAATTAGATCTGATCCTAACCTTTCTTAATGAAAATGAAGATTTGGGGATTAAGACCCAAAATAAAATTCCGGGCGCCTGCCGGGGACGGCACCGGTTCTCCGACGGGCTCGTCGTACCTCCTCGGTACCAGAGCGCCCTATGTCATGAGTACATGACC
>OBJA01002549.1_pt1 | contig 10357 bp, 5 predicted proteins | sample 1519751 | NCBI WGS metagenome assembly OBJA01 (sample SAMEA3881238, study PRJEB22517) | soil metagenome | biome: lake sediment; feature: soda lake sediment; material: sediment, water from around vicinity | place: India | collected 2013-12-23 | depth 3 m
ATTACATTTTTTTCGTTAATAAGTACAGGGGTATTCTGGTCGTATGTAAGTTCAGCTATTTTAATTTCCCTTTGTCCGGGAAGGGTCCAGGCTATTTTAAGTTCGTTTTTTGCCACGGCAGGTCCTTCATCGCAATATACACCCAGCGGGTGGGGCTTCGATGGATTATCCTTTTTCAACAAAACAAGTTCCAATCCTGAGTGACGGTTTTTTTCCGGATTACGGGAATCAAATACAGGCGGTGCCATTGCCAGCAGAAGGTCGCCGTTTGAGAGACAAAGCACACGATAAATACCTCCGTGGTAGAACCCATCGGTTATGGCGGTAATTTTACGAGTTTCAATGTTTATTTTAAAAACATCCCCTATCATTTTATCTAGGAAATAGATGTTTTCACCTGTTTCATCCCATTCAGGCCTCAATCCCCAGGTGGTGAGTACTGAAAAATAAGGAGGAAGTTCTTTGGCTAGACCTTCAAAAGTTTGTGCACTTGCTCCTGCAGGGATTATAAACACAACGATAAAAAAAATGACTGCGGCAGAAAACTTCATAGCGTATTGGTTTTTACTAAAATCATTCTGTTAATCATTCAGAATAAAACAATCTGGAGCATCTCCAAGCTGATATAAATTTCCAGAATATCCAAAATTTGACAAAATCTTTTTGATTTAAAGCTATAAAACAGATACCATATTTTGTATGTACCGTAAATTTTTTATCATTAAACCACCTATCCTCTCATAGTAATTAACAAAACAGCTTTTGAATGTTTGCTTAAGTATTAAATTTTACATATAAGGAAGTTAAATTTATGATTGAGTAGTAAAATTCTCCAAGATTGATGAATAATAATTAAATGTTTCTCATTTTTTATATACTTTGCAGCCCTACTTTTCAACTTAATCTAAAATGAAACAGAATAAACTGCGTTTTTCAGATTTCAGGCTAAAATCGAAACTTGTTGTTCTCATCGCAATTTTTTTAATGAGTATTTTAGTATTGGGAACATTTGTTTATCTTTTGTTTAGTACCAGCAGAACATCCACAATTGTAGTCAATTTACAACGTGTTTTTATAGAAAACTTCAATAAAGGAATTGAGCATTTTTACCGGTATGAGATAACCGAAGATGTCAATGAACATCAACGCAGTACTGAACATATGAAAAAAGCTGTTGGCATTGCCTATACGTTTGCAACAATTGACAGCATAATTGGAGAACTGCCCCGGAAAGAATGGCAAAATTATTTATTCAGTCACTTCAGAGAGGGAGTCAACAACGACAAGAGTAATGTCAGGCTTTTGGGAAGAATGATGACGGTGCTTTCGGTTTTGGACCGGGGAATGATGGAAGACATTCAGGATGTTGCCCTGGAGGCTTCCCGCACAGGAGAGGAAATAACCTTCCTGGTTGATCAGTATGTTGAGGCTAAAAATCCCGATGTACTGGCTGCTCTTGAATCCCGGTTCGAAAGAATTCATTTGCTGACAGAACGGTTTTCCTACCAGATATATACATTTAGTGATTATATTTTCAAGCGTCTGTTTTTGTACATGGTTTTATTTTTTATTGTTTTAGGTGCCGTTGTAACACTGGTTTCAAAAAAAATAGCCAGTTCCATTTCGAGGCCGGTTACCCTGCTGACAGAAAGCTTTAAAAAAATGGCAAAGGGTGAATTGCAAACGGCCATAAGCATTGATACTAAAAACGAGGTCGGGGAATTATCCGATGCATTTATGGAGATACAGACGGGGTTGCAGGACATCATAGCTTATTCGAAAACAGTTGCCGAAGGCCAATACAATCAGAAATTAATTCCAAAATCGGAAAGCGATGAGTTGTCGGTGTCTTTGAATAAGATGGCCGAACGCCTCGAGCAAACAAAAAAGCAGAACGAAAGGGAAAGCTGGTTGCAAAACGGGATAAGTGGACTCGAAGATCAGATGCGGGGTAATTATACGGTGAGGGAACTTTCGGGTCGAATTATTAACTACCTGTGCCATTTTCTTAATGTGGAAATGGGTGCTGTGTATGTTTTCGATGAAGTACTTGGACATCTTGAATTGGCAGGATCTGCAGGGATCGATAGTAAAGATGTAAAAGAGAAATTTGCCCTGGGAGAAGGACTAGTTGGTAAAGCTGCCCTGCAGTCAGCTATTCAGATACTGGAAACAAGGAATAAGTATCATAAAATATACAGTGCTACTGGAGAACTGATGCCTGAAATGCTTTATTTGCTGCCGATGCAGTATAATCAGCATATACAGGCAGTGATTGAGCTAGCTGCCATTCATGAATTATCATCCGAAAAACTGGAGTTTCTAAACATGATCACTGACCGGATTTCAATTAATCTGGGAGCATCGGTTGCCCGGTATCGGCATGATGAGTTATTGAAAGAATCGCTGGAACAGGCTGAAACATTAAAAAAACGTGATGAGGAATTAAGTAAAAAACTGGAAGAGAACAGGCAAATCCAGGAAAAGCTTGTCCAGGAGAAGGCCTTGCTGGATTCGATGCTGCAAACGCTTCCCGATTACGTGTATTTTAAAGACATAAACAGTAATTTTCTGCGCATAAGTGAATCGATGGTCGATTTATTGGGAGCAAAATCAAGCCAGGATGCCATTGGAAAGTCGGATTTTGATTACTGGCCTGCAGCTGATGCAAAATGGTATTTCGATGAAGAGCAGCAGATCATCAAAAACGGGAAAGGGTTTATCAATAACATCCGGGAAGGGATTGATGAAAAGGGAGAGGAACTATGGACATCGGTAACCAAAATGCCTATGTACGATGAAACAGGCAAGTGTATAGGAACCTTTGGCATTTCAAAAGATGTTACCCAGATAAAGAAACTGGAGATTGAGGTTAAGGTGCATAATGAAAAATTAATTACTCAGCAAGAGGAGCTTAAATCAATTAATGAGGAGCTGAAATCGCAGGAAGAGGAATTAAGGGTGGCCAATGAGGAATTGGCAGAACAAACAAAAGTTTTGATTGAAAGCCAGAAAAGTCTACAGGCACAACAGGAAGAGCTGCGTGTAATAAATGAAGAACTTGAAGTGAAGTCCGATGAAATGGAACGTCAGAAAAGGGAAATTTCAATAAAGAACGACAACCTTCTTATGACGCAAAATGAGTTGAGACAAAAAGCCAGGGAACTGGAACAGGCCAGCCAATACAAGTCGGAATTTCTGGCCAACATGTCGCATGAATTGCGAACACCTCTTAACAGCCTGTTGATTTTGTCGAAATTGCTGGCCAATAATAAAAATGGAAACCTGACCCAGGAACAGCTTAAGTCAATAGAAATTATACATAAAAGTGGGAAGGACCTGCTTGACCTGATTAATGAAATACTGGACTTATCGAAAATCGAAGCCGGTAAAATGACATATGAATTTGCTGACAATCAGACTGAGGATATTATAACAGAGATAGAGTTAACTTTTAAACCGGTTGCCGAAAACAAGAACCTGTCTCTTGAGATTAATCGCCTGACCGGATTCCCGGACCAAATAGTTACCGACAGGCAAAGGTTGATGCAGATAATAAAGAACCTTATGTCGAATGCTTTCAAGTTTACAAGCATGGGAAGCATAAAGGTAAATTTTGGAATTCCTGGTGCTAAAACTGTTTTTAACAATCCTGAGCTGCAACCGGGCAATTCTTTTTATATTTCTGTTGAGGATACCGGAGTTGGTATTCCAAAAAGTAAGGCCAGTGCGATATTTGAAGCCTTTCAGCAAGCCGATGGCAGCATTTCGAGAAAATTTGGCGGTACCGGCTTGGGACTGTCCATCTCAAAGCAACTGGTTCATGTCTTAGGGGGTGAAATTCATCTGGAGAGTACAGAAGGGCAAGGTTCGGTTTTTACGGTCTATCTGCCGGTAAACAAAAAGCTTGCAGGTAATTCTGTTGAAGCTGCAGACGTTCATACAGCCCATGAACAGGGATCGGCTGAAAAACCGGCCCAAAAAACCGACAGTATGTTGAGTGAAGGGCCCGGGGTTGATTTAACAAGGGCTGACATGGAACATTCATCAGCAATGTCGTTGGTATTGATAATTGATGAGAATAAGGAGAAAGTTCATAAACTGGTTGAGCTTTGCCAAAACAAGAATATGAATGTAATTACTGCAGAAACAATTAAAGAAGGTATAAAACTTGCCGAAAAACATCTGCCGCGTGCTGTTATCATATCAGCTGCCTTGTCGGGGTCGGATCTTGAAGAATTAAGAAACCATAAGGCAACCAGTAAATTGCCACTGCATCTTGTGTCACGTATCGATGATTCACTCAGCAATACAATTAACGAACTTATAACTCCTGAATCAGAATTATTTCAAAATTCGTTAAAAACCATAGAAAGTAAATTTCAAAAGGAATACAAGCAGGTGTTGGTTGTTGAGGATGATAAAAATACACGGATTGCCATTCAATCTCTTTTTGAAAATAAGGACATAATCATTCATGAAGCCAAAAACGGGCAGCAGGCCTTTGATATGATCGTTACAAAACCTTTCGACTGTGTAATCCTTGACCTTGGGCTCCCTGATTTTTCAGGCAATCAGTTGTTGCAGAAACTTAATGAATCGGGCATTTCGATTCCCAATCTGGTTATTCATACAGCCCGCGACATTTCACAGGCAGAACTTCGTGAGCTACAGGATTTTTCGGATTCCATTGTAATCAAAGGCATCAAATCGGATGAGCGGCTAATGGATGAGGTGACATTATTCCTGCACCAGGTGAAAAACAAAATTCCTGAAATGGAATTGAGAGCAAACAATGATGGTCCTGTGTTTAAAGGAAAAAAAGTTTTGGTAGTTGACGATGACATCCGAAATGTATTCGCGCTGGCACAAATTCTTGAAGAGAGGGAGATAGAGGTACTGGAAGCAGAAAATGGTGAAATTGCAATTGATGTATTAAAAAAGAACCCCGACATCGACCTGGTACTTATGGATATAATGATGCCGGTTATGGATGGTTATGAGGCAATGGTAACTATCAGAAATACTGAGTCAATAAAAGATATACCCGTTATTACGCTCACTGCAAAAGCAATGAAAGAGGATTACAGGAAAGCCATCGAGAGCGGTGCGAATGACTATATTTCAAAACCTGTTGATGTTGATAAATTATTGTCGTTGTTAAAAATCTGGCTTTTTAAATAAACAATGGAAAAACCTAAAATACTGCTGGTCGACGATTTACATGAAAACCTTGTGAGCATGGAAATGCTGCTGGAGGATTTTAATGTAACCTTTGTCAGGGCTGCTTCGGGTATGGAAGCCTTACGAAAAACGCTTGCCGAAGATTTTGCAATGGCCATCCTCGATGTTCAGATGCCAGAAATGGATGGCTATGAAACTTTGTCGCTGATGCGGAAACGAAAAAAAACAGAGTACCTGCCGGTTATCTTTGTTTCAGCAATCCATCAGAGTGATTTGCACATTATAAAAGGCATAGAAACCGGAGCTGTTGATTTTATTCCCAAACCCATTATACCCGAGATTTTGATTGGTAAAGTGAAAGTTTTCCTCGACCTTCATTATCAAAAACTGGAATTAAAAGATTTGCTTCAACAACTGGAAGAAAAAAACCGGGAATTAGAGATCCAGAAAAATAATGCAGAAGAAGCTACACATGCCAAGGCAATGTTTCTGGCAAACATGTCGCATGAAATAAGAACCCCTTTAAATGGTATAATAGGCATTGCAAATATTCTGAAAAAAGAAAATCTCAAGAAAAAACATGAGAATCTGGTTCGCATTATTTCAACCTCCGGAGAAAATCTATTAAACATTATAAATAATATTCTTGATTTCTCGAAAATTGAGTCGGGTCAAATTCAGTTGGAGAACATTGATTTCAATCTTAGGGATGTTGTTAACAACATAACCGGATTGCTTAGTTTTAATGCAACTGAAAAAGGTCTTGATCTGTCTGTTGATATTGACGGCAATATACCTGCAAACCTAAAAGGAGATCCGTACAGGTTAAATCAGATATTAACAAACTTGCTGAATAATGCGATTAAGTTTACAGAAAAAGGCAGCATTCGAATACTTGCTGAATTACTGGAGGCAGATAAGAACAGGATTAAGCTGCTGTTTAAAGTTATTGATACAGGCATTGGAATTTCAGAGACAGGGGTAAAGAAACTGTTTAAAGAGTTTTCCCAGACCGACAGGTCCACTGCACGCAAGTATGGCGGGAGCGGGTTAGGCTTGTCTATTTGCAGGAACCTCGTTTTGTTTATGGGCGGAGAAATAGGAGTGAACAGCAGTCCCGGGGTGGGTTCTGAATTCTGGTTTAGCCTGATGTTTGGCATTCAGCAAAAACCTGAAAAGATAACCGTTAATGAGCAGCATGCTCTTCCGGAAAACTTAAAGATATTGTATGCTGAAGACAATGTAATTAATCAGCAGGTAATTCAACTTCTTCTGAAAAATTCGGGTATACGGTGCGATATTGCCCCCGATGGTGTAAGAGCTGTTGAGATGTACAAGAAGAATCACTATGATTTGATTTTGATGGATATGCAAATGCCTGGTTACGATGGAATTGAATCAACCAAAAGAATCAGGGAGTATGAAGTACAAAACGGGAAGGGGAAATCTTCCTTTATTGTAGCAGTGACAGCAAATTCAATGCATGAGGATAAGGAAAAATGTTTCTCCGCGGGTATGAATGATTTTTTGACCAAACCATTCAATGCAGACGAATTGATGAAAATCATAAGGAATGTAGCCAGTAATTAATACACCTTCTATGCATGGAATTCAAAAAATAGCAGATACCGAGGAAATTGAACTCGATTTATTATTACAGGCCATTCACCTTAAATATGGGTACGATTTCAGGAACTACAGTAAAGCTCATTTGAGGAGACGCATCAATCAACGATTGCAGTTAAACGGGCTGCGAACAATTTCTGAGCTTCAGAACCGGGTACTTTGGGATAAAAGCTTTTTCCAGACAATGATCCAGGACCTATCAATTACTGTAACTGAAATGTTTCGGGATCCCGAATTTTATGCCGTATTTAGGAAAAAGGTAGTTTCTGATTTGAAGACTTATGCACACATAAAGGTATGGCATGCCGGATGCTCCACCGGAGAAGAAGTATATTCCCTGGCAATCTTGTTAAAGGAAGAAGATTTATTGTCAAAAACGCGCATATATGCTACTGACATTAATAAGAATGCACTTGCAACAGCAAAACAAGGTATTTACAGCAGTAAGGAAATGGAACAATATGCCAGGAATTATTTGGAAGCTGGGGGTAAAGGTAAGCTGTCGGATTATTATATATCAAAATACGGTTCGGTACTTTTCGACCAGTCTTTAATTAAAAATGTAGTATTTGCCGATCACAACCTGGTGACCGATGGCGTTTTTGCTGAAATTAACCTTGTGTTTTGCCGGAATGTGCTTATTTATTTCGATAAATACCTGCAGAATAAAGTATTAACTTTGTTTTCCAATAGTCTTGCAAAAAGAGGTTATTTGTGCCTTGGAACTAAAGAAAGCCTTCAGTTCTCAGAGGAAGAGAATAATTATTCAGTCATCGATAAAAAGATGAAAATTTATAGAAAATTACCCGTAACAGGATGAAAAATGCCATCGTACTTGGAGCATCGAGCGGAGGAATGGAGGCAATCAGGAAAATTCTTTTTTCTTTGCCTGAAGGGTTTAATCCACCAATTATCATAGTACTGCATATTGGTGTTAACAACATCAGGCATTATTTGTCGATGCTTGATAAAAAGACAAGTTTCAGGATAGTAGAGGCGGAAGAGAAGGAAGCCATTCAACCTCATACGGTTTATTTTGCTCCCCCCAATTATCATTTGCAGATTGAACAAAATTTAATTTTCAGCCTTTCAACCGATGCCAAGGTCAATTATTCCCGCCCCTCCATTGATGTGCTTTTCGAAACAGCTGCCTGGGCTTACAAAGACAACCTTATTGGCATTTTGCTAACCGGTTCAAATAAAGACGGAGCATTAGGACTGGAATGCATTAAAAATTCAGGAGGAATCGCAATCGTTGAGAATCCGGAAACTGCTTATGACCGCACAATGCCACGTGCAGCAACTGAACTGTTCACGCCCGATTATGTATTGGATCTAAAAGACATTGCTCAAAAAATAGCAGAGTTGTGTAATGCAAACTGAAATATTGGCTTCTGTAGCCAAACTCCAGTGAAAACTACTTTCCTGTTTGCACCGATTAATAATAGTATTGCAAGTGCATTCCGATTTATTCAATTAACCCAGTATCCGGATGAAAATCTGATTATTTATGGTTTGAGCCCTGCAAAACCGTTTCAAAACCTAAATTTAGTTTTGAGATGTATATATATGATTCATATAATATTATCTTTATTGTTTCCAGTCATTTTAATAGGCTCCTTATTGGTAGCCCTACCGGCAAAACAATATTTTCAGATGGTAGAATGGCCCGACAGAGCTAACTTTATTGAACTGGTGAAACACATTAACAGAAACGGTGCCGCTGTTACGGGCAGGCAGGCAAAAAAAAACTTTGGAATAAACTGCAGAGATGAAAAGAACATTTATTACTGCTTATATATTGTCGATACTGACTATAAACGCATTTTCCCAGATAACGATGCTGAAACAGGAGGATGGAATTCTCGTTTTAAGCGAAGGAGAAAAGGTGTTTTTTTACCAGTCGGAAGTTAAAAGATATGGAGGAGAATATGAGCGACGGCATTACCTGCATCCATTATGGGGCCCTGACGGTGTTGTGCTTACTGAAGATTTTCCTGCCGGCAACCCGCACCACCGGGGAGTATTCTGGACATGGCCCCGGGTTTTGATCGGCCACAAACAAATTGGCAATCCATGGGAATTGGTTGAGTTTAAACAAAGCATAAACGATATTGAATTTCGCTCACAGAGGGATGGAACAGGTATTTTGAGTATCGGGGTGAACTGGTTGTCGGATCAGTGGTTGACCCATGGAAATTCAACACCTTATCTGAAAGAAAATACTACTGTTGTTATCCATCCCATAAAAAAGAATTACAGAAGACTGGATATTGTGATACAGCTGCAGGCCCTTGAAAAGAATCTTTTAATTGGAGGTTCAGAAGATGAAAAAGGGTACGGCGGATTTTCAATCCGTCTGAAACTGCCCGATGATGTTAAATTTAGCGGTGCCGGAGGTGACATTGATCCGGATATATCTACTGTGGCCTCTCCGGGATATATTAACATTTCAGGGAGTATGGGAAAAGAAGGGAGAAAGGCTGGAATTGTGATTGTTGATAATAAAAAGAACCCCGGATATCCGCAGGCCTGGGTTCTGGGAAAGAATTCCAGCATACAGAATGCTGCCTTTCCCGGGAACAGCATTTTACCTCTTTCATTCTACAGTCCGTTGGTATTGAAATACTCTCTGCTGGTTTATCAGGGGAAAATGAACGACAAGAAAATTCGTCGGATCATAGAGTATATTTAAAACAAATTACTTTTTGCTATATAAATTTAATTCCCGGTTTATAAAAAGTGTTTTGGGTGTCAGAAATATTCAATTGTATTAATGGGAGGGGTTGAAAGGTTTTTTTTCATGCTTTAATGTTTTAGTGTTAAGTTCCCCGTTTAACCAAAACATAAACAATGAATTCTTTCTATTATCCTTTTATCTTTGTGAATTATAAATATAAAGGATTTCATGATGAGTAAAACGGAGATCATTCCGGCTATCGACATCATTGGGGGAAAATGTGTTCGGCTTTCACAGGGGGACTTTAACCGTAAAATCGTTTACAATGAACATCCCCTTGAAGTGGCCAGGATGTTTGAAGATGTGGGCATCAGGCGGCTCCATCTTGTTGATCTGGATGGTGCACGTGCAAAGCATATTGTAAATTATAAGGTACTGGAGAAGATAGCATCTAAAACCAATCTGATAATTGATTTTGGGGGAGGGCTAAAATCGGACGAAGATCTTGAAATTGCCTTTGAATCGGGTGCTTCTATGGTAACAGGTGGTAGCATTGCTGTAAAAGATCGGGACATGTTTATGGCATGGCTTGAAAAATACGGCAGTGAAAAGATTATACTTGGAGCAGATGCCAAAGATGGAAAAATAGCCGTAAGTGGGTGGGAGGAAGAAACAACATTGCCTGTTGTTGATTTTATAACGGAGTTTCATAAAAAAGGTATAATTAAAGTGATTTCAACCGATATCGGTCGCGATGGCATGCTTACCGGCCCAGCATTTGATTTATATAAATCAATTATGGAGACCTTGCCGGATGTTGAAATAATTGCAAGCGGCGGGATTTCCGCCATGGAGGAGATACTCAGG
>OBJA01002550.1_pt1 | contig 10356 bp, 5 predicted proteins | sample 1519751 | NCBI WGS metagenome assembly OBJA01 (sample SAMEA3881238, study PRJEB22517) | soil metagenome | biome: lake sediment; feature: soda lake sediment; material: sediment, water from around vicinity | place: India | collected 2013-12-23 | depth 3 m
TGTTTTCTAACATAACAGCCCGTAGGAGGGGCGCCGCTTCTTAGCGGGGCGCCCGCAATCTTATCTTGTCCTGAAAAAGAGAGGTATGGCTTCGCGGTCAACCTTACGGGTGTTGTGTACCGGAAAATATAATGTGTTGGCGCGCCACCCTGCGCAGCAACCAGATAAATATTCTTATCGTGTCCTGAAAAGGGCATAGCTTCCTAACCTTACGGGCTGATGTTATGAGGAAACCTTCAAGGATTGCCTTTTCCCGATTATCTGGGAGTATACCCTCTCATGGCGCCCTGCCAGTACAGATAAACTGAATTTTTGAAGTATAAACTGTCGTCCCTTTTTTCCTATCTGGATTCGTTTGCCGGAATTCATTAACAGTTCAGCAATTTTTTTGCGCAGAGAATCGCGATCTCCTTTTCTGAAATAGAATCCGGTCTCATTCTGGATGATTGCTTCTGGAACACCTCCTGCATTGTAGGCAAGAGGTGGTTTCTCCATGGCCTGCGCCTCCAGTACTACCCGGGGAAGTCCCTCCTGGTACGTTGGAAGAACAACGAGGCTGCTTGCTGCGTACCAGTTGCGAAGAGTAACCGGATCTACGGAATCGGTAAAATGTACTGATTGGTGCAGATCATAGGTGTGAATAAATTTCTGCAACTTCTTTTTGAAATCAGAAGACCCTTCCTGACCTGCAAACACTGCAGAGCAGGGGAGTCCCTGTGATCTGAGCTCAATAAGAATTTTAAGAAGATCACTATGACCCTTGGATTTTACAATTCGAGCAGGCAAAAGAAGTATCGGGGATTTCATCTGGAAAAAGCTTTGATCAATATCGTTCACAGGTTTGAAAAGTTCGGTATCTATGCCGTTAGAGAGATTGATAAACTTCGACCGCACGTGCCGGGGAATTTCAATTCCTGATACTCCTGCTATTTTGTCGGCGTATGCCAGTTGTTTTTTGATTATCCTGTTTTGCAAAAGATTATTGGTGTAATGATTGACAACCAGAATCGGTATGCCCGCAGCTTGTGCTTCATTCATGATTGTCATGCTGTCGAGACCCCCGATGAAATGATTCACCAGGAGGTGCACTGAATGCTTTTCGAAAAGAATTCGTGATACAGATGATATATCAATAGCTTCTCTGCTGAGATAGAGATAATCTCGTTTGTTGAGCAGATACTTGATAATGCCGGTCACTCTGGTATTGATATACCCACACTTGTGAGAGAGTACTTTCAGGGGAAAGCGCAGGTGAAGATGTTGCTGCGATTTGATAGAACTGGTATACTGCAAAGGAATTTTAATAAGACGCCCCCGGCCGATCGTGTGCTCTACAGGTGCATAATCTCTATGGTTTTGGGGCATATACAGAAATAGGATCGTCATGGAGTTGCGCTGAAGAAGTGCTCTGTTGAGAGATTCAAGATGAGATTCGGTACCTGCGCAACTGTCTGTTGCATGAGTAAATCTTATGATGGTTGTGTTGTCCAGAATACCTGGATTGTGCTCACAGTGTTCCTGCATATGTCCGCCAATCGGTTATCGTTTAGCTTACACAGCATGCAAGAATCCTGCCTAAAGCAGGGGTGTGAAAGACTCTGAGAAGCCTTCCCTTTCAGGAAAAATCTTCAGGAAGAGGTGAATTCAGCTGTTTTGAGCTTTTAAAGATGTACTCTGCTGAACGATAGTTCACAAAGACTCTCTCTCTATCAATCCAGAGTTTTATTGTCGATTCGGGATCACGGTTTTTCAGTACATTCAAAAAACAGATCGCTTTTTCCAACCCATCACCTCTGGAATAATTCCAGACCTCATCGGGTTGCGCCAGACGAACAGGACCATCGTATATTGACACATTTTCCATCTGCTGCAATCGTTGATAGATCTGCTCCTGATCCATTTCCCTGGAACCTGCTATGCAAACAGGGTTGCGCTCAAGTGCTGCTTTCAAAAATGGTTTCCAGGGTGAGCGTTTCAGGTCACGAAACGCTGAGAATGCCAGATCTGCGGAAGGGTTACTCTCACGAATCTTCTCAATCTGTGCCAGCGCCTCCTCAGAAGATTGTATGCCCTCAAGATTACAGGGCTCGATTCTCTGGAAAATCTTATCTGTTTGGGGCAAATGCGGAGAGATTCTGCAGAATTTTATGAGATCATGAACAACAACATCGACATTAAAACAGTTATGGACAAGGTACCCTTTGAGTTTATCAATTGTGGCCTGCTCATCGACAAATACTTTGTTATGCTTGAAAAACGATTCCAGTTCTCCCAGCATGATGCGATTGGGAAGCGGTTCGGTGTAGAATTCATCCTCTTCGATTTCATGGAGCAGAAGTGCCTGGGTTGTAGACCCTACCCGTGCTTTGCTGGAATGCTCATACTGGTACACTTTTTCTGCTTCAATAAAGCGGGGTTTGCCACAGCAGTTATGTGCGATTTGGAAACAGGACTGAAGCTTGCGATTTTGCCGGAGAAAGTTTGCCAAAATCTCGAAACTGATACCGCTCTTCAGAAAATCGCTCAGTTTGTGTTTGAAGGTTCGATAGTTGTCCTGATTAATCGTGGCAGTATCATAGATGGTGTGAATGAAACCGGTATGGTGTGCGACGATGGTGACCCGTTCATTTTCGAGTGCGCGTCGGGCTTTTGCCGAAAGTTCGGTGCCGTTAAACCACATCGTTTTACTCACAATCCGCCGATTATTGGTGATAATGCCATCGCCAATATTCAGGAAATTCTGTGAATGCAGCGGCGTAGCCATCATGAAAATATCATCCAGTGGGATCTGGCCCACCACAAAGGCGCTTGCCGCATAGAGAGCTGCAAGCGAGACACATTCACCTGCTCCCTCAGAGTAGCCCTCCTTGAATCGGAACGCCTCCATTGCTTCAAGTGTTTCTGTTTTCCAGTACGGAATGACATCTGAGGTGTATTTGTCTAAGCCGAAGTGTTTTCTGATATCGATATCGAAATAGTACTTATCGCCCTCATACCCGAACAGTGCATTGCTTTGTGAAAGCACATCTTCGCCGATAAATGGTGCAAAACGGGCCAGTTCTCTTTGTTTTGTAGTCAGCCCCCAGGTATCCAGATCGAGATTGAAGGCGAAATGATCCATAATGTACTGCTTGAGCCGTTGTATGCGCCGCTGCGGGTTCATCTTGTTCATACCGGAAAACCAGGGATCTGAACGCCACAACCACAACCGGGGCGACATGATATTGGCCAAAAACAGCGCAAGCATCAGCTCCGGAAATATGAAAACCTCCATATCCGAGAGTGTTACCGCTGAAGAATATCTCTCTATGGACTTTGCATCGTTTCCATCGTACATTTCAGAAAACCTCTTATTTGCATACTGGACAGGATATTTTTATTTTGCAATATGTTCTTGCAGTGTCCCTGAATATAATTTCAGAACTCCCTGGATAAACTTCAAAAGTGGCATATTAATTGCACCATCATTTCAGTTTTTTAAATAGAGCAGTAGAAAAAATCCACCTGATCATCTTTAACACGAGAGAAGTCTAATGAGAATACTTGGTGTTTGTTTTGGCTCTACAACAATGCAGTGTGTAGAAATAATCAAAGAAAATGGTACCAAAAGGATCTCTCAGGTAACCCGGATCTCCCACGATGGTAATCCGCATCAGACATTTCTCAATTTTCTGAAAAATTTCGATTCCGGGAAGATCGGGAAGATAGCCGTTACCGGCCGCTCATTCCGGAATGCAGTAAAACTGACTGGAATAGCCGAACCGGAAGCCCTGGAATACGCTCTTAAAGAGGAATACCGCGACAAAGCGTTTCCCGATATTGTCATTAGCTCCGGAGGGGAAACTCAACTGGTCTATACTATAAGTGGCAATGGAACTATCAGCGCTGTGCACTCAGGAAATAAGTGTGCTTCCGGAACAGGGGAGTTTTTTCTCCAGCAGATACGACGAATGGGATTATCTCTTGACGAAGCTGTTGAGATGGCCTCCAGGGGTACACCACACAAGATCGCCGGCCGTTGCAGCGTCTTTTGTAAGAGCGATTGTACACACGCCCTTAACAAGGGCGAACCTCGGGAGAACATTGCAGCCGGTCTCTGTCTGATGATGGCCGATAAGATAACCGATTTGGTTAAGGATCTTCAGTGTGAATCAGCCGCCCTGATTGGTGGTGGAGCACTCAACACAGCGATGGTCGAGGTACTCCGCTCAAGATTTTCAAAGCTCGAAATTCCCGAACATGCAGGGTGTTTTGAAGCATACGGGGCCGCTTTGTGGGCTTCTGAGCACGATTGTGTCCCCATGGCGGAGGAGATTGAGGCTGTTTTTGATACAACACACCACTCATTTGCAACACACCGGCCGCTGCAGGAGGCTGTTGCTCTGGTTGATTTCAAACCAGGCAAGCGCGATACGCCAGAGGCGGGGGATATCTGCATTTTGGGGCTGGATGTCGGCTCTACGACCACCAAAGCTGTGTTGCTCCGCAAAGAGGATGACTCGATACTGGCATCTGTTTACCTGCGTACCAATGGTGATCCGGTAGGAGCAGCACGAGCCTGTTACACTGCACTCAAATCGCAAATCGGGTCTGTTCCCATAAAAATCATTGGTTTAGGTGTAACTGGTTCTGGCCGACAGATTGCCGCTTTGCATGCTCTGAGCAAGAGTGTGATAAACGAAATCATTGCTCATGCCACAGCTGCATCCTTTTACGATAAAGAGGTTGATACCATTTTCGAAATCGGTGGTCAGGATGCCAAATACACGTTTCTGACAGGCGGGGTTCCATCCGATTACGCCATGAACGAAGCCTGCAGTGCCGGAACAGGGTCATTTCTGGAGGAATCGGCAAAAGAATCATTGAATGTGGGTACCGAGGAGATTGGGGAGCTGGCTCTCAAGGGGATGGTCCCGCCCAATTTCACCGACCAGTGTTCTGCATTCATCTCCAGTGATATAAAAATCGCAGGGCAGGAGGGGGTTGGCAGGGATGATATTCTGGCCGGGCTCGTGTACTCTATCTGCCTCAATTATCTCAACCGCGTCCGGGGATCTCGCCCGGTGGGTAAAAAGATATTCATGCAGGGTGGAGTCTGCTATAATAAAGCGGTGCCCGTTGCCATGGCTTCACTGATGAATCATCCCATTGTCGTTCCTCCTGATCCGGGGCTGATGGGGGCGTTTGGGGTTGCTCTGGAGGTGGGCAAGCGGATCGATCTGGGGATCACCGAAACTGCACAGTTTGATCTTGATGACCTTATTTGTCGTGATGCTTCGCGGGAGGACAGCTTTATCTGTGCTGGTGGCAAAGAGTTGTGTGACCGTAAATGTGAAATCTCCCGGATACGGATCGCCGGTAAGATGTATCCATTCGGAGGGGTGTGCAATAAATACTACAATCTGAGACTGAACCGGGATGTTGATGCCGGGAAGTATGATCTGGTGGCTGTGCGGCAGAAACTGCTTTTTGAGAAGTACGGGGTTGCACCATCATCTGATCCTGTTGAGCAGGATGCGCCAGCCAGAACAGTGGGAATTCTCCGTTCTTTTCTTACTCACTCACTTTATCCGCTTTATTCCAATTTTTTCGATCAGCTCGGTTTTCGTGTTGTTTTATCCGATCACATAGATCCGGAGGGAATCTCAAGAATTGAATCCGCTTTCTGTCTTCCTGCAGAGATCACTCATGGGAGTTTTCTCAATCTGCTCAAAAAAAATCCCGACTATCTATTCATTCCCCAGGTGATGCAGATACCGGTACCCAACGTACCGACCTACAGCAGAGCCTGTGTATTTGTACAGGGCGAACCGTACTATCTCAAAGCTACATTCCGCAAGGAGATAGAACAGTCGCCTGTTGTTATCCTGTCACCTGTTCTTAAGATGGGCAACGGGTATGAGACTGCTGAGGATACTATCTGTGAGATGGCTCGCAGTATGGGGATTTCTGAGAAAGATTCCAGGGCAGCTTTTGGGAAGGCATGCAGAGTACAGCGCGATTTCGAGAGCGAGCTGCTTGAAATCGGGAAAAAGACATTGAAGCAGCTTGAAAAGGATCCCGACACCTTTGGTATCGTTCTGTTCGGCCGTCCTTACAACTCTTTTACTAACGATGCCAATATGGGTATTCCCCACAAAATCGCTTCGAGGGGGTATTACATAATTCCCCACGACATGCTTCCCTCGGCTCACTACCCCGTTGACCATAAGATGTTCTGGGGGATGGGGCAGAAGATCATGAAATCCGCCCAGTTTACCAAAGAGCAAGGAAACTTGTTCGGATTTTTCATAACTAATTTCTCATGTGGTCCCGATTCTTTTCTTCTTGGCTATTTCCGTCGTCTGATGGACACCAAGCCATCATTGACTCTTGAACTCGATCAGCATACCGCCGATGCAGGTATTGACACACGTATAGAAGCGGCTTTGGATATCATGACCAGCTATCGGCGTATTGGAACGAAAGCGGGGATCGTGAACCGATTTCGTAAAGCAAGGGTTATCGATGGTAAGATGACAAAGGTGATCTCTTCCGATGGTAAGGAATACCCACTGAATCACCCCAATGTAGAGATCGTGCTTCCTTCGATGGGACGCTATGCAACAGAGGCTCCTTCAGCAATCCTACGTTCTATCGGTATCAATGCACGTGCTCTTCCCATAGCAGACAAAAATGTTCTTCTTGAGGGGCGTAAAAATACCTCCTGTAAGGAATGTCTTCCCTACATTGTAACCACCGGTTCTTTTATGGAGTATATACGTACCCGAAAAGACTCCAATAAAGTGACCCTTTTCTTTATGGCAACAGGTGGAGGGCCCTGTCGGCTCGGGCAGTATTGCAGAGCACTGGAGCATCTCATTGAGAAGAACCAAATCCCCAATGCCGCAGTTTTTACCATAACAGATGAAAATGGGTATGGTGGCATGGGGAGCCGTGCACTGCTTAAATCCTGGCAGGCCATTGTCACTGCTGATGTGCTGGGTGATATTAAAAGTTTACTCTCTGTAGCTGCATACGACCGGAGTGCTGCTCTCAATGAGCTTGAGCAGGTATGGAAGAGTTTCATGAATTATTTCGAGGGGTTATCTTCTACCCGTTTCTCGACACTGCTCTCTCTTGCCGCTGCACGCCTTGGAGCGATACCGTTGAAAAAGGACCCTTCTGAGGTGCCTGTAATATCACTTATCGGGGAGATTTTTGTCAGGCGGGATGAATTCTCCCGGAAAAACATCGTTGACTATCTGCAGAATCAAGGTTTTATGGTTCGGGTGGCTCCAGTAGCTGAATACATGTGCTATAGCAACTACGTTGTGAACACCGGGCTGGGAGAGCGGGTGTTCTCCTTTAAAGAACAGGTCAAGATGAAATTGACTGCACAGATACAGGAGTGGTGGGAGCGGCGAATAAAGACGATTCTTTCCGAAAGTGGACTGTACCGGTTCGAAATGATCGATGTTGCCAGGACGATACAGGATGTCAGTCATCTGATTAACGAAAATTTCCGTGGTGAAACGATTCTCACTGTTGGTCTGGGGCTCAGGGAGATTCTCCATGACTCCTGCGGGGTAGTTTCGATCGGGCCGTTTGGGTGTATGCCATCACGAATGGCAGAAGCGATTCTGAAAAAAGAGATGAATGTAGAGGGTAAAGGGCGTATGCCGGGGTGGAAGGGAGAAGTGGAAAAATACAGGGATATTGAGAATTTTCCCTTTTTATCGATTGAAACTGATGGGGCACCGTTTCCCCAGCTCATTGAGGCGAACATGGAGGCCTTTGTGTTGCAGGCAAAACGGGTTCACCAGCGAATACTTCAGGTCAGGAAAGGGAACCGATCGAAACCACCTAAATACTTGCCTTTACGGATTTATGACCTGGTGAAAGGGAACGGGAGCAGGAGGGTGGTACGGGGGTAAACAAGAATAGTCATCTGGTTGCTGCACAGGGTGGCGCGCTTATGCTGTCGTGCCAGGCCATGCGGTCTGCCGCGAAGCGTATCTCAAACTGTATTGCTTACATTATCATTGATCCTGTTTACTAACGTTTTTCTTAACGGGGTTCAATTCCTTAAGATTATCGACTCTTTCAAGATGGTACGCAAGTTTATCTTCGAGTGTTTCGAATGCATTAGACAACGGTATCTGATCTCCCCAGTGACGGCGTCCTGAGGCTGATACTGTGATCTTGAAAATATGCTCTTTACATCTGGGTGTACTGAACCCGTAAAAACTCGCTGTAGCTGTTCCTATAAACTGATTACCGCTTGGTCGTGTGGAATAGGAGTCTAGAATCACCCGAATGACGCCAGATTGGCAATCGGGAGGGAGTTCCTGAAGCTCTTGTGCTGTAAGTACAACGACATCGATGCTTCTATTGACTTTATCCTCAAGCACACCCTCGATAGATTCCTTCAGATCTTTATCGATTTCATTAATTGTTTTTTGGTCAGGCACAAATTGAAGTACATTATTAAAGTCTATCGTTTGCAGGAACACTTTTTTGATGCATTTACTAGGTTGTAGAATACGTTTCTCGGGAATTGTTTGGACTTGATCATTTGTCTTTATAGTATCTTTTTTAATGGATGCTTTTGGGCTTTGTACTGGTTGTTTGTTGATATATGGACTACTTTCTGGTTTTTTTGTATTCACAGGAGTATTAGTGATTTTAAATCTAACAATAACAGTAAGGATAAAATTGTCGAGGTCACCTGCAACAGGGTACAGCCAAATTGTTTCTGGTACTCGGTAAATATCTCTTTTCTGGCGAATCTCTTCAGAAACAAGCATGAAATTTCGTACCTCGGTTTCCTCAATGAACTTTTCCACTTTCGAATAACTTTGGCTGATCTGACCAACCAGACCGACCGCTGTTCTGGCAATGTCTTCTGCAGGTTTGCCTTCGATGGTGACACTGACTCCATATCGTTCAATCAGTTCTTTTTCCTTAATTTTCAATAATTGATCCTGAATTTGGTTGAGTTTCTCATCAAAGTACTTCAGTGCATTGGTGATACTCGTATTCAGTTTCGCATTATCGAATACAACATTTGTTTTGGTCTCGATAACCGTCTTTAACAAGGTGCTTCGGTTGTTAAGATCACTCTTAAGTTTTCCAATCTCTTCATCGATACGCTTAAAATTAGCATTTCCGTTTCCAAGAATCTCATTTTGTCTTTTACCTGCAATCTCATTGGCTGTTGAAATCACATTTCTCGCGGAGTTGATATCAAGTGCAAGCGCCTCGATCTCATCCTGTGGAACCCCAAGTGTCCGAAGCTTTTCTTTGTAATCGTGATCCTTATATGAATCGATAATGTGATGATTTCCAGCTTTTTGGTAAGTTCTATCGGATGATTCAGGATTTTTTTTCAGAGGAGATACCATTACTTTAAGAAGGCACAGAAACCTGCTGCGACTATCAAATGTTCTCGATACATACTGTTTTTCAACACTCATTTCACCGCTTATTACAGAACGAATTTTATCTTCAATGAGTACGTGATTCCTTATAGTTGAAAAACTCTCGATAAAGATACCGTTCAGATCAGTTACTGCTTTTGGGGCTAGAAACGTTTCGGCGTCCTTTGCAAGCAACTCCTTTGATCGAAAAGCGTCAATACTGTCAGATACAATTATATACAATCCTTTGTACTGGATATTGGACAGGTCGTTTCGTATCTGCTCCCTTATCTCCTCGCGAGCCTTTTCCTTTTCGGCAATATGCTCCCTGAGTGTATTGAGATCCTTTAATTTCAGAAGTTCCTGTTTATCGATAAACAAGCTGGTCATTTTACTCTTCAGCACAGCGACTTCGTTATCAACTGTATTGTTATTTCTTTTTATTGCAGCTCTGAGTTCCTCTATTTCGAAACGGGTGAAGAGTTTTCTCTTGCTTTGTATTGCTTCTGTAACAGCAGATTCAGAAAAAAGAGGTGCACTGAATTGCAATGGGCTTTCAGGAGTGTAGAAATCTCCTCTGGCATCAGCAATGATCGCTGTTACGATGAGATTGCTTAAAATAATGAATCGTATAAATTTCCACATAATAGTACATGCCTCCAATTTGCCGTATTTTCAAGGCTAAATAGTAAAATTATTGAAAGATAAAATATTCCATAGCTGCACAACTCTGGAATATGTTTCTTACCAGTAATTACCTTCAACGCTGTCTTTTTATCTCGAATGAGAACGGGAATCGCAATTTGTGCATTAATATACATATTTACGGTTTCAGGTTTTCACTTGAATTTGGATTTTTATTCTTTTGTTTGGAAGGGCAAGGTGGCCGCCTATGCTGTCGTGCCAGGCCATACCGTCCGGTGCGCGACACCCGTAACACCCGTAAGGGTCAGTC
>OBJA01002551.1_pt1 | contig 10350 bp, 9 predicted proteins | sample 1519751 | NCBI WGS metagenome assembly OBJA01 (sample SAMEA3881238, study PRJEB22517) | soil metagenome | biome: lake sediment; feature: soda lake sediment; material: sediment, water from around vicinity | place: India | collected 2013-12-23 | depth 3 m
AATAGACCCGTTTGAAAGAAGGACGTTTGTACAATGCAGAAGCCAACGAGAGGATTTGTTTATCGTTGTCGGGCGTGGCACCGATAATTACCTGGGTGCTCTGCCCCGCAGGCACAAACTTAGGGGCGGAACGGAATTTTTTGCGGTCTTCCGCACTTTCCAACATCCCCTGCTGGATAAACCGCATGGGGGCGAACACGCTTGGATAATCCTTTTCGGGGGCAAGCAATTTCAAATTCTGTTCCGACGGAATTTCGAGGTTCACACTCATACGATCGACCAGCACCCCGGCTTGGGTGATCAACTCGCTACTTGCACCGGGAATGGTTTTCATGTGGATGTATCCGTTGAAGCGATGCACCTCGCGCAATAGTTTCACCACACGCACCATCCGCTCCATCGTATAATCGGGATTACGCATTACTCCTGAACTAAGGAAAAGCCCCTCGATATAATTTCTCCGGTAAAATTCGATCGTTATCTCCGCCAGTTCTTCAGCCGTGAAAGCCGTACGCTTCACATCATTACTCCGGCGATTCCCACAATAGGCGCAATCGTAAATACAGTGGTTGGTAAGCAGTATCTTAAACAATGAAATACAACGCCCGTCGGGGGTAAAGCTGTGGCAAATACCCCACCCTGCTGCCGTACCGATGCCTCCCTGCACGTTGTTACGCGAGGTACCACTCGATGCACAAGATACGTCGTATTTGGCGGCATCAGCAAGGATTTTCAGTTTTTCGAGCGTCTTTTCGTTCATTTAATATGCAATAAATTCAGACATTTTCTCTCAGAAAATATTCACCGGAATCCGGAAATTAAGAGGTATAGCGGGTACCGCTGCTTCCTATCCGTTACAAAGGAAAGAAATAGTCATCATATTCACGAATTTAAAATCTTAAAAAATACAGCTTTGTCGATAAGTATTCAACACATTGATTTTCAATTAAGATAAACATACTATAAAAATATTTGTTTATTTTTGTAACCGATCCGGCGAAGTGACAGTCCTATGGATGTAAACAAATTAATTATTCACTTTTAAAAATGTATCAGTTATGTGGGGAGAATTTGTACCGATTCTTGCAATTATTTGCACCATAGGCCTGCCGGTTATCGCCGGATGGATATTGGGATTACAATGGATCAAAAGCCGCCATGCCGAACGAATAGGACTCATTAACCAGGGCATTATCCCGCCCGACAGCCCAAAAGAGAAATCGAATCCCAACCGGTGGGTATCGCTGAGAAACGGGATTGTGTTGATTGCGCTTGGAATTGGGATCATAGTAGGATTTCTCTGTTCGGAGTATCTCGTTATCGGCCGGGGGAATGAATTCTGGATGACCGGAGCGAGTGTGGTCTTCTTTCTCGGAATTGGTTATCTGGTCTATTTTCTGGTAGTACAAAGAATGCCGGTCAGCCGGTTAAAGGAGGAAGCTGAACAGGAATAACCGCTTGCGATGGACGAGAATCAACGTGTGCAACAGGTGCTTTCGGGCAATACTTCCGCATTCGCATATTTTGTCGAAACTTATCAGGATATGGCGATCACTATCGCTCACCGGATATGCGGCAATATACAGGATGCGGAAGATGTCGTGCAGGAGAGTTATGTGAAAGCATACAGGAATCTTCACAGTTTTCGCTCGGAGAGCAAATTCTCTACGTGGCTCTATCGTATTGTCTATAATACGGCTGTCACCCAGACAAAAACGCAGATGTGGACAGATAGCAGAGAGATGCAGATAGAAGATACACCCTTTCCGGTTGAAAACAGTCTGCAGACCGATATGGAAGAAATGGAGCGTCAGGAGATGGTGGCGGATATTATACAAAGAATGCCGAAAGGAGACGCGCTACTGCTCACTTTGTATTATATGGAGGAGAATCCGGTCAAAGAGATCGCTAAAATTACCGGGTTGAATGAATCCAATGTAAAAGTGAAATTATTCAGGGCAAGAAAAATATTTAAGGAGCTGTGGATAAAATGCTACAGAGAAGAATTATTCATGGAGGAGTCATGATGGAAGAAAAAAAACATACACAAAAAGAAGAAGATTTTATTCGGGAGATGATGCAAACAGCAAAGACAAAAGCCCCGGAAAAGCTGAAATATCGTATTATGCAACAGATAGAGACCGAGAAAGCGCTTACTCCGTCGAAGGAAAACAGCCGGAAGGAATCCGGCAATATACTGAAAGAGTTCGGGTCGATTTTCGGTACGATGTATGCCGTACTGGCAGTGATGATTGCTGCAACCTATTTCCTGTTCGGTCGGGAGTACCTGCTGTCTCCCCAATTTCTGGGTACAGTGCTCTTAGTCGCTTCCGTTTTCAGTCTGCTATGGCTGATTGCGCGCCTCGATTCCCATCTGCGGAAAAAGAAGAATATGGAGAAAGGATAAGCCGGCTTGTATCAAAACAGAAACACTGAAAAGTTACTCCTTCAATAAGGTCTCACGTGCTTTCTCCAGCATTTCCGGCGATTCGGCAGGCGGATAATGCAGGTCGAGCGACTTGAACAGCGCAAGGATGATATCACCCACCGCTACGCGGGCAAAGAATTTTTTATCGGCCGGAATCACATACCATGGCGCATACGGCTTTGATGTCTTCTCTAACATCTCCTCAAATGCCTTTTCGTAATCGTCCCACTGCGAGCGGGATTGCAGATCGGCCGAACTGAATTTCCAATTCTTATCCGGTTCATCGATACGGGAGATAAACCGCTCTTTCTGTTCCTCTTTCGATACGTTCAGAAAAAATTTAAGAATACGCATCCCGTTCCGGTGAAGGTGTTGCTCAATCGCGTTAATGTCTTCGTAGCGGTTATCCCAGAACTGTTGATCGATATTTTCCACCGAACCATATCCAGGAATACGCTCGTTGAGTATCCACTGCGGATTCACTTTTGTCGCCAGTACATTTTCATAATGCGAACGGTTGAAAATCTCTATCATTCCGCGCTGAGGTAACGCAATGTAATGACGCCAGAAATAGTCGTGTTCCAACTCATTTTTGGTAGGTGTCTTAAAGCTGTGTACCCTGCATCCCTGCGGGTTGATACCCGACATTACGTGTCGGATCACACCGTCTTTCCCCGCAGCATCACGCGCCTGCAGAATGATCAGCAGCGAATACCGGTCGTCGGCATAAAACATCTCCTGGTATTTTTTCAACTCTTTGATGTTCTTTTTGATCTCCTCGTTTGCTGTCTTCTTGGTATACCCTCCGTCTTCACAGGTAGGAAAATCTTTCAGGCTGACTTTCACGCCCTCTTTTATTTTCAGACTCGAATAATCGTAATTCATTACATTTTCATTTTATTCGTTTTCTAACGGGGCTACCTGTTATAAATTTCTTATCCAGATGTTCCGGAAAGAAACAGCTGTGCCATGATCCTGAAGCATCAAAGGAAGTCGTCCATGAGCATTATACTCCGGCAATCCGATATAAGGAGTATGTCCTTTCAGTATATAATTGTTCTGCACAAGAATACCGTTTAACACGACAGTTATCATTGCCGGCGATTCAAGTTCGCCAGCTGTACCGAATTCGGGGGCTTTCCAATAAATATCATATACCTGCCATTCCCCGTTTTTTGTATAGGCATTGACCAACGGAGCGGTCTGCTTATATATGCTGCCCACCATTCCGTTTACATAGGTATCGTTATTGTCTCCATCCAGCACCTGAACTTCATAACGGCTCATAAGAAAGATCCCGCTATTTCCGCGATCTTGTCCGTTGTATTTTTCAGGCGCCGGAGATTTAAACTCAATATGTAATTGGCAATCGCCAAAATGTTCTTTGGTCATAATACCTCCCGTGCCGGGTTTGACGGATAAAACTCCGTTCGTGACACTCCATCCGGGTGTTCCCCCTTTTTCATTGACCCATTTGGAAAGATCAGTCCCGTCAAATAGTATGATGGCATCGGAAGGAGCGGAACCGGGAGTGTTACCCGGAATAACTTTTGCCGGTACGGGATAATACCATTCGGTCTGTGCAGGCGTCCATTGCGTAAAGGCACAGAGTGAATAAACGAGGCAAATTGTTAGGAACAGGCTCTTTTTCATACGACAATATTTATTTTTTCATCAAACCAGCACATCATCACATCATTCAATCGATTTATGCGCTCGTTTCATATGATTCAGTTCTTCCTGTTTTAATTCGGATTCAACAGATCGTTGTAACGTTCATCATCACGGATGATCTTCAACCCTTCCATGAAGATATCGTTTTCTTCATTGATGATGCGAAAAAATGCCGATGAATCATATAGGTCGCGGGCAATCAATGCTTTTAGTTGTACAAATATCAACGGGCGGGAAGATGCGAACTGTTCTTCATTCCACTCTATCTTGTCGTCGGCAGCAAGTTTCTTCAATTTGGGAGTCATCGCCTCAGTTACCCAATAATTCGCGTTGAAGCTATTGATATCCGGATATTTTTGCAACAACTTCTGGCGGTGGTTATCCACTTCGGATATCGCCGCTCTCTCGAGCACATTCATACCGTTCAGTCGAGCGTGCAGCATGGTACCCGCAGTCGTATCTATCGGCACGAAATAGTCGGGCATAATGCCTCCGCCTCCATATACCGTACGTTTGTTCACCAACGTAGTGTATTTCAGGGAATCGGGGAAATGAATACTATCGGCCTGAAACAGTTCACCGTGATTGTAACGATTCACAAAATCCTGATTGTATGCATCCTGATCTCCGTTTTCATAGGGTTTCTGGATGCTTCTGCCGCTAGGGGTATAATACCGTGCCACGGTCAGACGGATCATGGTGCCGTCGGGAAGCGGCAACTGGCGTTGTACCAATCCTTTTCCGAATGTCCTTCTCCCTACGATCACTCCTCTGTCCCAATCCTGAATAGCTCCGGCAAGAATCTCGCTTGCCGATGCCGACGCCTCGTTGACCAGTATCACCAGCTTTCCACCTTTCAGTTCATCACCTCCCGTGGCATTCATTGTATAGCGGGGCTGATTTTTTCCTTCCGTATAGACAATCAACTTATCTCCTTCCAGAAACTCATCTACTATATCGTTGGCTGTCTGCAGGATACCCCCTCCGTTACCGGTCAGGTCTAAGATAAGATGCTTCATCCCCTGTGTCCTCAACGTCTGTTCCGCCTGCCGGAACTCATCGCCCGAAGTAATGCCGAACCGGCTCAGGCGGATATATCCTATATCGTCTGCTACTATATAAGAAGCATCGATACTGGTGATGGGGATTCTGTCACGGACAATCCTGAAGACCATTAATTCCGGCACCCCACGGCGGAGCACTTTTACATTCACCTCCGTTCCTTTGGGCCCGCGAAGCATAGAGACAATATCCTGGTTGTTCTTCTTCACTCCGGCTATGATAGTATCGTTCACGTAGAGAATCTTATCTCCCGGCATAATACCCACTTTCTGCGACGGGCCACCGGAAATGACCTCCATTACATAGAGTGTATCGGTCAGCATATTGAACGAAATACCGATCCCCTCAAAATTTCCCTGTAACGGCTCATTCATGGCCTTCACTTCTTCTTTGTTGAGATAGGTGGAATGCGGATCCAGTTCTTTTAGCATGCCGCGTATGGCTGCTTCGGTCAGTCCCTGTGTATCTACGTCGTCCACATACAGACTCTGGATAAGTTGAAGGGTCCGCTCTAACTTAACGCCTTCGGAAGACGGTCTGAATTGTGCATAGACACATCCGTTTAAAAACAAAGTACCTAAAACAATCGGTATTATTCTTTTTAGCATTTTTATTTTATTGTAGGGGTTAGAATTTCACTGAAGTTAGACTATTTCAATTTTTATTGCTCTATTTCTACGCTCAACATAGTCAAAACAAGTTTTGCCTCTGTATTCGCTTAACGAAATAACTCTGCGTTCGGCAAAACTAAAGCGAGCTTTGTTTTGCTCTCACTTATCGAAATAGTTTGATTCCTTTCGGGACAAAGCCGCTTACATCGTACCCGTAACGCAGCAGTTCCCTCACATGTGAGGAGCTGACGTGGGTCAGGGCAGGTTCCGTAAATAGTACAAACGTCTCAATTCCCGAAATAGTTCGGTTCATGTCGGCGATCGTCTTCTCATATTCAAAATCGGTCACCGACCGGATACCCCGTAAGATATATTGTGCGCCTGTTTTCTGTGCAAATTCTATGGTTAATGAGTCGTAACTCTCCACACTTACACGCAGTTCGTTTTCGTACAGTTCACGGATCATCCTGAGTCGTTCATCCAAAGGGAAAAATGACCTCTTCGCCTCGTTGACCCCTATAGCGATCACAATTTCATCCATCAGGGATAATCCTCTACGCACCAGTGACTCATGGCCGATAGTGAAAGGGTCAAACGTACCGGGAAACAAAGCGATCCGCGGTTTGGCAGCATCTGTTTGAGACATATTTATTAAAGATTTCGCAGTGGCCCATCAACACATTGGCACTATTTGTTCCGACTTGTCGGGATTAGCACATTGGCATATTGGCACATTAAGCAACCTCATCTTCTTCAACAACTAAGTTTTCAATGATAAAGGATTGACGTTCCGGAGTATTTTTTCCCATATAGAACTCAAGCAGTTCCTTCAGGAGATCCTCTTTCCGCATAGTCACCCTGTCGAGCCGGATATCTTCGCCGATAAAGTTGCGAAACTCGTCGGGCGATATCTCTCCCAATCCTTTAAAACGGGTTATTTCGGGATTAGGCCCAAGCTCTTCAATGGCGCTGAGTCGTTCTTCCTCCGTATAACAATAGAATGTTTTCTTTTTATTACGTACCCTGAAAAGAGGTGTCTGAAGAATATACACATGCCCTTTTTTTATCAGGTCGGGAAAGAATTGCAGGAAGAAGGTAAGCAACAACAGGCGGATATGCATCCCGTCGGTATCGGCATCGGTAGCAATGATCACTTTATTGTATCGCAAGCCGTCCATATTTTCTTCAATATTGAGCGCCGCCTGCAGGAGATTGAACTCCTCGTTCTCATATACAATTTTTTTTGTCAACCCAAAGCAGTTGAGAGGTTTTCCCCGCAGACTGAATACCGCCTGAAGATTCGGATCCCGGCTTTTGGTGATGGATCCGCTGGCCGAATCCCCCTCGGTGATGAAGATAGATGTCTTATCCCTGTCATCCCCTTTGGAATCATTATAATGGATGCGGCAGTCCCTCAGTTTTTTATTGTGCAGGTTGGCTTTTTTCGCCCGTTCACGGGCCAACTTGGTGACACCCGCAATGGCTTTACGCTCCTTCTCCGAGTCGAGGATCTTTTTCTGCAATGCCTCCACCGTATCGGCATGCTTGTGCAGATAATTATCCAGTTCCTTTTTAAGGAAGTCATTGATATGCTTGCTCACGGAAATACCGTTGGGCGTCATCTCTTTTGATCCAAGCTTGGTTTTTGTCTGCGACTCGAACACCGGTTCTTCCACTTTGATACTGATGGCGGCCACCATGCCGTTACGGATGTCGGAATACTCAAAGTTACGGTTGTAGAACTCTTTGATCACACGTGCGGTCGCCTCGCGGAAAGCGGCAAGGTGTGTACCTCCCTGCGTAGTGTGCTGCCCGTTGACAAACGAGTAGTACTCTTCACCGTACTGGTTGGTGTGCGTGATAGCCACCTCGATATCCTCCCCAAAAAGGTGGACGATGGGATAGAGTTCTTCCGACGTAAGGTTTTCGTTCAACAGGTCTTCCAGCCCGTTTTTCGAAATAAATTTTTTACCGTTGAAAACAATGGTCAATCCTATATTCAGGAAGACATAGTTCTTCAGCAACGGTTCGATATGTTCGTCGCGGTAATGGTATTCGCCGAATATCTCCGCGTCGGGTGTAAAGGTTACATAGGTACCGTTTAAGTGCGCAGTCTGCACGATCTCCCCGTCGTTCGAGAGAACACCCTGTACGAATTCCACGCCCTTCATCTGTCCTTCCCGGAAACATTCCATTACAAAGGAAGAAGAAAGCGCGTTGACGGCCTTGATACCGACACCATTCAATCCTACCGATTTTTTAAATGCTTTGGAGTCGTACTTGGCGCCGGTATTCATTTTGGAACAGACATCCTTCACCTTTCCCAGCGGCACACCGCGGCCGTAGTCGCGAACCGTGACACTTTCATTTTCAATGGTTACTTCGATGGTCTTTCCGTATCCCATCATGAACTCATCGATGGCGTTGTCCAGCACCTCCTTCAGCAAGACATAAATACCGTCGTCATACGAAGTACCGTCGCCCAGCTTCCCAATATACATTCCGGGTCGCCGGCGAATATGCTCCTGCCACTCTAAAGTGACAATATTCTCTTCCCTGTAATTATTATCAGCTATTTGTATTTCTTTTTCTGTTTCGTTCACCGTTTTATTGCATTAAAATTAATCGTTTTGAGCCGCCTTCGCTCCTCGATTTCTAATTCCCGCTATGGCAAAGTTCAAGTATACTTAAACTTTGCTCATTTTGATAAATATCTATTGCTCGGCAATGTCTCAAGCGAGCTTGACATTGCTCCCACTTAACCGTTATTTTAGCTTAACGAAAACGTTCCTCTATAAACTTTTAATAAACGCTCTCCGTCTTTTGTGCTGCTTCGTTTCCAGACCGTTCCACATGGAGTGCACTTTATTGTTTACTTCCAGTTCGGGATTGCTCTCGGCATATTCAAATCCCAACCGATTGGCAGCCGGAATAAATTCATTGAACATCAACGCATTCAATCCCTTTCCCTGGTATTCGGGATCTACAGCAACCAATAACAGGTCGAGTACATTGTTCCCCTTCCCTTTTAACGCTTTGTACAGGTGATACCATCCCGAAGGGACAAATCGGCCCTTCGCTTTCTGCAATGCTTTGGCAATACTGGGAAGTCCTATACCCACGCCCACTAATTTATTGTCTTCCTGACGGATCACCAAAGTGAGGAACTCTAAGCGAAGCAACGGGATATACATATCCACATAGTAATCGATCTGCTTATCAGTAAGTTCTACAAATCCATACAGGTCTTTATAAGCGCGATTGAGCAACCTGAAGATATCCTTTGCATAAGGCATCACATCCTTTTTGCTCTGCAGATGCTTTATATCGAGCCCGGAACGCTTCTTCACAATCTCCGAGGCACGCAGGAACCGCTCCGGCATCTCTTTGGGAATAGTAATAAGAAATTCTATCCAGTCCTGGTCCTTTACATAGTCCAGCCGCTCCATATGATCCACGTAGTAGGGATAATTGTATATGGTCGACAAAGTGCCTATCTGGTCGAAGCCCTCTACCAGCATCCCTTCGTGGTCGAAATCGGTAAAACCGAGCGGCCCGTGTATCTTCTCCATCCCCCTCGACCGGGCCCAGCTTTCAGCCGCGCCGAAAAGGGCGTCCACTACGTCGTTGTCATCAATAAAATCTACAAACCCAAAACGGGCATTCCGCTCGTTCCATCTCTCATTCGCCTTGTGATTGATGATAACACCGATCCGGCCCACGATCTTATCATCGCGATAGGCCAGGAAATAGTTGGCATCACAATGATCAAATGCCGGATTTTTACTCCAGTTGAGTGTGGTTCTCTCATCGTAAATCAACGGCGGAACAAAATATTCATTTCCTTCGTAGAGATCGATTCCGAATTGGATGAATTTCTTCAAATCATCTTTCGTTCTGACATTATTGATTATAACTGACATGCTGCTTATATTCTTTTTAATTCACTCTTATCACACTGTTACCTGCAAATATGGACTTCACACTGATGGCAAAGATAGTGATTTTTTTATTGAAAGATAAACAGGAATTTTATTCTTTTACCTTCTCCTTGTATATCTCCCATCTGTCTATCACATCACGTACGTAATTGATCGTTTCATCCGCTCTGAAATAACCGTTTTTACAAACCGGATCCCGGTAATATTGCTCTAAGCGCTTTAACTGGAGATACCGTTCCACATTGCCTTCCCACACCTTTTTATCCCCTCCGTATTTTTCGGTGAGCGCCAATGCGTCGAACAGATGGCCGATCCCTCCGTTATAGGCTGCCAGGGCTATTTTCATTCTCTCATCAGGATCATCTACAAAACGGAAAATATGAAGAAGATTTTTCAGGTATTCCGTGCCTGCACTTATGTTCTTCTCAGGATCAAGAAGCTGATTTCCCTCTGCACCCAACGAGGCGGCAGTGGCAGGCATCAACCCCATCAGCCCTATCGCCCCCGCCCATGATTGCCCTTCCGTATCAAAGGTAGATTCCTGATAAGAAACCGATGCGAGCAGCCGCCAGTCAATACCCGATTCTTTCCCGTACCGCTTAAAATAAGAATCGAAAGGTGAAATAACACCATG
>OBJA01002552.1_pt1 | contig 10347 bp, 10 predicted proteins | sample 1519751 | NCBI WGS metagenome assembly OBJA01 (sample SAMEA3881238, study PRJEB22517) | soil metagenome | biome: lake sediment; feature: soda lake sediment; material: sediment, water from around vicinity | place: India | collected 2013-12-23 | depth 3 m
GCCTTCCTGGTCGATGGCTATGTCGGCGGCCCAGGCATGGTCACCACCGCCCGCCGCTACTTCCCGAACCAGTACCTGCACTACCACCGTGCCGGCCATGGCGCCGTGACCTCACCCAGTTCCAAGCGTGGCTACACCGCCTACGTGCTGGCCAAGATGAGCCGGCTGCAGGGCGCCTCCGGCATCCACGTCGGCACCATGGGCTACGGCAAGATGGAAGGCGAGGCGGACGACAAGGGCATCGCCTACATGATCGAGCGCGACGAGTGCCAGGGCCCGGTCTACCACCAGAAGTGGTACGGCATGAAGCCCACCACCCCGATCATCTCCGGCGGCATGAACGCGCTGCGCCTGCCCGGCTTCTTCGAGAACCTGGGACACGGCAACGTGATCAACACTGCCGGTGGCGGCTCCTATGGCCACATCGACTCCCCGGCCGCTGGTGCCAAGAGCCTGCGCCAAGCCTACGAGTGCTGGAAGGCCGGTGCCGACCCGATCGAGTGGGCCAAGGAGCACAAGGAATTTGCCCGCGCCTTCGAATCCTTCCCGCACGATGCTGACAAGATCTTCCCCGGCTGGCGCGAGAAGCTGGGTGTGCACAAGTAAGCCATCCCGTCAGGACACAGAAAACCCCGCTTCGGCGGGGTTTTTTTTGGATGCGCTACACCAGACCCCTGGTCTCGCCCTGGAAGTATGCCGGGGATCACACCATGGCGCGGCAACTTGTGCTATGGTGCGCGTGTAACAACAAGGACACAATTCAAGCAGCCCTGCCTGTGTACCTGCCCAAACAATAATCCTTGTGAAGGAGTCGTCCGAGTGCGGCAGCAAGAAGAGCTTTCCATCCTGGTTGTGGATGATATGAAGTTCAACTGTGAATTTATCCGCCGTGTGCTCGGCAATGCCGGATATTCGGATATTCGGGTAGCGCGCTCGGCGTTGGATGCCCTTGAACAGTTGCAGCAACGCCGTGTCGATGTGCTGTTGGCCGATTGGGTGATGCCGGAGATGGATGGCCTGACCCTGACAAATCGGGTGCGTCAGCTGGACGAGGAGGCCAACCACTACACCTGCATCCTGCTGCTGACCGCCCGGGATGATATGGATTCGGTGATCGAGGCCTTCGAGCGGGGCGTGGACGACTATCTGACCAAACCACCCAATCCACAGGAGCTGGCGGCGCGCATCCATGCTGCCGGGCGGATCGCCATCATGCACAATAATCTGCTGGATGCAATGGCCGGCATGGAACGGCAATACCATCAGTACGTCACCATCGATGCATTGACCGGCCTGGGCAATCGTCTGGAGGCGCTGCGGCGCCTTGATGAGTGGCTGCGTCTGGTCGATTCGCGCGGTGGCGGGATCTGTTGTGGCGTGTTGCGGATCCACCGTGCCGAGGCACTGCGTCAGCAGTATGGCAATGCTGGCTACGATGAACTCCTCACCCTGGCCGCCAAACGCCTCAAGCGTGCGGTACGCCCGAATGACCTCGTGGCCAGGCTGGATGAGACGGACTTTGCCATCGGCATGTACTATGCCGACGAGGAGTTGATCAAGGTACGCAATCTGAAGCGCATCCTGCAGGGGATGAATATGCGCCCACTAAAGAGTTCGCTCGGTTATGTCAGCCTAACTGGTGCGTTGGGGATGAGCTGCAATCGCGCGGGTGAGCCGCTGATCAGTGCTGATGAACTGCTGGGGCGCGCCGCTGAGCGGGTGGCTGTTTCGATAAAGACCGGTTGTAGTGAGGTGGGGGTTTAAGTGACCTGGCTTATGCCATTCATGCGATGCGCTGGCGAGTCGATGACATGCCGTGGGCCGAACACCTCGACACCGACAAAGAACTTCGCAAAGGATAATCCCCCCTAAGGCAGCCCTACCCAGGCTTGACCTTCTCCGCGCGGATCGCTGGCGGCATCGACCCGCTGCCCCACCTTATCCCAGACGATGGCCTGCATGTTTCCCCAGGGCCGCTCCAGTGGTTCCAGACGGTGGCCCATCGCCTGCAATGCTAGCCGGGTTTCGTCGGTCAGCGCCCCGGGCTCCAGATAGAGCCGATCGGGCAGATATTGGTGGTGCAGGCGCGGTCGGGCGATCCAGTCAGCCAGCGGCGTGCCTTGCTGGTGGGCGAGGATCCCCTGTAGCACCATGGTGATGATGCGGCTGCCGCCCGGCGTGCCGAGGATCGCCAGGCTGTCCTCTGCACGGACAAAGGTGGGCGTCATGCTGGAGAGCATCCGCTTGCCCGGGGCGATTGCATTGGCCTCGGCGCCGACCAGACCGTAGGCATTGGGGGTGCCGGGGCTGGCGGAAAAATCATCCATCTCGTTGTTCAGCAGCAGGCCGGTGCCGGCGGCGACAAAGCCGGAACCGAATGGATAATTGATGCTGAGGGTCGCCGCCACATGGTTGCCCTCGCGATCGAGGATCGAGAAGTGGCTGGTGTGGTGGCCGCCCGGTTCGGTGGATGGCCCCGGCAGCAGTTCGCTGGGTGTGGCGCGTTGCGGGTGGATGGTGGCGGCCAGCCCGGCGCCATAGTGGGGATCGGTCAGCTGTGCCAGCGGGATCGTGACAAAATCGCTGTCGCCCAGATGCTGCGCCCGATCACGGTAGGCACGGCGCATCGCCTCGCTTAGCAAGTGGCTGTGGGCGGTCTCGTCCAGATCCGCCAGCGGATAGCCTGCCAGGATATGCAGCATGGTCGCCAGGGCGATACCGCCGGAGGAGGGGGGCGGGGCGGAAACAATGGTGTGGCCGCGATAATCGAAACGGATCGGGGGGCGTTCGATGGTGTGATAGCCGTCCAGATCGGCCTGGCGCCAGATCCCGCCGTTAGCTTGCACCGCCTTGAGCAGCGCCTCGGCGGTTGGCCCGCGGTAAAAGCCCTCATGCCCCTTTGCGGCGAAGCGCTCCAGGGTGTCGGCCAGATCGGCCTGGATGATCCACTGGCCGAGTGCCGGTACCTCGCCGTCCTGCAGGAAGATCGCCGCTGTCTGTGGATAGCGGCGAAGCGCCTCGAGACGAAAGCCAGCCATGGTACGGTAGTACTCACTGACTTCGAAACCCTCGCGGGCAATGCGGATTGCCGCGGCCAGGCTGGTGGTTAGGGGGAGACGGCCATACTGTTCACTCAGGTGGGACAGCGCAGCGGCCTGGCCGGGGATGCCGGCTGCCAGCGGGCCGTCCATCGACAGGCCGGGGATGATCTGGCCCTGCCCGTCTAGGTACATATCACGGTGGGCCGCCAGTGGGGCGGTCTCACGGCCATCGATCATCACCTCGTGGCGATCCCTGGCGCGGTGCAGCAGCCAGAAACCACCACCGCCCATCCCTGAACCATAGGGCTCGACCACCGCCAGCACAGCACTGACCGCCACCGCCGCATCGAAGGCATTACCGCCCTGTGCGAGGATGGCAAGTCCGGCCTCGGTGGCTAGTGGGTGCGCGCTGGCGATCGCCGCCGCCGGGGGAGGGGCCTCCTGGGCCGCTAGGCTGAATGACAAACAGAACAGCAACAGCAGGCGCGGCAGCGGCATGGTGGGGAGGCTCCGTGGCAGACAAAAAAGGCCCCGAGGGGGCCTTGGCGGGGGATAGTCGCCGGTGACTATCCCTCGGCTTGCAGCCGTTCGTACTTGGCCTGCAGCTCTTCCTTGCTTTCGGTGTGATCGGGATCGACCAGGATGCAGTCTACCGGGCAGACCTCGATACACTGGGGTTCGTCATAGTGACCAACGCATTCGGTACAGAGCTTGGGGTCGATCACGTAGATCTCGTCACCCTGGCTGATGGCGCCATTCGGACATTCCGGTTCACAGACATCGCAGTTGATACATTCGTCGGTAATCATCAGTGCCATGGCACTCAATCCTCCAGCATTGAAATTGGGGGGTATATTAGCGCAATCTGCTCTCCAGTGCAGCCTTGACGTGCGGATCGACAAACTCGGTGACATCGCCACCCAGCTCGGCGACCTCCTTGACCAGACTGGAGGAGATAAAGGTGTATTTTTCCGCCGGGGTCAGGAACAGCGTTTCGACCCCGGGGGCAAGGCGCCGGTTCATCCCGGCCAACTGAAACTCATACTCGAAGTCAGAGACCGCCCGCAGCCCGCGCAGGATCACGGTCGCCTCGCGTTCACGGCAGAAGTCGGCCAGCAGGCTGTCAAAGCCGCACACCTCCACCTGCCCGAGCCCGTGCAAGGCTTGCCGGGTCAGCGCCACGCGCTCTTCCAGATTGAACAGTGGCGTCTTCTTGGGATTGGCGGCGATCGCCACGATGATGCGGTTGAACAGGCGGCAGGCCCGCTGGATCAGATCCTGATGCCCCTTGGTGATGGGGTCAAAGGTACCGGGATAGATGGCGGTGACTGGCATGACAACTCCGCATGGATAACAGGACAGATACGGAATGTAACCCAGAGCGGGTGAGGAATGCACATTTTTTGCCGGTTATAGACTGCCGAGGTTGTCGGGTGCGGGTCGATAACCTTGATGCTGGCAGTGGCACAGCAGCTCACTGCGGGTGTGCACGCCAAACAGGCGATAGAGGCGCTGGACATGGTGGTTGACGGTGTAGTGGCTGATCCCCAGCGCGCGGGCGATCTGTTTTTCGCTGGCGCCCCGATGCAGATGGTCGAGGATCTGTTGCAGGCGTGGCGGCAGGGTGAGTGGCTGCGTTTCGGGCAGGGCCAGTTGCCGGCCGAGCAATACCGACAACTCATGGTGGAACAGCCAGATCAGATGGGCGGTGTGTTGCGCAAAGGGCTGCTCATCGCGGTGGCGAAATAGCTCAATCAGTTGCACCGAGCTTGCCGCGCCCCCCGGAAGTTGCAGGACACTGGTGATGCGATCGCCCAGATTGGCGGCTGCGAAATAATCGCGATAGTGGTGGGAATGCTGCCACAGCGGCACGGGGATGACCTCTTCCAGCCGACGTGTCATCAACGGGCGGCTGAACTGCTCGAAATAGGACTGAAGATAGGGGTCGCTGCGGCTGGCGTAGTCCTGCTGGTAGCGCAGCCAGCCATCGCGTTGTGTCGTGTCGGTGAAGCCGTGATCCAGGGCATGACGGAGCTGCTCGTCTGCGCCGCGCAGATCGGTGATCTGCATATCGAGTACCACTTGTGCGCCACTCAGGCGCGCCAACCCTGCCAGCATGTGTTGGCGCCAGGCCAGCGGATCCTTGCCGCGTTCCCAGCACTCGCCGATCAGGCGGTAGATGGCACGAAATTCATGGAGTTTGATGCGCGCGGAATGTTCCCTCATAACTAATCCCTCAGTCGATGCTGTCCTGTTGGTGTAATTACCCCAATAGCCCCATCCTGCTATTGGAAGCTTTAATGGTAGTGCATGATGGGTGGAATGCAAATACCTACATTGCACTCCCGACAGGGCGGCGTTGCTGGCCCGCCATCAGGCAAAAGGAGCGAACGGACCGGCACTCCCGTGACGGTGCGGCACTGACCCAATAAGGAGGTTGCCATGAAGAGGATACGAGTGATATTAGCCGTGATGTTGATCACCGGTCTGTCCGCAGGAGCGGTCTGGGCGCAGGGAAGTGGTTGCGGGCAGCAATTGCTGATGGAACGGGCCATGGGCCTGGCCTCGGAGAGTGCCGATATTGTGAATGGTTACTACATCCAGCAGGCCAGCCAGATGCTGGGGTGTTGCAGCGAATCCGCCTTGCAAAGAGAGGCGATCAATCAGGCGGTATCGCAATGCGATGCCATCAATGAGCACTATCTCGACCAGGCGCGTGCCCTGTTTTACTGTGAAACGCTGGGCAGATAGCCGGGTTAGTCGCGGTTCTGTTCCGGCGGTGAATAGCGGGCCAGGTGGTAGGCCACCTGGCCGGCCTGTTTGCTGCGCAGCAGTTCCCAGTCCGCCGGCAGGTCGAAGGCTTCACCCTTAGCGGCGTGTTCGATATAGATGCGCGCCTCGGCGGCCAGCCAGCCCCCCTGACTCAGCCGATCGAGCGAGTCCTGCAGCAGCCCCTGGCCAAAGGGCGGATCGACGAACACCACATCAAATGGCCGGGCCGGCTGGCGCAGATAGGCAAGGGCATCAAGCGGCAGCACCTGCGCCTGGCCGACTTTGAGCAGTGACAGATTGTCACGCAGCTCCTGCACCGCCCGGGGATTGGTCTCCAGAAACACCACCTCGGCGGCCCCGCGCGAGAGCGCCTCCAGCCCCAGCGCCCCGCTACCGGCATAGAGGTCGAGACAGCGCGCGCCGTCGAGCAGGCCTTGCAGCCAGTTGAACAGGGTTTCCCGTACCCGATCGGTGGTGGGACGCAGGCCCGCACCATCGGCAAAGCGCAGCTTGCGGCCCCGCCACTGGCCGCCGATGATGCGAAGTTGATTGGCCATCGGAGGCGGTGGCGATCAGCGCCCGACCATCACGAACATAAACCCGGTCGGATCAAGGCGGCGCTGGAAGGCGTCGTGGATCTGCTCGGTGGTGAGCGCCTCGACCTGGGCGGTGAAGCGGTCGAGATAATCCAGCGGCAGACCATAGAAGCCGATCATGGCAATATAGCCGAGGATCTTGCTGTTCGAGTCGGTATTCAGCGCGAAGCCGCCGATCAGGTTTTTCTTGGCCGCTTCCAGCTCTTCCTCGGTTGGGCCGTCATAGATAAACATGCGAACCGCGTGGCGCATCACGCGCAGGGTCTCGGCGGCATTTTCCTTGCGGCTTTGTGCGCTGGCGATGAACGGTCCGGTTTCCCGCATCGGCAGGAAGTAGCTGCTGGCGCTGTAGGCCAGGCCGCGTTTTTCGCGCACCTCCTCGCTGATCCGCGAAACCAGTCCGCCGCCGCCGAGAATGTGGTTGCCCACGTAGAGCGGGAAGTAATCCGGGTCGTCGCGGCTCATGCCCAGTTGCCCCAGTATGATATGGGTCTGGCTGGAGTCGTGGCGCACAAAGCCCTGGGTGATGGCGACCGGTGCGCTAACCTCCGGCAGCGGTTCGGCGGCTGCGCCACGGGGCATGCCCTGGCTGAGCCGTTCGGCCAGCCGTTCGGCCTCGGCCCGATCCAGCGCACCGACCATGGCGATCACGGCATTGTCAGCCACGTAGTAGCGCTGGTGGAAGTCCAGCACCTGCTGGCGTTGCAGGGCCAGAACCGACTCGTCGGTACCGTGTGGATGGGAGCCGTAGGGGTGGTTCATGTAGAGCGCATGGTAGAAGGAGCGACTGGCCACGTCGCCGGGGCGCTGGCGCTGGCTCTGCAAGGCCGTCAGCATCTGTTGGCGCAGCCGTTCCAGATTATTGGCCGGAAAGCTGGGCTGGTGCAGGATCTGGCTGAAGGTCTCGATGGCTGGTTCCAGCATTGCCGCTTCGGTCAGGGTGCGCAGGCTCAGGATGGCCATGTCACGCTGTGAGCTGTTTGAGAATTGTGCACCAACCCGGTCAAAGGCCTCGGCGATGGCGTCGGCATCAAGCTGTGCCGTCCCCTCGCCGACCAGGTTGTTGGTCAGCATCGCCAGACCGGGGTGCTCGCCATCCCGAGCGGAGCCGGCATCGAAGACCACGCGCACGTCCAGCAGCGGCAGTTCCGGTGCGGCGACGAAATAGACCCGCGCCCCGTTGCCGGTCTGCCAGTGCTGGATTTGTGGGGTGGCCAGCAGCGGCAGGGAGAGCAACAGGCCCAGCAGGGCCACAAAAATCTTGTTAACGGTGTTCATTCATCATCTCCGTGGCAATACGTTTATTCGGCGCTCTGGGGAACAAGGATGGCGACGGTCAGGGCGTCGTCGTGCAGGAAGTGCCGCGCCACCTCCCGAACCTGTTCGGCGGTGACTGCCTGGATGCGTTCCAGATAGCGCTCGCCTTCGCGCCAGTCGAGGCCGACGGTCTCCAGCATCCCGATCTGCATGGCCTGGTAGAACAGCGAATCCAGTTCGTAGACCTTGGCGGCAGCGACGCGGGCCTTGATCCGCTCCAGTTCGTCTTCACCGACCAACTCGTCGCGCAGGCGCCGGATCTGTTCACGCAGCGCCTGTTCCACGGTCTCGATGGACTGGCCCTGTGCCGGGATGGCGCGCAGGGTCAGCAGGCTGTCGTGGCGGGCGGTCAGGTCATAACCGGCGCTGGCGCTGGCAGCAAGCTGGTTGCCGCGTATCAGTTCGCGGCTCAGGCGTGCGCTGTCGCCGCCGCTCAGCACACCGGCCAGTACCTCCAGGGCATAGGCCTGCCAGGGCGCCTCGGCGGTACGCAGTACCGGCACCTTGTAGCCCATGCTCAGATAGGGTAGCTCGGCGGTGCGCTTGACCTCGATACGCCGTTCACCCTGTTGCGGTGGCTCCCGGCGCGGCTTCTCGACCGGCAGCGGGCGGGCCTTGATGGGGCCAAAATGGTGCTGGGCCATCGCCAGCACCTGTTCGGCCTGCACATCACCCGCCACCACCAGGGTGGCGTTATTGGGGCTGTAGTACTGGTCATACCAGGCCCGCAGGTCGGCGATATTCATGTGCTCCAGATCATCCATCCAGCCGATGATCGGGTTGTGGTAGGGGCTGGCCATAAAGGCGCTGGCCATGAACTGCTCGTTGGTGTAGGCATTGGGGTTGTCGTCGGTGCGCAGGCGGCGCTCTTCCATCACCACCTGCATCTCACGGGTGAATTCCTCCTCGTCGAGCAGCAGGTTGCGCATCCGATCGGCTTCCAGTTCCAGCGCCAGCTCCAGGTTGCCGCGCTCCAGGGTCTGGAAATAGGCGGTGAAATCCCGCCCGGTGAAGGCATTCTGCCGGCCGCCCAGTTCGGCGATGATGCGGGAAAACTCCCCCGGGCCATGACGTTTGGTGCCCTTGAACATCATGTGTTCGAGGGCGTGCGAGATCCCGGTGATGCCGACGTGTTCATAGCTGGAGCCGACCCGATACCAGATCTGCGAGACCACCACGGGGGCGCGGTGGTTTTCCCGGACGATGACCTTCATGCCGTTGTCCAGCATGAATTCGTGGATCCCCTCGAATTCGCGCTGGGTGAGCTGGGGGGTGGTCGGGGTAGTGGTACAGGCCCCAAGCAGCAGCAACAGTAGAATCGGGGCGAGGAACCTCAAGAACGGATACCGCATGTTTTCTCCCAATATTTATGGTTTTGTTTGACTTACCCGCGAAGACAGCGAGGTGATACGATAGGCAATTGGTAATGACAACAGCCTGCAATGCCAGGTTCCTTGATTTTGCAAGCTGCAAAGCTACCACATCTTGAGGAATATTAAATGTTTGGTTTTAGAAAAGGCAAAGGCAAAGGCACCAGCAAAGGCACCAGCGAGCCGGAAACCCCGGCGATCCTGCAGGCCCCAGAGGCCTCCGAGATAGCTGAGGTTGAGTCCGGGCAGCCGCAGCCGCGTACCGGCCTGTTTGCCCGCCTCAAACACGGCCTGGGCCGCACCCGCAGCAGTCTCGGCGAGGGCTTGGGGCGTTTGCTGCTGGGCCGGAAGGCCATCGACGATGAGTTGATGGAGGAGATCGAGACGCAACTGCTGGTGGCCGATCTGGGGGTGGATGCCACGCGCGGGATCATCGACGAGCTGACCCAGCGCGTTTCGCGCAAGCAACTGAAAGACAGCGAGGCCCTGTATGCCGCGCTGCGCGAGGATATGCGCGCCATCCTCGAACCGTGCAGCCAGCCGCTGCGCATCGCCGCCGAGCATCAGCCCTTCGTGATCCTGGTGGTGGGGATCAACGGCGCCGGCAAGACCACCACCATCGGCAAGTTGGCCAAGCGCCTGCAGGGCGAAGGCAAGTCGGTGATGCTGGCGGCCGGGGATACCTTCCGTGCCGCGGCGGTGGAGCAGTTGCAGGTGTGGGGCGAGCGCAATGCCATCCCGGTGATCGCCCAGCACAGCGGCGCCGACTCCGCCTCGGTGATCTTCGATACGGTGCAGGCGGCCAAGGCGCGCGGCATCGAGGTGGTGCTCGCCGATACCGCCGGACGGCTGCACACCCAGGCCAACCTGATGGAGGAGTTGAAGAAGGTCAAGCGGGTGATCGGCAAGCTCGATGACAGCGCTCCGCACGAGGTATTGCTGGTGCTGGATGCCGGTACCGGACAGAATGCCCTGAACCAGGCCCGCCAGTTCCAGGAGGCGGTGCAGGTATCCGGCATCGCCCTGACCAAGCTCGATGGCACCGCCAAGGGTGGGATCATCTTCGCCATTGCCCGCAGCCTCGGCCTACCGATCCGCTTCATCGGCGTGGGCGAGGGGATCGAGGATCTGCGTGAGTTTGATGCCGCCGAATTCATCGATGCACTGTTTGAACGATAAGTCATGATCGACCGCAGAGGCGCAGAATATACAGGTACGAGATACGAGGAAAAAGGTACGAGGGGTGATGTG
>OBJA01002553.1_pt1 | contig 10344 bp, 6 predicted proteins | sample 1519751 | NCBI WGS metagenome assembly OBJA01 (sample SAMEA3881238, study PRJEB22517) | soil metagenome | biome: lake sediment; feature: soda lake sediment; material: sediment, water from around vicinity | place: India | collected 2013-12-23 | depth 3 m
GTATGGTCCTGTGTTAGTTGCGTTAGCAGTAGGTGTCGGAATAACATTAATTGTAATATTTCCAACTGCAGTACAACTGTTAGCATCAGTTACTGTAACATAATATGTTGTCGTATTTCCGGGTGATACTGTAATAGAATTATTTGTACTTCCTGTGCTCCACAAATATGAAATGTATCCCGTGTTTTCAGTAATAGTAGCAGCTTCCCCCTGGCAAATTGAACTGTTGTCGGCAGTAATGTTAGGAAGTACAAAAGGTTCAACAGTAATTTGAGCACATTCGCTAAAAATACATAAACCTTCAGCTCTTACGTAATAAGTTGTAATAACAGAAGGTGAAATGTTTATTGAAGGTCCAGTTCCAATCTGAGTTCCTCCACAAGTACCTGTATACCATACCCAAGCACCACCAGGAGGTAGTGTTCCACTAACTTGAAGAGATTCTATATTACAGTCTGTAGAAACTACTGGTATAATCTCATCCGGTTCTATTGCTGATAATTCATTGCTGAATTTTGCAGCCCCAGTGAATGATGTTGTTACTCCTGATACAAATTGATATCCTCCACCAGTATTAACTAAGTTTTGAAATTTGCCTGCGACAAAAAGCTCAACAATATCTTCTGACGGTTCGTGTATATCAAATCCTGAATAAGAATTGTGTCCGTTATAACCATAGTAGCTGTACCATTCCATAAAATCATCTGAACGAAGTTGAGCAAAGAAAATATTTGTTCCTGTCCCAACTGAAGCCTGATTATAATAATTGTTTCTATGAATTGTCGGCAGTCCAATTGGATTTTGCTGTCCACAAATCCAAAGATTATTTTTTGAATCTTTTTTTAATCTTTTCACAATAGTATATGCTGCACCGCCAAAGAAAGTTGAATATACAAGATTACCTGAAGAATTGACTTTGAATAAATATCCATCTTGATTAGTGGCAACATTTGCACTAATGCCAGTCCCATCATTGATTATTCCATCAAAATATGCACAATTACCAGGATCAACTGTTGGAAAATTTGCACTGTAAGTATGACCTGCCATGTACATATTTCCATCTTTGTCTACTTCAATATCTCCATTGGCAGCATTAATATTAAGTTTATCAAATCCTGCACCTCCAATATATCCTCCCCAGTTTGGTTGAGCATTATTGCTTGAATTAAACTTCATGTAAAATAAGTCACTCTGACCCATATATACTAATGTTTGAGATATTAGAGTTGTCGGGAATCTATAATCAAAACTCCAAATATCATCCCCAGCTACAAAAACATCTCCATTAGCTTTGTTAACAGCAACATCACATACCCTACCTGAGTAGTTAGTAACTCCGGGAATCCAACTTGACCATGTAATTTGACCATTACTATTAAATCTATATATGTAGTTATGTGCATGATTCCCTGTAGCATTACCAACGTATCCTATACCAGAAGGTATATTTACAGCATTAGCTATTTGTGAGCCCGATCTACCTACAATGTAAAAATCATTATTTTGTCCTACAGCTATACAAAAGGTCTCTAATGATGCGCCATTGTCAAGATAGCTAGCCCATTGTCTGCTATTGTTTGGCAAAAACTTAATTATAAAACCTCTTGTAGTTGTACTAGTTCCCACCCAGCCAAGATTAAATGCTCCCGTCCATGTTTGTAAGGGAAAATCTCCATTAGTATGTGAAAATAATTTCTGACTTGTTCCTGCAATGAAAAGATTGTCATTGTCATCAATTGCAACAGCTCCGCTAACTTTGTCATCACCCGAACCTCCATATCTACAAGCCCATAGCAATTCTCCTATTTGGGAGAATTTAGAAATTATTAAATCATTATTTGTAGTAATTGCTCCAAAAGATGTTGTGCTTCCGGCAATATTTAGATAGTCCTGTACATCTTGTAAATTGGGATTCCATTCCCAGTCAACAACATAAAACTGCCCTAATGAGTTTGTAACTAATTCTCCCCATGTACCATACCCGTTATATTGTAGTGAACTAGCCCACATTAATCCCGGATCAATTATCAAGTTAGATTCTCCATCATATTCATTTAAGTGAAATTCTATTTTATTATCATTTAATTTGTATGATGTTTCTATTATATTTCCTTTGTTAAATGATATTGGAGCTTTGTCGATGAAATGAAAACTGCCAATTTCAAATTCTATTTCTCCTTTTTTATTTGTTCTTAAATTATTTACACCATTCCAACTTAAACTAATATTATCAGGATTCCCTCCTGGTCGAACATGGTATTCATATTTTAAAATGTCTCCATCTGAGTAGAAAACCAAATCAATTTCAGGGTAAATATTTTCATATCTGATTTTTGCGTAAGAATTAACCCCCAATATTCCGTTCGGACAATGACCAAGGTAGAAATCATTGGTATATGAAAATGCATGTTCACCAATAACTTTTAAATCTGCGGTAATGTTGTTGAAAATCAAATCGAAGCGGCTTACAGTTGTAATAGATGATAAATATGTAGCGAGATTATAATCTCCTTTCGATAATGCCTCTAGTGATGCTTCATTTTCTTGATAATTAACTTCTTGGGTTAAGAATACAATTCTGTCATTTAAAAAATATGCTCGGATATTATTATGAATAAAATGAAAATACATATTTTCAAAAAGATCGTATTGCCCTTTATTTTCTGTAAATCCAAATGCTTTAGAGTCTTTCGTTTTTGTTTTCTGTGCTGCATATAAATGTGAAATTGACATTATAAGTGACAGGATAAAAAATGTAACATTAAGCAACTTTTTCATATTGTTTTAAATTACTGTATAGTATTAATTTAATAAGCTAAAATAAGTGATTTTTCTATACTGTTTTTTATTAATGCATATATTATATGTAACAGATAATTAGACTGTACATAATGCTAATTTCTGATGATAATGTTTGATGAAATTGTCAAAAATAGTGAACTTTGGTTTTTTTAAGCTCCACAAGGAGGTTTGCTTTTTGGGTAATCAGTTGAAATGTTTTGTTGCTTATTAGTGTCTTGCATACGTACTGTTTCTTCGGTGATTTTAATTGCTTCGCCTGTTTCAGGGTCTATTTCTGTTACTTCACGGTCTTTTACGTAGAATTGGCATCCTCCGGCTTTTTTAATAAGATAATATGATGTGGCTAAAGCAATAATTACAAAACCAATACCAATAACTTCTAAACCGTCATATTTGTCAAAGTCTAAAACTATAACTTTTCTTGCAATTGCAATTATTGCAACAAGAATAACAACCTCAACATGAACAACATTTTTCTTAAAATATACCTTAATAGTATCAAGAAGCTCAATTCCGATTAAGACTAAGAGAAATACTCCAAAAAGATCCATCAGAACTTCAATATTTATTAAAAATGTATCTGATATGAATAGTCTCGTAAAAGTTTGATAACCAAGTTCAATGGTAGCTGAAATCAGTAAAATTGACATTAAAATGATAAGCGCTTTTATGATTATTTTTTCAACATGCTCAACCAATTTTTTAACCAAAATAACAGCTTTTGACTCTTTTCTAATTTTGTTTTGTTTCATATTAAAGTTAATTATGATACAAAAATAAATATATTTTACTTAACATATTGCTCTTTGTTTTAATTATTTGTAATTTTGCAGAGTTCGAAAATCGGACAGGGGTGCCAAACAGGCTGAGATTATACCCTTTGAACCTGATGCGGGTAATGCCGACGTAGGGAAGTCAAAGAAAATCAGTTATTAAGTTTCAACCCCATTAAATTTTTTATTAACTAAATTATTTAATGTTATGAAACGAGTTTATTTATTTTTAGTTTTTGTCGTAGTATGTGCACAAGTTTTTTCTCAAAATGTTAAGGGAAAAATTGTTGACAGTGAAGGGAAACCGCTTGCAGGAGCAAGTATTGTGGTTATGAATTCTTTTTTAGGAACAAGTAGCGATGCAAATGGGAATTTTAACCTAAATCTGAGAGAGGGAAAAGTGAGTTTAGAGTTCTCATTTATTGGTTACAAATCATTATTCAAAGAAGTAATTGTTGTTGGTAAAGATTTAGACTTAGGAGAGATAGAGCTCAGTGCGGTGGGTTTTTTGACTGAGGAAGTTATAGTTAAAGCCACTAGGGTTGGCGATAATGTACCGATGGCTTTTACAAATATTGATGGTGATGAACTTCGGAGAATGAATCCTGTACAGGATATCCCGTACTTACTTGAACTAACCCCCTCTTTTGTGGCAACATCCGAATCCGGTACTGGTGTGGGATATACAAATTATAGAATTCGTGGAACAGATCCCACAAGAATCAACGTAACAATTAATGGTATTCCACTTAATGATAGTGAGTCTCAAACAGTTTTTTGGGTTAATATGCCAGATTTTGCATCTTCTGTTTCAAATGTTCAGATACAGAGAGGTGTTGGGACATCAACGAATGGAGCAGCAGCATTTGGAGCAAGCATAAATTTTCAAACAACAACAACTTCTGTTGAGCCTTATGCTAATATCTCATTAGTCGGAGGTAGTTTTAATACTTTCAAACAGACAGTTAATGCAGGAACAGGTATTATGGAAAAAGGATTTTCTTTTGATGTAAGACTTTCAAACCTTCAGAGCGATGGATATGTATATAATTCATTCTCAGATAATCAGGCGGCTATGATTACCGGCGCATGGCATGGCGACAAAAGCTTTGTACGAATAAATTTTATGCATGGTAAAGAACGTACTGGTATAAGTTGGTGGGGATGTCCTGCTGATTCGCTCGAAACTAATAGAACTTTTAATCCGGCAGGAGTTTATGAAGACCCATTTGGGAATATGCAATATTATCACGACCAGACGGATAATTACAGACAGACTCATTTTCAATTGCTCTATTCGAATAAAATATCTTCAAAACTTGATATTAATACTGCATTACACTATACACGGGGTGACGGATATTATGAGCAGTTTCGTGCGAACGAACGCCTTAGCAGATACGGTTTAGAGCCTATATTAATTTTTGTGCCTCCAATAATTAGTAATGGAGATACTATTCCGATTAATCAAGTCTCAATCAATCGAATGGATTTGATAAGGAGAAGAATGATGTCTAATGATTTTTATGGAGCTACAATGTCGCTTAATTATGCTAAAAGTAGAATGAATTTAAGTGCAGGTGCAGCATGGAATATTTATGATGGAAATCATTATGGAAGAATTATATGGATGAGATACGCAGGGGAAACAGAAATGAATCATGAATGGTACTATAATGAAGGTTTGAAAACCGATGGAAATGCATTCGTTAAACTTAATTATGAAATTATTGAGGGCGTATTCGCATATGGGGACATACAATACCGAAATATTTTCTATAAAATGCAGGGCAATGATAATGATTTAATGCCAGATGGAACACAAAAAATTCTTGACCAAGAACATATATTTCACTTTGTAAATCCTAAAGCTGGGATTTATTATAATTTAAGCGAAAAAATGAATCTATATTTTTCTTTTGCAATGGCAAATCGTGAACCAACAAGAACTCATTTTAAGGATGCAACAGGTGATCCGAACAAACAACCTTTGCCCGAACAGTTAAAAAATTATGAATTCGGATATGTTTACAAAAGTTTCAACTATTCTACAGGAATTAACATATATTATATGGATTATAAAAACCAGTTGATTCCCACAGGTGAACGAAGTTCAGTTGGTTATGATATTATGACTAATGTATCTGAAAGTTACAGAATGGGTGTCGAATTGCAGGCTGCAGCAAGGTTCTCAGAAATATTCAGTGTTAATGCAAATCTTACTCTTAGTCAAAATAAAATTCAAAATTTTAGCACATGGGTAAGCTTTTACGATGAGTATTGGAGCGAAGTTGATTATCAGAAATTTGAAATCGGAGAAACTGATATTGCATATTCTCCTAATATAATTGGTGGTCTAAGCTTAGTTGTAACTCCATTATCAAATCTTAATATCTCAGTATTCAACAATTATGTTGGTGCACAGTATTTTGATAATACTTCAAGCATAAACAGAATGCTGGATCCATATTTTGTTAGTAATGTTCGAATTGATTATCGTTTTACGACCAAATTAATAAAAGAGATAGAGTTGAATTTTACTGTCAATAATATATTTAATAATCTATATTCAAACAATGCTATTGGTGGATTATATTACATGGAAGGTGTAAGTCAAACATGGGCTTCTTTCTTTCCACAGGCAGGAATACACTTTATGGGAGGTTTAAGATTAAGTTTTTAAAAGTAATATACCTACAATATATTTTTTTTAAAAAACATCGTAAACATTTTTAATGTATATTTGTTATTAAATAATAATAATTCTTATTTAATAACAAATGGAAAATAATGCAGACAGATTAGATATTAGAAACATCTTAAAGTCACATGGATTAAAGATAACTCCTCAACGAATATTAATTTTGGAGGCAGTATACTCATTAAAACTTCATCCTACTGCTGATCAGATTATTAGTTATGTAAGATTGAGACATCCCGATATTGCTATAGGTACAGTTTACAAAGTTTTGGATGTTTTGGAAAGCAAAGGATTGATAAAAAGGGTCAAGACTGATAAGGATATTATGCGATATGATTGGCAAACAAATCAGCATCATCATCTATATTGCATAGAATGTGATTACATTGAGGATTATAAAAATAGTAAACTCGATATGGTTTTGCAAAAATTCTTTTTAGAAAACAAGATTGATAATTTTGAGATTGCAAATATAAGTCTGCAAATAAATGGCAACTTTATAAAGCACAAATCTAAACAATAAGTATTTATTAATTTTAAAAAAGTATATTATGGAAGAAAAAACAGAAAAAAAAGTGTATTCTATGCCAAGAATTGGAGAACCTGCACCGGAATTTAAAGCTGTAACTACTCAGGGAGACATAAATTTTCCTTCTGATTATAAAGGTAGTTGGGTGATTCTTTTTAGTCATCCTGCAGATTTTACACCTGTATGTACATCAGAGTTTATGACTTTTGCGAGTATGGAAAAGGACTTCAATAAGGCAAACTGTAAATTAGTGGGCTTATCCGTTGATGGTATATACAGCCACATTGCATGGTTGCGTACTATTAAGGAAAAAATTGAGTATAGAGGAATGAAAGATGTTGAGGTTACATTTCCATTGATTGAAGATATAACTATGGAAGTAGCAACCAAGTATGGAATGATGATGCCCGGGGAAAGCAATACAAAGGCTGTTCGTGCTGTATTTGTTATTGACCCCAAAGGTATTGTAAGGACAATACTTTATTATCCGCTAAGTTTAGGTCGTAATTTTGATGAATTGTATCGCATTGTCATTGCATTACAGGCTGCGGATGAATTTAATATTGCTACTCCTGCCGACTGGAGACCTGGAGATGATGTAATTGTTCCTACAGCTGGTTCTTGTGGTGTTGCTAAGGAAAGAATGGAAAGTAAAGAAGATATTCATTGCTACGACTGGTTCTTCTGTACAAAAAAGCTTGATAAGGACACAGTTCTTAAGAAAATAATAAAAGAATAGTAATTATTAAAATAAGTTATACTAGAGGCTATGAGAATATTATTATGTTCTCATAGCTTTTTTTATAGCAATATTAGTGTGTTTATTCATATAAATTACTAAGTTTGTATCATAAATCTAAATCTATATAGTATGAAAAGAATAATTTTGTTTTCTGTTTGTGTGTGTTTTATGTTGAGTATCGCGAGCGTAGGATTTGCTCAGCAAGTATTAATGGGTGAAAAATTTGTTCAAACCCGAACATTATCTGCATATTATATTCCAGATTCGGATGATCTGGTTGAGCAGGTTGAACAAACTGATGATGCTTGTGTTGTTAAGCTTGATAATTGGACAGGTCATTACATTGACTTTTGGGTTGACAAGATTTATAAAGGAAGACTTAGCCCATGGGCAAGTAATCAGGTTGTTGTAGGCTCAAAATGGACAGAGATTTATTGCCGTACACTTGGTCAGTCATACCAATGGAAAGCTGAGGGCGAATGTAATGAAGAATTTCAATTGAAGTTGGAAGAGTATTAGAGATTTTCGATAAAAGTTATTTCTGTTTTTGTAATGTCAAATTTTCAAGAAACAGATAGTTTTGATGATATTCTTGGTCTTGCAAATTTAGTAGACGAACATTTTCGCAATCTAAGTGCAAGAGGAGCAAAGGCAAGTTTGGTGTTTTTCGATACCCGAAACTTTCCGGATTCATACAGATTAAGAGGGCAATATACAATTGAAAAGGATATTATTAATTTACGTTTAAATCTTTTCCTCGGCAACGAGAGAATTGAATCAATCGAGATTAAAGGTAATCCCACTAATTTAAATGATTTTGTGAATAGTATTGTTAAGGAGGTTGAGAGGGTGATTGAGTGATAAGGGATTTTAAAAATTAAATTTTTTGCTATGAAAAAAACTGCGAGTTTTATTGTTTTAGCATTTCTTATAAGCTTTGTTATTTATGCTCAAGAACCTAAACTTATGTTGCCGATTGGGCATACCGATAAAGTTAAATTTGCAGAGTTTTCACAAGACGGGAAACTAATATTGACTTATTCTGATGATAAAACTGCGAAAATTTGGGATTCAAAATCCGGCAAACTATTATTAAACATAGAAGATTATGAAAGTGGATTGCAGTATGCAAAGTTATTTCAGGAAAGTAATAAAATTCTTACTATTTCTAATAATGGTATAAATGTAATTTGCACATCAACAGGTTTAGGTTTAAAAAGAATTGAAACTCAATTGACCGATATTATAAATTTTGGAATTAGCGAAAATAATAAACTCATTTTTGCTTTTGATTATGAAAGTGCTACCATTATTGATATTAATTCGGGAACAGAAATTATGTCTATTTTTTCTGAATCACAGATTAGCACCGCAGATTTGTGTCCAAATAATAGAATTTTTGCCATATCTACCAGAAATGGACTGATTTCATTTTATGAAATAGACACAGGAAAAAAGATTCATCAAGTGAAGGCACATAAAGACTTAATTTATGCTATTGATTTTAATAATAAAGACGATAAATTACTCTCTATATCAAGTGATAGTACATTGAAAATTTGGGATGTTAATAATCATAAATTATTTAAGACAATCAATTTGCCTGATTATAGTATTATTTCTGCAAGTTGGAGTCCTGATGGTAACTACATACTAACAATAAGTTCAGACAATAAGATTAGATTATGGGATACGAAAACCGGAGATTTGTTTACTGAGTTTCAACATGAGCATACAGCATTTATTAGTGCAAATTTTAATAAGAGAGGGAATTATATTTATGCTGTATCTTCTGATGCAAGGATTTTTCAATGGCAACCTTTCAATAGCGGTGTCTATAGGACTATTTTTCAAGGTGAGATCGACTTATTGGAAGTTGCTGTATGTCCAAATGATGAGAATATTTTGATTTTTAGTGAAAGTTATTATAATGAAGTTTTGGTTTTTGATATTGATAAAGGTGATTTATTATGCAAGTTACAAGGTAAGACTATTGAAATTTCATCTAGTGCTATTGGTTTTGATAATAAGTCTTTTGTTTTTGCAAATACCAGCGGTGATAATCTATTACGATTAATCAATTTATATAACGGACAAGTGATAAGCAACTTCCCATATAATTCCAGATACTATATGTTTAATGTAAGTGTCTCAATCAAATTTAATTCAGCAAAGAATGTTATGATTACAGCATCAAAAGTTGATCCTATAAGGTTTTGGGATCTTGCTAATAATAGACTTATTGATTCTGTTGTTTATGATGATATTAATTATAAAACTGTAGATATTTGTCCAAATGATAAATATCTCGCTGTTGTATTCTCAGGTTCTGGTTATATAGAAATATTAGATGCATATAATGGAAAAAAAATACATGAATTCAGAGTTGAAACTAATAGAATTATGCAAGCATCATTTTCTCCTGATGGTAAGTATGTTTTAGTATCAACACGGAATGGGATAGTTTCAGCCTGGAATCTTGAAACGGGAAACAATGAAATACATATAACAGATGCTGCTTATACGAATGTTATGACTACCAAATTTATTGATGGTAAAATTGTTGAGACAGGTATTGAAAAACGACCAGCAATGATTAATGATATTAAAATGAGTCCTAATGGGCAATGGATTTTAGCTGCCACAGGAGAAGGTTTTGCTATGGTATGGAGAGCAAAAAATGCCAGACTTTATAGAATATTGCATGGGCATAAATCTTCGGTATTTTCCTCAAATTTTAATCAAGATGGTACAAAGATAATAACTAGTTCTCTAGACGGAACAGCACGAATAT
>OBJA01002554.1_pt1 | contig 10342 bp, 10 predicted proteins | sample 1519751 | NCBI WGS metagenome assembly OBJA01 (sample SAMEA3881238, study PRJEB22517) | soil metagenome | biome: lake sediment; feature: soda lake sediment; material: sediment, water from around vicinity | place: India | collected 2013-12-23 | depth 3 m
CCCGCCGCACCTCTTCCCGCGGCCCGGGGTCGGAACCCGAAGGCGCGCCCCCGTCGCGCGCGCGATGCCCATCCGAATCGAGGAAGTTCGCCAGCCGTTCGTCGGCGAGGACCACCAGCACCACGCGGCGGTTGCGCGCACGGCCCTCGGAGGTATCGTTGCCGGCGACGGGACGGAACTCGGCGTAGCCCAGCGCCGAGAGCCGCTGCGGCGTTATCCCCTCGCGCGAGAGCAGGCGCACCACGCTCGATGCGCGCGCGGTCGACAGCTCCCAGTTGGAGGGATAGAGCAGCGTGTTGATCGGCAGATCGTCGGTGAAGCCCTCGACGCGGATGGGATTGGGATAGCCGCGCAGCACGTCCGCCACCGCCCCCAGCACCGGCAGCGCGTCGGGCTGCAGGGTGGCGCTGCCGCTCGGGAACAGCACGCTGTCCTTGATCTCGACCTCCAGCCACAGGGAGTTGTAGCGCACCGAGATCAGCCCCTGCTGCATCAGCGCGTCCAGGGCGCGGGTGAGCTCGTCGGCGATGTGGCTCATCAGCTGCTCGCCGTCGGCGCCGCGGCGCTCGCCGAAGTCCGGCGGGTGCAGCTGGATGGCCGGGGTCTCGAGCACGTTCGGGCGCTGCACGAAGTTCACGTTCGGCATCTGCGACTTGGCCGGACGCCCGACCTGGATCGGCTCCATCGCCTTGGGCGACTGGCGGAAGGCGGAGATCAGCGAATCCGACAGCACGCGGTACTTGCCCTCGTTGACCGAGGAGATCGAGTACATGACGACGAAGAAGGCGAACAGCAGCGTGATGAAGTCGGCGTAGGAGATCAGCCAGCGTTCGTGGTTCTCGTGCTCTTCGTGCTTGCGCCTGCGGGCCATCGGCGCGCCTCAGCCGATGTAGCCGCGCAGCTTGGTCTCGATGTTGCGCGGGTTCTCGCCCTCGGCGATGGAGACTATGCCCGCGATGATCATCTCGCCGAACTGCGTCTGGTGATGGACGATGCCCTTGATCTTGTTGGCCATGGGCAGGAAGAACAGGTTGGCGAAGCCGACGCCGTAGATGGTGGCGACGAAGGCCACCGCGATGCCGGAGCCGAGCTTGCTCGGGTCGGCGAGGTTCTCCATCACGTGGATCAGACCCATCACCGCGCCGATGATGCCTATGGTCGGCGCGTAGCCGCCCATGCCCTCGTAGACCTTAGCGGCCTGCGTATCGTGGTGCTCGCGCACGCCGAGCTCGACCTCCATGATGCCGCGGATGGTCTCGGGCTCGCTGCCGTCGACCAGGAGCTGCAGTCCCTTGCGCGCGAACGGGTCCGACTCGCCCTCGGCGAGCGCCTCCAGCCCGAGCAGGCCCTCCTTGCGCGCGATGTTGCTCCAGTTGACGATCTTCTCGATCGCCTCGGTGGCGGCGATCTTGGGCGGGAACAGCACCCACATCCCCATCTTCAGGCCGCGCATGAAGACGTCGAACGGCGTCTGCACGAGGATCGCCCCCACCGTGCCGCCGAAGACGATGAAGAACGCCGTGAACTGGATCAGCGAGCTGGTATGGCCGCCTTCGAGGATATTGCCGCCGAAGATCGCGGCCAGCGCCAGGGCAACGCCGACGATGGTAAGTATGTCCACTGCAGAAACTCCCGGACCGTTCGCCTACGCGCGCCGCTCAGTCATTGTTCCGCCAGTGCCCGAGCCGGGCCTGCAGGCGCAGCAGCGCCTGGCTGTGGATCTGGCTCACGCGCGACTCGCTGACGCCGATCACCGCGCCGATCTCGCGCAGGTTGAGGTCCTCGTCGTAGTAGAGCGTCAGCACCAGGCGCTCGCGGTCCGGCAGGCCGGCTATGGCCTCGGCGAGGTTGCGCTTGAAGTCCTCGCGCTGCACGCCCTCGAACGGGCCGCCGTCGGTGCGGCCGATGCGCGAACACACGGCGTCCTCGTTGATGCCCATCTCCTCGAAGGACAGCAGGCGGCAGCCGCTCGCGTCCTGCAGCGTCTTGTGGTACTCGTCGAGCGACATGCCGAGCGCCTTTGCCACCTCGTGGTCCTTGGCGTCGCGGCCGGTGGCGTTCTCGATGTCGCGCACCGCCTCGGCGACCTGGCGCGCCTTGCGGTGCACCGAGCGCGGCGCCCAGTCGCCCTTGCGGATCTCGTCGAGCATGGCGCCGCGGATGCGTATCCCGGCGTAGGTCTCGAAGCTCGCCCCCTGCCCGGCGTCGTAGTTGCGCGCCGCCTCCAGCAGGCCGATCATGCCGGCCTGGATCAGGTCGTCGACCTGCACGCTGGGCGGCAGGCGGCTCATGATGTGGTAGGCGATGCGCTTGACCAGCGAGGCGTACTGCGTCACCAGTTTGTCGTAGCCGTCGGGGTCCCTGTTTTCCGTCTTTACATACATGGCCGTGTTATTCATGGATTCCGCCTGCCGTCCTTATTCTGTCGCCGTTGGCGATGAGTTTTTCGACAAAGAATTCGATCGAGCCCCGCGCCGCGCGCGGCACCGGCCACGAGCGCACCTTCTGCGCCAGCTTGGAGAAGGCGAGCGCGGCGCGGCTGCGCGGATAGGCGTCGACGACGGCGCGCTGCTTCTGCACCGCCTTGCGCACGTACTCGTCGTGCGGGATCGCGCCGACGTAGTCCAGGCTGACGTCGAGGAAGCGGTCGCTGACGCGCGACAGCTTGCGGAACAGCTCCTGCCCCTCCTGCGTGCTGCGCACCATATTGGCGACGATGCGGAAGCGGAACAGGCCGTGCTCGCGGTTGAGCAGCTTGACCAGGGCGTAGGCGTCGGTGATCGACGAGGGCTCGTCGCACACCACCAGCAGCACCTCGTGCGAGGCCTTGCTGAAGGTCACCACGCTGTCGGATATGCCGGCCGCGGTGTCGATGAGCAGCACGTCGGGGGCGAAGCTCATCTCGCTGAAGGCGCGGATCAGGCCGACGTGCTCGAGGTGGCTCAGCTCCGCCATGCCCTTGAGCCCCGACGAGGCCGGGATCACCTGGATGCCGGCCGGACCCTCGACGATCACCTCGTCCAGCGTGCGCTCGCCGCCGAGGACGTGATAGAGGTTGCAGGTCGGGTGCAGGCCGAGCAGCACGTCGAGGTTGGCGAGGCCGAGGTCGGCGTCCATCAGCAGCACGCGCCGGCCGGCCATCGCCAGCGCCACGCCGAGGTTGGCCGAGACGTTGGTCTTGCCGACGCCGCCCTTACCGCTGGTGACAGCGATGACGCGGACCGGCGCCGGCCCGGCGTGGGCGCGCAGCCCAGCGGCCTGCATGCCGCGATTCTCAGAGATGAGCATTGGCGATTTCCCTTCCGTAGCTGAGTGTGACCAGATCCTCGTCGATGCGCGGTCCGGTCCGTTTCATGATGTGCGCGGCCCGCGCGACCAGGTCCTCGGCGCAGGCCGGGTGCAGGTCCTCGGGGACGCGCTGGCCGTCGCTGGCGTAGGCCAGCGGCAGCTGGTGCGTCACGGCGGCGCTGAGCACGCCGCCGAGACAGGTGGTCTCGTCGATCTTGGTCGCCACGCAGGCGTCGGGCGCGAACGCGGCGAAGGCGGCGGCGACGTCGTCCAGCCCGGACTGGCGGCTGGTCGCCGGCAGCAGCAGCAGCACCTGCTTGCGCAGATCGTCCTTGTCGAGGATCTCCGCCTGGCGCGCCAGGCCGCTGTCGCGCTGGCTCATGCCGCTGGTATCGATCAGCACTAGGCTGCGGTCGGAGAGGTCGTCGAGCACACTGCGCAGTTCGGCGCGCGAGTCGGCGCTGCGCACGGGGACGTCGAGGATGCGACCGTAGGTGCGCAGCTGCTCGTGCGCGCCGACGCGGTAGTTGTCGATGGTGACCAGCGCGACGTGGCGCTTGCCGTGGCGCAGGGCGTAGCGCGCGGCCAGCTTGGCGGCGGTGGTTGTCTTGCCCGCGCCGGTGGGTCCGACCAGGGCGACGATGCCGCCCTCCGCCAGGATGTCGCGCCCGTACAGCGGCAGCCCGCGGGCGACGACGTCCAGGGCGCGGCGCCACAGGATCTCGACGTCGGCGTCGTCCGTCGTTACCCTGTCACTGATCGCGCGCGACTGCGCTGCCGACATGCCCAGGCGCATCAGGCGCTGGATCAGCTCGACCCGGCGCGGCTCGCCGCGCGCGAAGCTGCCCCAGGCGAGGCTGGAGAGCTGGCCTTCGAGCATGCGGCGCAGGGTGTGCAGCTCGCCCTTCATCTCCACCAGGGTGGGCTCCTGGCTCCAGACATTGGCCGCGGGCTGCGGCGCGGGTTCGCGTCGCGGCGATGCCTCGTACCGCGGTGCCGCTTCGCGCGGCTGCGCCGGTTCGTTTCGCGCAGCCGGTTCGTCTCGCGCAGCCAACTCGTGCTGTCGTGCCGGCTCGCGTTGCTGTGGTGATCCGTGCCGCGGCGCCGATTCGTACCCCGCCGCCGGTTCGTGCGGCGGCGCCGATTGGTACCGCGGCGCCGGCGCGGAGGTGTACGCCGAGGCCGCCGGGCCCGCGACCGCCGGCGCCGGCGCGGCGTGCATGGCGGACGCCGCTCCTGCCGGTCCGGATACGGCCGCTGCGGTGATCGCCGGCACCGCCCGGGCCTGCTCGGCCAGCAGGCGTTCGTCGTAGTCCACCGCGGCGACGATCTCGACGCCGCCGTCGACGCGCCGGTTCGACAGGATCACCGCATCCGGCCCCTGCTCCTCCCGCACCAGGCGCATCGCCTGGCGTATGTCGGGCGCGAAAAATCTCTTGATCTTCATCTGCGGTCTCTCCGTCGTTGCCCGCGGCCGCTACTCCGGCCGGCCGATACTGGCTACGATCCTGATCTGCTTGTTGTCCGGTATCTCATCGTAAGAGAGCACGTGCATGGCGGGGATCGAGTGCTTCACGAACCGCGCCATCATCGAGCGCAGCACCGCCGCCACCAGCAGCACCGCCGGCTCCCCCGCGAGCTCCTGGCGCTGCGCCGCGTCGACCAGCGACTGGTGCAGCTTGGCGGCCAGGCCGGGCTCCAGGGCCATCCCGCCCGCGCCCTGCGTCCGGACAGTCTCTAGCAATAAGTGTTCCAGCGTCTGATCCAGCGTGATCACCGGCAGTTGCCCCTTCAAGCCATTGATGTTCTGGACAATCATCCGGCCGAGGGCGACGCGCACCGCGGCGGTGAGTTCGCCGGGGTTTTGACTGAGGGCGGCGTTCGCGGCCAGGCTCTCGGCGACGGTCCGCATGTCGCGCAGCGGGATCTTCTCCTCCAGCAGCGCGCGCAGCACCTTCTGCAGCGTGCCCAGCGACAGTGTGTCGGGGACGAGGCCGTCCACCAGCTTCGGCGAGCTGCGGCCGAGGGTGTCGAGCAGCTGCTGCACCTCCTCGCGCCCGAGCAGCTCGTGCAAGTGGGTCTGCAGGATGTGGTTGAGGTGGGTGGCGATCACGGTGCCGGCGTCGACCACCGTGTAGCCCATGGTCTGCGCCTGCTCGCGCTGGTTGGGCTCGATCCAGATCGCGTCCATGCCGAAGGCCGGGTCGCGCGTGGCGATGCCGGGCGGCGTGCCGAACACCTGACCGGGATTGATCGCCAGCTCGCGCTCGGGATGGACCTCGGCCTCGGCGACGGTGACGCCCATCAGCGTGATGCGGTAGGCGCTGGGCGAGAGTTCGAGGTTGTCGCGGATGTGCACCGAGGGGATGAGGAAGCCGACATCCTGCGTCAGCTTGCGCCGCACGCCCTTGATGCGCTGCATGAGCTGGCCGCCCTGGTTGCGGTCCACCAGCGGGATCAGGCGGTAGCCGACCTCCAGGCCGACCGGGTCGACCGGGACGACATCGTCCCAGCTCAGGTCGCGCTGCTCGCCGGACTGCGTCGCGACCGCGGGGACCGCGGCCTCCTCCGCCGCGGGCGGCGCCTGCCGGCGCTGGTGGATGAGATAGCTGCCCCCGGCCGCGGCCGCGCCGAGCAGGAGGAAGACGGCGTTGGGCATGCCCGGGATCACGCCGAGCGTGAGCAGCACGCCGCCGGTCACGCCGAGCGCGCGCGGGTTGTGGAAGAGCTGCGCGAGCATCTGCGTGCCCATGTTCTGCTCGCTGGAGACGCGCGTGACCATGATCGCCGCGGCGGTCGAGAGCACCAGCGCCGGGATCTGGGCGACGAGGCCGTCGCCGACGGTGAGCAGCGTATAGTTGTGCACCGCGTCGCCGAAGGCCATGTTGTGCTGCATCATGCCGATCGCCAGGCCGCCGATGATGGTGACCACGAGGATGAGGATGCCGGCGACAGCGTCGCCGCGCACGAACTTGCTGGCGCCGTCCATGGAGCCGTAGAAATCGGCCTCGGAAACCACCTCCTCGCGCCGCCGGCGGGCCTCCTTCTGATCGATCACGCCGGCGTTGAGGTCGGCGTCGATCGCCATCTGCTTGCCGGGCATGGCGTCGAGGGTGAAGCGCGCGCTGACCTCGGAGATGCGGCCGGCGCCCTTGGTGACGACGATGAAGTTGATGATGATCAGGATCGTGAACACCACCAGACCGACGGCGAAATTGCCGCCGATGACGAACTCGCCGAAGGCCTCGATGACGCGGCCTGCGGCGTCCGTGCCGGTATGCCCGTCGAGCAGCACCACGCGCGTGGAGGCGATGTTGAGCGCCAGGCGCAGCAGCGTCGCCACCAGCAGCACCGTCGGAAAAGTGGCGAAGGCCAGCGGCCTGCCGGCGTAGATACAGGCGAGGATGACGACCAGCGCCAGCGCGATGTTGAAGGTGAAGAAGATGTCGAGCATGAGCGGCGGCAGCGGCACCACCAGCATCATCAGCAGCGCCATCAGCAGCAGCGGCGCGCCCAGCATGGCGTGCCGTCCCACGTTGCCCAGACTTCCCAGTACGTTCGCGTTAGCCATCCGCCAATCCTCCGTCCGATATCCGGACGTCTCTGCATATATTCACGATTCGTTCCATGTCCGCGCCGCCCTCATTCGTCCCGGCGCAGCTCGTCGGGGATGGGCAGGTCGCGGAAGGCGTCCTCCGGCGCGCGCCGCGCGCCGGGCCGGCGCCGGAGCTGGTAGGCGTAGGCGAGGACCTGCGCCACGGCGAGGAACAGGCCGGCCGGGATGCGCTGCTGCAGCTCGGTGCTGTAGTAGAGCGCGCGCGACAGCGGCGGCGCCGAGACGATGGGGATGTTGTGCGCGACCGCGATGTTGCGGATCTGCAGCGCGACGAGGTCCTTGCCCTTGGCGACCACGATCGGCGCCGACATCTTCGACTGCTCGTAGCGCAGGGCGACGGCGTAATGGGTCGGGTTGGTGATGACGACGTCGGCGCGCGGCAGCTCCTGCATCATGCGACGGCGCGCCAGCTCCTGCCCGACCTCGCGCGCCTTGCGCTTCATCTCCGGGCTGCCGTCGGTCTCGCGGAACTCGTCCTTGACCTCCTGGCGCGTCATCTTGAGCTGGCGCTGGTGGTCCCAGATCTGGAACGGCACGTCCACCGCGGCAATCAGGATCATCGAGCAGCTCAGGAACAGGAACGCCCAGAGCAGGATCTCGCCGGCGTTGGCGAGGGCCGGCTCCACGTACTGCGCGCCCAGCCCGAGGATGGCGTCGACCTGGAACCACAGGAAGCCGAGCGCGACAGCGAGCACGACGGCGAACTTGGCCAGGGCCTTGAGCAGCTCGGCGAGGCCGCGCGCCGAGAACACCCGCCCCAGCCCCTTGATTGGGTCGAGCTTGTCCCACTTGAACGCCATCGCCTTGGCGCTGAACGACCAGCCGCTCAGGGCCATGGGCGCGATCAGCGCCGCCATGACGACTATGGTGAAGAAGGGGACCATGGCGAAGACGGTGCCGCCGATCGCCTGCTGCAGCTTGAGCACCATCATCGTCGGGTCCATGATCTCGGCGCGGTGCGACTGGAAGGCGTCGTGCATGACGTCGAGCATGCCGCCGATGATGCCGCCGCCGATCAGGAACAGCCCCGCCGCCGAGACCAGCAGCACCACCATGGTGGTGAGCTCGCGCGAGCGCGCGACCTGGCCCTTCTCCCGCGCCTGCTGCAGGCGCTTGGGTGTAGCTCGTTCGGTCTTTTCCTGTGCCGGCTTCTCCGCCACGGCGCTACTCCACGATCACGCCGCGCATGACGAGGAAGGCGTCGTCGAGCAGCCCCATGAACTGCGGCACGAACATGGTCAGCGACACCATGATGAAGACGAAGCCGAGCATCAGCGTCACCGGGAAGCCGACCGAGAAGATGTTGAGCTGGGGCGCGGCGCGCATCATCACGCCGAAGGCGATGTTGACCAGCAGCATCGCCGACACCGCGGGCAGGGCGATGATCATCGCGCCCTTGAAGATCCACGCCGCCCAGGACAGCAGCAGCCACAGCCCGCCCTCGCCCACGCCCTCGGCCGCCACCGGGATGGCCTGGAAGCTGGCGACGAGGATCTCGATCAGGATCAGGTGACCGTTGAGGGCGAGGAAGATCAGCGTGGCCATGATGCTGTAGAACTGGCTCACCACCGGCACGGAGACACCGTTGGCGGGGTCCATCATCTGCGCGAAGCCGAGGCCCATGGTCTGGCCGACGACGCTGCCGCCCATCTCGATGGCGCTGAACACCATGCGCACGACGAAGCCCATCGCCAGGCCGATGAGGATCTGGCAGGCGGTGATGAGCAGCCCCTCGGCGCTGACCGGATCCACCGCCGGCGCCGGCGGCAGCAGCGGCAGCGCCACCAGGGTGAGCAGCGCACCGAGCCCGATGCGGTAGACCACGGGGACCGTGCGCACGCCGAGGATCGGCACCACCATGATCAGCGCCGTGATGCGGAAGAAGGGCCACAGGAAGCCGGTCATCCAGGCGGTCAGCTCGTCGAGCGGGATGTTCACGCTGCGCTCCGCCGGATCAGCCGATCAGCGCCGGGATCTCGCCGATGAGCCGGCTCATGTAGTTGATCAGCGTCTGCAGGATCCAGTGCCCGCCGATGAAGAGCACGGCGATGACCACGAACAGCTTGGGGATGAAGCTCAGGGTCTGCTCGTTGATCTGCGTCGCCGCCTGGAACATGCTCACCAGCAGGCCGACGCCGAGCGCGGGCAGCAGCAGGATCGCGATGATTACCGAGGTGACGTACAGCGCCTGCTGGCCGATGGCGATGACCGATTCCGGCGTCATACCGCGAAGCTCGAGGCCAGGGTGCCGAGGATCAGCGACCAGCCGTCCACCAGCACGAACAGCATGATCTTGAACGGCAGCGAGACGATCAGCGGCGACAGCATCATCATGCCCATCGACATCAGCACGCTCGCCACCACTAGGTCGATGATGAGGAAGGGGATGAAGATCAGGAAGCCGATCTGGAACGCGGTCTTGAGCTCGCTGGTGACGAAGGCCGGCATCAGCAGCGAGAACGGCACGTCCTCGCGCGACTCGATCTCGTCGGCGCCGGAGATCTGCGCGAACAGCTCGATGTCGCTCTCGCGGGTCTGGTGCAGCATGAACGAGCGGAAGGGCACGCTGCCGCGCTGCACCGCCTCCTCCAGGCCCACTTCCTCGGCCATGTACGGCTGCACCGCGCTGCGATAGACCTCGCTGAACACCGGCATCATGATGAACACGGTGAGGAACAGCGCCAGGCCGATCAGCGTCTGCGTGGTCGGCGTCTGCATGGTGCCGAGCGCCTGGCGCAGGATCGCCAGCACGATGATGATGCGCGTGAAGGAGGTCATCATCATCATCGCCGCCGGCAGCATCGACATCACCGTCATCAGCGCCAGGATCTGCAGGCTGAGGGAGTAGGTCTGGCTCCCGTCCGGCGCCGTCGTCACCGACACCGCCGCCAGCCCGGCGTCGGCCGCGGCGCCCGCCCACGGCGCCAGCGTCAGCATCGCTATCAACAGACACCTGATCATTTCAGCATTCTCTTCCTGATTTCCTGGTTGAACCTGTCGAGAAAACCCGACTGCCCTTCCGGCGCGAAGCCGGCTTCCTGCGCGCCGGGCTCGGTCGGCGGCAGCACGTGCAGCGTGCGGATGCAGCCGGGCGAGACACCGATGACGAGGCGCTCCTCGCCGGCCTGGACCACGACGATGCGCTCGCGCTGGCCGAGGTGGATGCCGCCGATCAGGCGCAGCTGGTCGGTGGCGGCCCCCTGCAGGCGGCCGAAGCGCCTCAGCGCCCAGGCGGCGCCGAAGATCAGCACCACCACCAGGGCGAGCCCGGTGGCGATCTGCAGCACCGAGCCCAGCGACATCGGATCGGGCGGATTCATGTCACTTCAGCTTGCGTACGCGTTCCGAGGCGCTGACGACGTCGGTGAGGCGGATGCCGAAGCGCTCGTTCACCACCACCACCTCGCCGTGCGCGATCAGCGTGCCGTTGACGGTGAT
>OBJA01002555.1_pt1 | contig 10334 bp, 9 predicted proteins | sample 1519751 | NCBI WGS metagenome assembly OBJA01 (sample SAMEA3881238, study PRJEB22517) | soil metagenome | biome: lake sediment; feature: soda lake sediment; material: sediment, water from around vicinity | place: India | collected 2013-12-23 | depth 3 m
AAGTCATCACCTACACTGACTTCATCTCGAAGGTGATGACTCAGGAAGTAACACCGGAAATTAAGGTTTGGGTTGATAAGTTGGTGGAGAGGTATTGTAGGGTGTGAGTTGAATTATAAGACCTAATATTTCATTATTATAAAAATTTTAAACAATATGTGCTCTTATATAATTTATCATCCAAAGCGTAAAATAAGCACTGTAAAAGGCATTAAAATTTATCACGATAGCTTTATAGGAAATCAAGACCCTTATATATGGAATAAAAAATTCTTACACACATATTGTCATATAACTCAAATGACAAATGAACCCGGTCAAATAAACTTTTGGGTCTCCGATGACAAGATGACTGAATTTAAGCATTTATATTGTGATTGTGTTTTTGTTATAGCCGAAAAGCATTATTGGAAAAATAAGAATCACATTGCATCTACTGACCCTATAGTTGATAATTATCATTCTTTTAAGAACCATTATGAATGGGCCAACTTTGGCCATCATCCGCTAAAGATAAGAAGGCGGTACACTATAAAAGCTGAACCTGATAAAAGCTTTCAACCTCAAAACGCAGATCATACACTTATAGATATTATGCCTTTTTTAATAGCAAATGGAATTACATTATCAACATTGCATAATGGCATCATAACCAAAGTTGGTTCCAGACCATTTAAGTTAGATGATAACATTGCAACTGGATTGTATGATTATCTATATAGGACAGCGGCAATACGATTGTATGGTAATAAATTGGAAAAGTTATATCCAAGCCCGATTATTGAGCAAGCACAAAGCAAAAGTTGTTGTTAACATTTACAATTTCTCAATCTGAAATCTGCAACCATTTAAACTCCAAGCAATGTATAATTTAAAAGATCTTAAAGACGTAATTGAAGTCAAAGAAGACAAGATTGTTTGTCCTGTTTTAAATTGTAAAAATGAAGTCAAAAGAATTCGGAAGGGTGGCAATCTCAAACATTCTGATTTTTTATGTCTTGATCATAATATTTATATAAGTCCGAGCACTTTCGAATATACGAATGAATTGTCGAACCTAATCTTACTGGATCAAACAGATAAAGAATTGTATTCAAGAATAAAACATGCAAAAAGAGAATGCCGGATTGCGAGGGAAAGAAGTGAAGATGCATTGACCTGGAATATTTTTCGGCATTTGGAAAAACAAAAGTATATTGAGCCATTTATAAAGGAAGCACTAGGAATTAATATTATCAATCCTGAATTGATATTGTGGTCATTCTCAGAAAAAGAAATTAGACATAGTAAAGGAGTTTTGAAGAAATTATGTGATGCAAGGAGTCACTTTGGAGAGATAGAGAGTCATTCAACAGAACCAGATATAATTATAAAAGGTGAAAATACTTTAGTATTTATTGAAGCAAAATTTAGTTCTGGAAACAATACTTCAGGGAATCAAGAGAAAAAATCTAACAGAATAATAAATTCAAAAAATTATAATTCAGATTGGTTCAGAACTGTATTCAATGAAAATTATGAAACACTCATTAGATCGGGAAAATACGAACTTATGAGACTATGGCTTTTTGGAACATGGATAGCAAATCAGAATAAATTGACCTTTACTTTGGTTAATTTAACAAGAGAGAAGTACGAACAAGCCATTGAAAAAGATTTCAAGCCCCTAATTAATGAGAATGAAACAAATTGGTTTAAAAGAATCACATGGGAATCAATTTATGATTTTCTTTTGGCTCGAAATCAAGACAGTGATAGGGTTGTTTTAGAATATTTTGAAAATAAAACATGTGGCTTTAACTCGTCCAGGAAAATACAGAAAGCATTTAATAGGGAATAAAAGCCAAGGAAATGAGTACGACTGACTACCGACTGTGACTTTGACCATGAAATCGTTTGAAAATTGCAACGCAACGAGTTCATAGAATTGTTGCTATTGCTTATCTGGAAAACCCTTCCAGTGAAAATGTTATCGCAGATTTTACATCCATCATACAATTGAAGAAAGACTTAGTACAGGAATGGAAGTATATGTTTCATAGACAATCTTGTTTATTAAAAATCATAATATCCATTTGCTTTAGGATTCATTACTCTTTCAATGCCTTCCTCATTAATCCCAATTTGCATTGCTTTAAAGATCCTCAGAAAACTAGGTATTTCAAGCAATCCTGCTTTTCTATATGGTGAAGCGGTTTTAAAACGATCTACAATCTCCTCTTTCTCAACATTAAAAGGAAACTGATTAACATTAAAATTAGGATTGAGATTTAATAATAATTTTCTCCTTAAACTAATTACATTTATAAGTGTACTAATAAGCCATTTGTCCAATTGCTTCATCTGTTCAACATCATTTATTAATGGATAAAAACTCATTATTCCTTTGAACGAAAGAATTTTATAAGTACCATTTAAGTACTTTTTAAGTGTAATTTCAGTTAAATTGCCATATAAGTACCTTCTAATCTGCATTACAGCAGTCACAAGGTTTTTATCCAAATTATTTGAAGGAAACTCAATTCCTGTAAAAGGAACAGTTTTAAACGGTTGAATTAAATTTCTATATAAAAGATAAGATATTTGTTTTTTAATTTTTAATTTGGACTTTTCTTTAATTGACACACTACTATTAGATATTTTGTATCCTAAAAAGTCAATTGATTCTTTTGTAATTATTTCTCCTTTTAATAATTTACTTTGAAGAAGTGATATTCCTTTTGATTTTTGAAGATTAATCTTAATTCCTGATTCAATTGAAAAGGAATTGATTATTTCAAATGCTTTGCATATTCTATTATAATCAGTAGACCAAATAATTGTATCGTCAGCATACCTAGCAAATCTCAACCCTTCATTCTCAAGTGAACGATCTAATTTCCAGCAAGCTACATTTGCCAGAAAAAGCGAAATAGATGTACCTAGTGGGATTCCTCTACCATTTCTCGTGTTCAGAAATGCACGTATTATATAATCCTCTTTACTACTTATTAGAAAACCGTTTAGCTGTAGTTGATTGTATAAAAATGAATGATTAATAGAACCAAAGAAGTCTGAAAAGTCAAATTCGGCTACAAAAACTCGTGGATTCATTTTAAATTCTAATGCAATATCTTGTATAGCAAAATGCACGTTTCTATCATTTCTATATGCATAAGACATAGGACTAAATCTATGCTTATTCTTAGATAGCAGATTATGATAAAAACGATCAGAGACTGCAGAGTCAGGAATTTCATATACACTCACTTCCCTATAACCTCCACTACTTTTTTTTATTCTTTTTATTACAGGAGGATTCGGAATATATTTCATATCCATTATTTTCTTTGAAACAGATCTTCCAATTTGTTTATACCTTTTAATTACATAAAAAGGGTTATGCCTTTTATTATGAGTCCACTCTTCAGGCTTATAAATAATTTTAGGTGGGGCATTTCTAATGCGCCGCTTATTCATTTTATATGCTAAGTCAATGCTATTATGGTATAAGTGATGTTCCGTTGCTAGCTCAATTGCCTGTTTTAAAATATCACTAGTAATAATTTTTTCCATACTTGATGCTTACAAATAACTCCCGTTTATAAAACGGGAGTTATTCACGGATAACCTAAAAAAAAGTAAGTTAGTTCTTTTGTACAGAGTTGAGACCATTCAACACCTATAACCCTAGCCTAAAAAATAGGCGTTAGATCATCCGTTTAGTCCCTGAGACCCTATTGCAAAAATAGCGTTTTTTTATTTAGAAAATCTATTTGCTTGTTATAATTTAAGAACCATCAATTTACTTTAATATTTCTAATTCCAAAAGGTATATGAACCAATGGAATATTTGAAATACTGGGATCTAAATGCAATAACTGATCATCTAAAAATAAATGTGGCTTAAGAATCTCAAGAACTCTCTTCTTTTCAATGCCCCCGAGCATAAACATCTCATCAACTTCAACATTCCAAGTTTTAAGTGTATTTATGGCTCTTTCATGTGCCGGTGCATTTCTAGCTGTAATTATGCTTGTTGATAGTACTTTTCTATAGGTTGGATTAGTTTGTTGTTTTTTAGACTCCATTTTCTGGAAGAATGCCAATTTCCTGAAAAAATCACCTAAAGGTCCTGGTGTTAAAGGATCTTCTTTGTGCTGGATTTCATGCTCATAATATATTTCTAACTGGTTCGAAGCGGCGTAAACTCTTTCAGCTTCATCATCTGCTATAACACCATCAAAATCGAAGGCTACTCTCAGTTCAATATCGCTCTCATCGTCTTCTATTTTAGTTTTAATGATTCTTCCAGCAGCGTAACCAGCAGATACCGCGTTAAATACGTCAATTTCATTTGTTGATAAGAAAAGCGAGATATTGTATGATGGTATGTACTTAAAAGGACTTTTGCCTGATGTAAAAGCTGCTCTTGTAATATCTAGCTTATAGTGTTGTATTGAATTAAAAATTCTAATTGATGTTTCTGCGCTGTTTCTAGAGAACAGAACTACTTCAACTGGTTTTTCATCTTTATATACACTATTAATATTCAAGAATCTCTTTATGAATGGGAATGCATTTCCTTTGGGAAGTATTTTCTTTGAATTATTTAGCTGATGCTGTTTGTATTTCTCCAATCCTTTTTCAAGAAATATAGATTCTTCTTCTTCAAGATCAAACAAGGCTGTTGATGAGACCCCTACAACTAACTTACGGTCTATAGGATACGGCATTCTTTATTTAGTTTTATACTTTAAATAATTACTTTCATCACTCCAAAAATCATGACACTTTTTAATCTCTAATAAAGAGAAAGTTCCTTCTTTCTTAACTCTTTTCCAATCGTATACTAAACCTAAATTTTCGCACAACTTATAAAAACCATCTCCTTCTTCCATTACTCTGTTAAGTACAAGTGCACTCAACAGTGGTCTGCTATTATTGTATTCAAATGTAGATATTTCTCCTATAATTCTTCCAACCTCTTTTCGGTCAGTTGGATTGTTCTTCATATCTAAATTTAAGTGACATGAATCACATAGTTCTTGATAGTACACAATCTTCCTGCTTCTTGCAATTTCTATAAGGTAATTTCTAACTTCATTATTCATGAGAAACTAATTTAAAAAAGTTGTGCAATTTATTGATTTGATTCTAAAATTCCTAATCCTTCCATCAATACTCTCTATCTTAATCATCAGGACTGTGAGCTTAATAGTAATCTTAGAATCAGATAAGCACTACGCTATTGGTATGGCCACATTTAAATTGTATAGATTCCAACAGAAGGCAGTAATCTACCTGTCGATGACAAGTTCTTTCTAATTACCTGTGCTTGGCGCTTTGCCCTCCCGATTCCACCGAGACAGTTTTAGCGCTTAGCTATTTCCGCCGCTTCACTCAACGTTTGAAATGTTAGCATTTGCATGATTGCATTGAGCTTGGGGAGGGTGGTTGAGGAGTTGACGCTTTGTTTCCAGTTGCGCCAGGTGGTTAAGCTTGAGTGGGTGGGTACTTTAGGGTCGAAATCGCGGGGGTGGAAGTAGAGCATGTTGTATTTGCTCTTGGTGAGGAGCTTTTTGAGGATGCTTAAGGGGATGAGTCTGAAGAAGTCGCTGCCTGAATATGCGAGTTTGAAGGGGCCTGCGTTTATTCGGTTCAGGGGGAATTCGAGCAGGGTGCCTTCGGGTGTGGTGATCTTGAATGGCTGGTTGGTGATGAGCTTGTTGTCTAATTGCCTGTATGCCCTGGTTGAACTGCTGATGGTTATGCCGTTTCGCATGAGTATCGGGTAGATCCATTTGGTTTGGTCGGTGACCGACAGATTAGATGCACGTACATGGTAATCCTGTGACCGGTGAATGTCTCAAGAAGGGTAAGATCTTTTTTTGGTATTCATTTGAAGCAGCATTGTTTAATTCGGTTTTTATTAAACTAAGCCTTACTGAACAATATACTTTCTTAACTTGAAAGATTCAACTTCCTTATTGTTTCTTGTAAGTCACAATCAAGATTAACCGGTAATACATTTAATTCTATTGGTGATGAATCTTCATGGAAGGTAAATGCCTCTAAGGGTGTGTTAAAATCTTTATGAGTGGGGTATAATAAGTAAAGTTTGATTGTTTTTACTTTTTTATAACTTTTACAGATTTCTTCTTTGTCATCTGTTTTAATACATTCTTTTCTCATATATTTTTCTGCATAGGCATACATCTGGTACATATCGCTAGAATCTATCAGATAGTTCTTTGTTACTTTGCTTTGATCTATAAGCTTCCACTTTGTATCCAGAATAATAACCTCCTGATCATTTCTTAACACATTGTCAGGAATTAACCTGAATCGGCTTTGACCGTCATGTTTATCGATCAGATGATATTTCCTGTCCTGTTTTTTTAACTTATATCCTTTTACAAAACGCTGGATACCTGCAGAAATATAAGCTTCAAATATCTTTTCCATCGGGAAAAGTATTGCTTTGTTTATACTTTTACCTCTATAGGTAGTAAAGGAATTGCCCATCAGAAAAATGTGAGCCCATTCTAGCAGCTGTTGATAGTGAGCGAAAAGTCTGTTCTGCTGGGTAACCTTATTAAAATCAGCTTCAAAATTTGTTGATTCAGGTATTTCATCGAGGAAGTTCAGATAGCTGAATAAACGGCTTCTGTTCTTTAACGAAATAGTCTTTTTCTCAAGGTATTTAATGGCCGATTTTATTATCCGGTTTTGAGGTATGTCAAACTGAAATTCATCATATTCAACATAAAAGCGGGCCCGATTAACAAGATTCGCTTTAATGTTCTGATTAACAAGTAATCTGCTTTTAAAATAGTTAAGGTTCTCTTCCTTTGTCTGATAGGCCTGTTTAATTCCTTTTTTAAGCAATAACTCAAACTCTGCTATGAAGGCACTGATAAATATTTCTAAAATTGGAAATCTCTGTGATTGAATGTGGGCAACATCAATATTTTTGAAAGGAGATTCTTCCAGGCAACTTAACATTTTAATGAAAATTCGCCTTGTCTGCTCTACTCTCGTATAGTAATCTGATTCATTATTAAAATAAACCTTAGGGAGGATTTCTATAATGGTGCCATCCCTTGTTTCAATTAAACCAACATAATTCTTAGTTGAAATAAATTCGTCTCCTTTCCTGGCAGAATATCTAAAAACCTTATCTATTTCATTACTATAACCGTTTTCTCCTATTACAAATTCCTTCAGGTAATCAAATGATTTTCGAGGGATAAAACAATTAGAGCTATCTGTAACAGAGCAGTTCGTTTCTGGCTTTATTTTGCCGAATTCAATTACGAATTTCAGTTTATCATTTCTAGTCATTTACGATATTATAATCATAGATCTTTTTAAATACACTGGCTGGAATTTCGCTATACGTTTCATCCGATAATATTCGATTTAAATAGTATCTTTCATCATTGCCTTCATCCAGGTCAACACCAAATAATACTTTTCCTTTTGAACTGTTTTGTTCTATTATGTTGACACCTTTCCATTTTTCAGTTTCTCCAAGAACAAGCTTTATTTTTCCCCAATCGCCATAGAAATATTCTTGAAGAAGTGGAAGGATTTTATTTTGAAATACTTTGCACAGCTCATTCTTTGAATATATCTTCATAAAATAGGAGTGACCTATAACATGCTCCCTATCTATAAGGTATTCTATCTTCAGATTAATCTTTTCAAGCAATTTTGAAAGATCAATGCCGTTAAACTTGACATTTTTAAAGTAATCAGAATAATCTTCGGCTTCCCATCCTTCTTCATTCCCTATTTCTTTTATTATTTTATCCTGTATTTCTTCCAGCCCTTCAACACCTAAAAATTCATATAATTCTTCCATCTTTTTTTCTACATGGGTGAGGTTGTCTTCGTCCTTAATGTTTTCACCCCAAAACCGTACTATAATATTTTCAGGTTTTAGCAGGTTATAGTCTGGCCTGATCTCTCTGAATTCAAATCTTCTTCGTAATGCAATGTCAATTAATGCTATTGAACGGTCGGCCGTATTCATTGTACCTATTACCTGTAAATTAGCAGGGACTCCAAATCTTGATTCAGGATTTCCTGGTAACGGGAGTATTAGCTCATGCTCATTTCCTAACCTCTTATCCGCTTCAATGAGTGTAATGAGTTCTCCAAAAATTTTTGAAATATTACCCCTATTTATTTCATCAATAAAGAGAATAAACTTTCTTGCTTCGCTGAATTTTCTTTTTCTTTCAGCCTTGGTATCCATTAAAGCTTCATTGAGGTCAGTATAACCTGCTAATTGAGCAGCTTTATTACAGGCTCGTTTAAAGACACCTTCAACAATTTCATAATTTAATTGTGTATTTTCATTATCATCTTCTTCATCTTGTTCGTACAAAACCGGCTTAATTCCTTCAATAAAATCCTCATAGGAATATGACTGATGAAAAGCAATGAAGTCGTAAGGTTTTCTGAGTGAATCTTCAGACTCAGATCGGTTTTCACTTACTGCTGGCTTGCTTCCAATATAAATCCCCCTTGAAGCTAATTCCTTGATTATTTGTGGCCAGCGCTTACCATTATTTAGCCTGCCAAATGATGGAACATAAGTTCCATCTATAAGGATTGGCAGATCAAACTGTTCAATCCATTTTACCTTTATTGTTTGGAATTCAATATTATTATTGTTTGCACTCTTATAATCGTAGTCATGTAAGGCTTCGGCTAATCCTAAAAATTTACGTCCAGAGATGATACAAAAGAAATCCCCTTTTTTTACTTTAGAAAATCTCTTTATAATCTTGTTTTTGGTTGAGTAGTTAATAGTTCTTAAATCTCCTAAGGACAAATTGCACCACTCATAGCCTAAGAAATCACCTTCTTTTAAAGTAGGCCATAAATATCCATTTGCTCCCGGAGCTAAATGATAAAATGATTTTGATGCATCAAGTTCAATATTTTTACTTTCCAGTTTTATATCACGCATATGATCGATCAATTCACCTAGTAACCAAGTTTTGCCTGTGCCCGGGGGGCCATAGAAAATTATATTCGACCTCTCAGATTCTGAAAGTATTCCGTTAACGATTACTGAGCCGGAAAACCCATCGGTTGTCGGAGATTCTTTAATCAGTGATTGCCATAATTGACCGCTGTATTCAAAAATGTCCATTTCTGAAGGTTTCAATTTGAAAAGGTACTGATGAATTCTCGAAATAGGCTCTATTTCTCCTTTGTAATCCTCTCTTTTCGCAATTTCATATAATTTATGGCGATTGAAGATATAAACAAGCCTATTTTGTGAATAAGCAGCAGCTATTTTCCATTTGAACATCTTAGATAAATCAATGGAATCAATTTTTTCAAATTCACCTTTTGATGCAAATAGTGCAGTATTATATACTTGTTCTCTTATATTTTTAAACGCTTGACTTGCTGAATTGCCATATTTTGACAACCATGCATATCTGCCATCGGTTAAATAGCGTTTTTGCTTAAACCCCTTTACATTATTCATCTCATATATCCCAAACTTAAAGGAAGTGGCTCCCCAAATACTACCTAAAGCATTCAGTTTTGATTCCATCCAGTAACAAAAGGAATCATCTCTGTTCAGGTTAGAATACTCTTTTAAAGTCATGGTTTTTAATCTGTTTAAAGGCCATTCGGAGAGAAACGAATTGAGCAAATCAAGGTGTGTTGGCATATTAATGAAATTTTTACGCTAAATTGAGAAAAAATATTTAATTGAGATTGGAAGAGTGAATGAAATTTTGACTTAATGCAGAGCGACAAGCTTAATTGCACTATGAGGCATGCTGTGCTTCAAAAATAACTATGTTTAATAAAATCTTTCCTGAGCCATGTGATTATATTGGCCAGATATCTTATTTTTGAATTCCATTTAATAAATAACCAATTCTATATGTTCAATGAGGTGAAGCAGTTTCTCTCACAAGTAGTTAAAATTAACAGCAAAGAACAGTTATTGGAAGTTGGAATAAGAATATTTGTTGAAAACTTGATTTCAAAACTCAGCAACAGTGAAACAATAATTCCTCAAAACGAAGCATCAAAAAAATTGGTAGAATCATGACACCAACGCTAACGGTGATGGTGTAATCATTTCTGCAATATTGGGAGCCGCAACACTGAAAAGGATTTCTCAGTTGAGTTTCGAAATGACGATATACCTTTATTATTAGAGGAGAAGATGGCGCCACTTAATAGTATTACTACTTGCAATTTCTTACTGTGGCGCCATCTCCCCCCCTACTACGCCACAAAGCCGTCATTCTGAACGAAGTGAAGAATCTCTTTACCGGTAGCAAGCTCTAACTACCGGAAGCTTCCAC
>OBJA01002556.1_pt1 | contig 10333 bp, 6 predicted proteins | sample 1519751 | NCBI WGS metagenome assembly OBJA01 (sample SAMEA3881238, study PRJEB22517) | soil metagenome | biome: lake sediment; feature: soda lake sediment; material: sediment, water from around vicinity | place: India | collected 2013-12-23 | depth 3 m
CATTGCCCGCCGGACGGTGGAGGAGAAGATTGAAAAGAAGATCGCTGAAAAGATGCAACAACGACATGAGGAATATGTCAAAGATATTAAGATGCAAGTTTTAAAGGAAACATCTGGACCGGATAATCCAAATACGCTCAAGAAATTCGCTGAACTGGAGAAACTCGAATCCATCTCCCTTTCCCGTTCAATGTTGGAGACATTGAAACCGGCTACCCTTCAACAAGTGGTGGGACAAGAAAGGGCTATTAAGGCGCTTTTATCCAAGATCGCGTCTCCATATCCGCAGCATGTAATATTGTATGGTCCTCCGGGTATTGGGAAAACTACCGTAGCCAGGCTTGTATTGGAAGAGGCAAAGAAATTGGCTTATACTCCATTCGCTGAAGCCGCTAATTTTGTTGAGGTTGACGGGACGACCCTGCGTTGGGACCCTCGAGAAGTAACTAATCCTTTGTTGGGGTCGGTTCATGATCCTATTTATCAGGGCGCAAGGCGTGACTTGGCAGAGAGCGGGATACCAGAACCGAAACTTGGATTAGTAACAGAAGCCCACGGTGGAGTACTCTTTATGGATGAGATCGGGGAATTAGACCCTATGCTCATGAATAAACTCTTAAAAGTATTAGAAGACAAGCGGGTTCAGTTTGATTCAGCGTATTATGATCCTCAGGATGCTAATGTGCCCAAATACATTAAGAAGATCTTCGAGGATGGAGCGCCAGCGGACTTTGTGCTTATCGCTGCCACGACCAGGGATCCATCCGAGATTAATCCTGCGTTGCGTTCACGGTGCGCTGAGGTGTTTTTCGAGCCCCTTACTCAGGACTGTATCCAAAAAATCGTAATAGAGGCAGCTGGACGACTTAATGCATCTATGGCTGAAGAAGTGCCCGAGCTGATTAGCAAATATACAGAAGAAGGTCGTAAGGCCGTGGCCCTTTTAGCGGATGCCTATGGAATCGCATTGTACCGACAGAATAGTAATGAGTCCCCTGTAATTCAAGTTGAGGATCTGCTCGAAGTGCTTCGAGTCAGTCGTATGAGCCCTCATGTCATGGTTAAGGCCTCTGATACCGCTGAGGTTGGAAAGATCTTTGGTCTGGGCGTCAGCGGATATGTTGGCTCCGTTATTGAGTTGGAAGCCAGTTGTTTTCCGGCGGAAAAAGGCAAGGGAAAACTACGGTTTAACGAGACGGCTGGTACAATGACAAAAGACTCTGTCTTTAATGCCGCCTCTGTAGTTCGTTTAGTGACTGAGCTTGATCTATCCGATTTCGATGTTCATGTCAACGTTATCGGTGGCGGGCGAATTGATGGACCATCAGCAGGGGTTGCTATCACATTGGCGCTCATAAGTTGTCTACAAAACCGACCGGTATGGCAGAATATTGCAGTCACAGGGGAAGTTTCAATCCAGGGTAAGATAAAAGCCGTGGGTGGTGTCTTCGAAAAGATATATGGTGCAAAACAAGCTGGTGTTAAACGCGTTTTTATTCCTAAAGATAACGAGAAGGATGTTCCTTCAGACTTAATGGGTATTGAAGTGATTCCCGTCTCCACGTTACAGGAGATCGTAGAACAAGTTTTGCTCTCGCAGTAAAAATTATTATTAATAACTGTTTATAGGATCCCTTCGGTGTCAGCTCCGGAGGGGTCTTTTTTAATAAAAAAATGCCTTTTGGCGGGTTCTTAAACTGCTATACTCATCATAGAATGAACTCGTTGACCCTGCTGGAGAAGTTAGTCTTATTTATCTTTATGTCCAATTCGCATGGGTCAAGAAGAAGGATCACCCAATGCGCGGCTCAAATATGAGTTGGGCAATGGTGAATAAACAAGCTTTTTGCGTTGGCTGCTAAAAATGTATAATAACTAGACAACGCAAACAGCACAAAAAAGAAAGGCTGGGATCTTCAAGGATGCGATGTGTTGACTGTAATCATTCTCTCCGTTCGTGGCAGGTGCACTGTCCCCGTTGCGGCGGTGATGTGTATCCACGAACACGAAAACCACAAAGACCCGAAAGGGAGCGAAATCCGATCAATCTTTGATTGGAGAAAAGTTGGCCAAATCGGCCAACTTTTTTTTAGCATTCTTGTTTCAGAAGGCAGGAACCGACAGGTCTTCTGCCGTAATCCTAAACAAAGACAAGTAACTAGAAATGAGGCGTGAGCATGAATTCGGCCTTTCTCGATCGTATTCCACCCCAGAATCTTGATGCTGAGCGGTCAACGCTCGGCTCGATGCTCTTGGAGAAGGATGCCATCTTTCGCGCTGTGGAGATTTTAAAGCCCGACGACTTTTACAAGGAAGCTCATCGGCTAATCTTTCAGACGGTTATCGAACTTACTAACAAAAATGAACCCGTGGATTTAGTGACTGTGACGGAGGCTCTTCGGCAAAAGAATATGTTAGAGTCCATCGGGGGTATCCCTTACCTGACAAGCTTGGCCAACTCAGTTCCAACCGCTGCGAACATAGAGTATTACGCACGAATAGTTGAGGAAAAATCTCTGCTTCGAACTCTGATACATGCTGCTACTCAAATCGTAGGGCAAGGATATGAAGGCGTTGAAGAAGTAGATAAGCTCTTAGACCAGGCGGAGCAGGCGATCTTTCAGGTGACGCAACGCCGGGCGACCAGAGGATACGTATTTCTTAAAGACATTCTCAATGATGCTTTTGAACTCATAGAAAAAACGTACGAGAACCGCGGAGGCGTAACGGGAGTTCCGACTGGATTCAGCGATCTAGATCGGATGACTGCGGGACTACAGCCTTCGGATCTGATTATTCTTGCTGCCCGACCTAGTATGGGAAAGACAACATTCGCCCTGAATATCGCTGAATACGTGGCCATAGAGGCTAAAATGCCTGTTGTTGTCTTTTCGCTGGAGATGTCCAAGGAGCAATTGGCCATGAAACTGTTATGCGCCGAGGCAGGGGTGGATAACCAAAGAATACGCACCGGCACCCTTGTAGAGGCGGATTGGCCTAAACTCTCTCGGGCGCTTGGCCGGTTAGGTGAAGCTAAAATGTATATTGATGATACTCCTGGTATCTCGGTCATGGAAGTTCGGGCTAAGGCACGGCGGATCAAAGCCGAGGGGGGCTTGGGTCTTGTGGTTATTGATTACCTCCAACTTATGCAGGGCAGAGGTAAAACCGAAAGCCGTCAACAGGAAGTCTCGGAGATCTCTCGCGCATTAAAAGCGTTAGCCCGTGAACTATCAGTGCCGGTTATCGCCTTGTCCCAGCTATCTCGGGCGGTTGAACAAAGAACTGTTAAAGTTCCCGGCTTGGCAGATCTTCGCGAATCGGGTTCTTTGGAGCAAGATGCTGATATAGTCTGCTTCTTATACCGGGATGAGTACTATAATCCAGACTCTGAAAAGAAGGGAATCTCTGAACTGATTGTGGCTAAACACCGAAATGGTCCCATCGGCAGTGTGGAGATGTTCTTCCAGAAAGAATGCAGTAAATTCGTGGGCCTGGAACGATTCCGTAAAGCTCAATAAGATTTATTAATTTGATATAAGGCGCCATCATTCAAAAGCGATGGCGTCTTTTTATTTAATGCGGGCAATACATCTATTGAGTTACTTGCTATCCGCCGTTCCCTTGGAAAAGGCGAAGGAGGAATAGCAATATTGAAAACCTAGAATACATGTGTAGATGCGTATTTAGTCCATCACTACAAAAAATGCCCGCAAAGAGCAGGCGGTTTTTGACTTAAAATAAATTATTTTAAATAATTACAACAATGAAAGGAAATCTAAGCTGTCTGGATAATAAGAAAAAAATGCCAAAAGGATCGCAAATTCGCTTTTAATAAAAAACGGCGAAGGAAATTATATGGATGCGCAAATGGACGGAGAGAATTATAACACAGATTGGGGGGAGGAAAATTGGGTGAAAAAGGTTTCAAAGACATAATGAAGATAGCCAGTGATGAAAAAGCAATAGAGTATGTGGTAGAAGGCGCAACTCTTGAGTGCAGTAAAGGGATTACAAGCAGTAAACTTGCTACTCCAGGTCGGAAGAGGATATGCATTGGTAACCGTCTTCAAGCAAACATAAAGGATAGTAAACCCAATAAGAACATAATGCCCTTTGGTAAATGTCGGCGGGGTAAGAAGAAACCGTGTACGCCCAAGATTAGCATGCAGTGGATAGGTGGTAAAAGCGATGTTATAGTAGACGGCGCTCCGGCGTTACTGGCAACATCAAAGCTTGTGTGTCAATTCGGAGGTACAATTTGTATTAAAGATAGTGGACAAAGTACTAGACGATGTCTCGACAATAAGAGCACTGGGAGCCTTTTAATGGTTGGCGCTGGAGCATTAGCGCCAGGTATAAATATTAAGGATGCGCAGGTGTCAAATTCTGCATTAGTTGTGGCGGCTGCTACAATGAAGGCTGCAAACAATATTTCTAAACTTCATAATTCAAAAGGTGCAAACAGTACTAAATCAAGCCAGCAAACTACGGATAAGGCAGAATTATTACCCACTTCTGGTTATGAACTAGAATATAATCCCGGAAAATGGAATGATGGGGCTAGAACCCAATACTCCACAAATTGTTTTGCATATAGCCTTGATCTTCAATTTAATCCAATTACCGGCGAAAAATTTCCTGCTCATCCGATCTGGGATGGTCCCACCTCTAGAGGACAAGGACTGTCACCTGGTAAATTATCCGGCCTAGAGCGGACTCCTGAGAGTTTTATTTCTGTAGTAGCGGAGGATCTTAAAGTTCTTGGATGGGATTTTGTCCCAATTGGTGAGACTGAAAGGGCTCCGCAATATGCTTATAAAGTTGCATTGGTTATTAGAACAGGTGTCGATTACCACTGGTATCGGCAGAATCCGGATGGAACATGGTCCCATAAACCGGGTGCACTGGGAGTAACAGACTTAGACTTTTCAGGTCAACTGATAATTAACCCTAGATTGTCTGACTTAAGCAACTATGAATTTGTTGGGTACTTTTATATTCGTATTCTGCCCGATAATCCTTATCGATCAAAAATGGTCACATTTACCATACCAAAATAGCTAATTAAGTGTTATCTAAGCTTATATAGTGTTATAGATTTATACAAAAGGGGAGGAATGAAAATGTTTTTTCGATCATTCAAAAGCCCGTTATTAATGACCTTATTCGTACTTTTGCTTTGTTTCGCTGGGGTAAATAATGAGATATTCAGTTGTGATACTATAAATGGTGAGAATTCTGCGGAAACAACGGGTGAAAAGAGGATATTGGAATTAAAAGATTTCGACTTTCTAAAAGTTGGGATGAGCTATGAGGAAATCATCAATATGATTGGAAAACCGGACGGACCGGCAGGTTCAGGATATGTAATGGTTAAATACATATTGAAAGATGGGGATCATGTGATACTAAATTTTGGGACAGGAGAAAAGGGTCTTAATCTGGTTAATGCTATTCTTGAAAAACCAAATCGTGAATGGTCAATTATTGTAGGATCCCCCGATCCATTCTTAGCATTTTGAAGTTGAAAATCGAATCTTTTCGGTCAAAGAACGCTACAGGAAAATTGGCAATGACATAATAATGATCGCAAGTTTCCTATTACCACCACCAGATGCTAAAAACTTCACATAAAATGCGGGTAATTTTAACCAACTAACTTAATAGATAGCTGTTTAGAGAATGAGGAAAAAAACTAAATAATAATTCTTGTCAAAACAGCGGACAAGAATATAAGGAGGCGCAAATGGACGGAGAGAATCACATAGATACTGAAATTGTCCGGTTGATGGATGAGGTGGAAGAAATTAGGGTGTTTAGCAAAGCGTACTCAACTTTTAACATCAAAGCGGGCAGGGTTGTTATCGATGGAAAAATAGTGGAGTTCGAAGAGAAGACTCTGCTGGATGACAAACTAAAGATGATAGTCCCTAAGGATTTTCAGGCTATCCCACCGGAGACGTTGTTTAGGCCGGAAGCGAGGCCGGATCTGTTGCTGGCGAACAAAGAAGGCGGTACCATTCAGATCATTGTAAGACACACCACAAAACGGGTTATAAATGATGATGAAGTGATCGCCCACATGAACGAGGTTCGACAATTTCTAGATTCATTGACTCCCTCTATAGAATGGCTGGAGGGTGGGGAAAAAGAGGTTAGCGGTAGACAGGCGGTCTTTTTTGAGTTTATTACACCGATGTTGGGCGCAAGCGTATATAACCTCACTTATTTTCTGGAAATGAACCATCGGGTTTTGACAGGGAATTTTGTCGTTGCAGGCCGTGAGTTCAAGGCTTGGAAAGAAATTTTTCCTCAGATGCTTGAGTCGATCGAGATTATTGCGCCGGAAGAAACAGATGTTGAGAATCTGTTGCATAAAGATTATTCTCAGTATTGCTTTGACGAGGGTTATTTCGGTATCTATCAAGGGCAAGAGTATCGGTTTTTTGTGATCGGAGAAACACAGTGCCGCTTGATATCGAAGGATGAAGCGGATTGTGAGAACGGATTTGAGCGCAAAGATGGGGTTTTCAAAAAGAATATCAATAAAGATGAGTTTACATCCGCATATGAACTGAAGCTACAAGTAATATATGAGGGGCACCCTTTCGAACTCGATGAAAAACAAAAAAGCCAAGTAAAGTTAATTGCCAGAGATTGCGATTCGAGTATTACCAAGCAATTGGAACTAGAGATGAGTGGATTTCGAGAGTATACCAAATGGGTTAATAAAACCGAGATCCAAGATGTGATCGAAAGAAGGTTGCCAATAGAAGGGTTTGCCATGACGGAAACAGTTTTAGCGAAAGATTAGGAAAGTTAGGGCACAAAAAATAATCTGGCCATGGAATTCGAGGAGGCTATGATGTTCATCATAGTGGAGGAGTATTATCTTAACCACCTTGATGAACTGGTAGAGAGGTTCCCCATCCGTTTCCTGAATTGCTGGCCAACTCAACTCTTTAATGTAAGTTTGAGTGTAAAATTAATACTAAGAATTGTTAATCGAAAGCACTAAAGTTCATAGCGGTTGCCTCCAGGCAATTGGCGCTGGAGCATTGGAGACGGGTTTAAGAGTTTTGAATGCATCGTTATCAGCCCTGTTCGATGGCAATTGCTTTAAAAATCAAAACAAGTGCATTTAAAGAAGGTGAAAGCATATGAATGATGATGATACAAACAAAAACAATGTAATACGAAGCACAATACAACAAGACAAAAGCGATGCGTATCGCGATGCACAAATGATAGCTACGAGCATATCAAATTCCGGGGAGAATGAGCTTGCAAATACTCCAGGAGTTACTTCGTCATCAACTTATAATAAAACGACTACCTCAGCGCTTGGATTAAAAGGAAAAGGACAGGTGTTGCAAGTAGATTCGAAGAAGGGGGAAAAGAAAAAAGTAGTACTTGGTGGAAAAACGATTGGGACGTATATTACTAAAAAGTTAATGAATGAGTTAAACAAAATATTTAATAGACCTAAAGAGTATATACATACAACTATTATTCCAAGTGATGGACATTTGATAACATATTCTGCAAATGTAAAACGCAAGAAGGAAAGACAAATGGTTGAAAATGCATATAACAATGCAGAATTTATGGAGTTTGCCGTAATAAAGACAAGAACAGTTGATGAAGAAGATATATTTGAATCGGCTGCTAACGTTGATAAAAGCGTATTAAAGACGCTTGAAGAACTTGGGATAGAACAAGGGATATCACTTCTTGTTGATAAGACTGGAATTACGGATAAAGCCCTAATAAAAAAAGCAATACAGTTTATATTTGGTAAAACAAGTAAAATAGCTACCAAACTAATATGCAAATTATCAATAATACTGTTAGCATGCTCTGCGATTGATAAAGTGAAAAATGTTAAGAGCATTACTGATGACTATATAAAAATGGGCCAAGGTGAAGAAGAGCATTTTAGACAATTTTCGGCATTAATGACTGCAAGGCCAAGCAATGTTAAAAAATTATTGAAGAGAATGAAGTTGTTCATAAGATGCAATCCGCTTAGACCTAAAATAAGTTTAAGAACTGCAGGATACCGTGATATGATAAGTGCTGCTAATGATGTGCTTGCAAATGAATTGTCTGGATTATTTATACATGTAAAAATGGAATTGCAAAGGGTAGCTGTGTTTATGGTTAAGATAGTAGGTGAGATTTTATAAAGAAAGGAGAAAACTAGTTGAAAACCGTCTTGAATATACTAATGGTTTGTTTGATGATAATGATTTCCGCTTCAATTGGCTGTGTGGATAAAAATATGGATGTTAATAAAAAATATATACAGGTGCAAAACAATGTTGTTTACGGCGATTATCGTTATCATGGTAGGACTGATGACGATTCGTTATTTGTACTATTTTTTATCTTAAAATCAAGTTCGGAAAATCTAGTTGTAGATTCTTTTGCTTCCTTAACTTATAAAGAGAATGGGGAAAATACATTCGAGTTGAGAATGATAATGGTTACAGACTATGAAAAACGAATAAGTTATACCTATAGTCCATTTAAGGAATTATTATCTATAGATAATGAAATGGATAACATAAACCGACATGATGCGGGTAAAAAGTATCAAGACATGTTTATAGAAGGACGGGAAACAGGACCTTTCTTAGGGACTAGGTACTTTTCTAAGCTTAACAGAGTAAACGAAACTATATTTAAAGGAGAAGAAATTAAAGTGAGGGATGGGTTTACGACTACATTATCAATCAGGGATCCAATTGATGTAGTAATAGACATAAGCGGGAGCGGAATAAAAGAAAGATATAGTGATAAATATGGCAAGATGGTAATTCGCTGGATTGACCCAATGCCCATGGAAGATCTTGATTTAAGTGATCTAGACAAGATGATAAGTTTGGGTAATGCTAAATTGGCGGATTTAATCCCTGAAATAGCTTCTGCAATGAAAAGGGATGAGTAATAATTGAATTTTTAATCCCGACTTAGTCTTGTGAGTTTAACGTTTCTTTTAAACCACTGTTCAACGGGATATAGGTGCGCCGATAAGTATCGGTAAGCCCGAATGTAGATGGGTACACCCGTTTTTTGCTTCTTTCATTCGGGAGAGGTGCATGATTTTTTTGTGAAAATTACACATGCTGAGAATCCAAATTGGGATGAAATCTCGGTCGCGATTCCTATATGATTACGTACAATGGTTATATAGGAGGTGAGAAGGATGGGAGGTTTTGATTTCGGTCGAGACGATAATTGCTTATGTATTATTGCTATAGCACTCCTCGTGCTTTGCTTTTGCTGCAAACCATTTTCTTGTTAAAGAAGCTAGTATTTACTAATCAATAGCCCCTTGTGGCCTTATTTCATTTCTATTGGTAAAATCAGACTCTCAGTTCTAATATAATAAAGAAGAGGGCAATTAGCTAAGCCACTGAAATCTACTTTATAATAGATTGACCCGCAATATATAGTGATTAGCTAATTTTAGGTTATCAACATATTGTGGGTCAATTTAAATGCTCCATGATTTTAAGTGGCCTCGTAATTAGCCAGCTTTATTACTGATCTTTGTCTATATTTTAGCTAAGGTCTTTTTGTGGTATTAGTTGGTGTTTCTAGTAAAATAAGCCAAGCAAATAGACTATTGAAACTAAATATCAGAGTAATATATACCAAAACAACATAATAGCTCTATAGTAGAAAAGGACCGTTGCCATGCGGCAACGGTCCTTTAAGAGAATCGGTAGATTCATCGAAGGGCACCTGGCAAATAAATGGCAGGCAGTTCCGGACCTCGTAAGAAGTGGACCAACTGAGGAATTCTAAAGGGAACTCCATGCTCAACTAACCACTACCGACCTCTCGCTATTATTATAGTCAGCATTGGACTTTATTATGCATTCTTTAAACTGGAATATTTAGCTACTTTGCTAAAGGTAAGGATAAAACTATATTTGTTGTGGTTTTCTCCTACTTGAAGGTAGACTAATATCAGAAGTGGGAAACTCAGCTGCAATTATACTGATAAATTCGGAGATAGCTGGGGTCCAAAGCTTTTCTTTGCGCATAATGATCGATGTCGTCCGATGAAGCTTCGTTTCGGGGTGGGGATTCACAACGGTCAATATCCCTTGCGTTATCTCGGCTTGGATTGCAATCCGTGGTAGAAAAGACAGACCCATTCCGATTCCAGTCAATTGTTTTATACCCTCGATATTGTCCAGTTCCATGGCAATGCGGGGTTCGATACCGATTCGTCGGAAAAGATCATCAATGTAGCGGCGAAATCCTGTGCCTTTGGGGAAAAGGATGAATGAGGCTGCCTTTAGGTCTTCCCAAG
>OBJA01002557.1_pt1 | contig 10331 bp, 12 predicted proteins | sample 1519751 | NCBI WGS metagenome assembly OBJA01 (sample SAMEA3881238, study PRJEB22517) | soil metagenome | biome: lake sediment; feature: soda lake sediment; material: sediment, water from around vicinity | place: India | collected 2013-12-23 | depth 3 m
ATCCTTCAGCCTCTTTGACTGCCATGGCCAGGTGCTTTATCGAGATCTCCTCACCGGAGCCGATATTGATAATCTCATCGTCATTATAGTTTTGCATAAGAAACACACAGGCATCTGCCAGGTCGTCGGAGTAGAGGAATTCCCGAAGTGCAACTCCGGTTCCCCAGATAGTTACCTGTGGAGCGCCACTCACTTTTGCTTCGTGGAATCGCCGTATTAGCGCCGGCAACACATGGGAGTTTTCCGGGTGATAATTGTCATTTGGACCATAGAGATTAGTTGGCATGACGCTTATGAAATTAGTTCCATATTGACGGTTGTAGCTCTGGCACATGATTATTCCGGCGATTTTTGCCAATGCATAAGCCTTGTTGGTTTCCTCCAGCGGTCCGGAGAGCAGAGCACTTTCACACATCGGTTGTGGAGCGAACTTTGGGTAGATACATGATGACCCCAGGAAAAGCAATTTGGTTGTTTTGTACTTCCAGGAGCAGTTTACAAGATTATTTTGTATTTGAAGATTGCTGTAGGCGAATTCTGCTGGAAAGGTGTTATTTGCGTATATTCCCCCGACCTTCGCTGCAGCGAGGAAAACATAATCCGGCCGTTCTGTCTGGAAGAACTGATCGACTGCCATCTGATTGGTCAGATCCATCTCGGTATGGGTACGTGTTACGAGATTGGAGTATCCTTGTGCTTGAAGAACCCGCATGATTGCGGAACCAACCAGCCCGCGATGACCTGCGACGAAGATTTTTGATGATTGCTGCATTACCGTCTCCAAAAGTATAGTATGATCTTTTTGCTATCGTTATTGCTTTAGTTTCCATTATGTTATTTGATTTGGGAATTACCCCATAATCCTTTTTTCCTTACTCCTGCTCATTTAAAAATACTCCCTGCCGCACTTAAATGATAACGATCACGGCTGGGGACGGTTAGCCGCGAAGCCATACCCCTCCTTTGCAGGACAAGATAAGATAAAAACCTTTATCTGGTTGCTGCGCAGGGTGGCGCGCTGAAGTGGTAGGCCATACCCTCCGGTGCGCGACACCCGTAAAGGTCTGTCGCGAAGCGTATCTCAAAATGTATTGCTTACATTCCCCAACGAATTCAGCTCTTCTCTCGGTAGTCGATAGTAGAAAAGTACATTTTTAACAGCATAGACCAACCTTTGCTTGGGGCAATTCGTTTTCCCGGTTAGCCACCCAGAAGCAAATGGCATGTTGGTCGTGTTGGTGGTTCGTGATTGACTTTCCGATTCTTCTGTTTAAAACAATCTTGCCTGAATTACTTTAGAATTATTGATCTCGGGAAATTCAAAAGGTACAAGCCCTGACTTTGTCCACTGCAACCAAATTAGTGAATCAAGACCATTCTTAAAACTGAATTCAACATCGAGTGGACGACCGTCTTTTGATGTCGAAATAACTTTTACCGTCATCAGCTCCATTATTACAGAATCACCGGGTGCAAACGAAAATGACTGTGATCGTGAAAACCTTTCTATGGGTGTTGCAAACCAACCAATTTTGGATGAAACAATAATTCTAAAATCGTCTATTTTTTTAATTTTTAAACTGTCTGCACCACAGTATAGTACATGAAAATGCTCCGGCCAATTACTATCCTTTCTCTGGGTAGGTGGATACAGAAAAAAAACATCCATTGGGGCATTCACGAGAATTGTATTATCATTTGAAACACCATTTTCTATCATATTTGAAGTGTTTTCTATCATGAAGTAATAAAAGGAAGATGGTATAAATAGTAAAAATGAGAATACAAGATTATTTATCAATAAGCTATTAAAAAGAATCTTCCTGCCAGTTGATGTTTTACCATGATCTTTCATCCAAATAAAGAGTTCTGCCAGAAGACCGGCTCCTCCGAGCCCCGCCCACAAAAGCAACCGATCCTGTGACTGTGAAAGGGTAAAAGGTATCAAATGTGAGAATAATACTTGAACCATAAAATCTTGCCTTGGCATTCTCTTTGAAAAAATCTTTGTAGATATATATATATAAAGCCTGCAATCATAAATAAAGAGAAAAGGCCACCCCACAGAAACAGCGAAATTGTCATTGTAATCGGAGGGAAAGAAAGTAGCTGCGAAAGTGTCAATATAGCTGAATTGTTTAATATGGTTTTACCTGTTTCTAATAAATTTACACCAGGGTCTATATAAATACCACTTCCTTTTACCCCGAACCCATTAACTTTGTAAAACGTTAAAAATACCAGCGTACTAATAGTATAGGGTATTAGTGAGTATATCCGTTTGTTCGTACTGTTTTTGGAAAGGTAAAATGAGTATGGTAACAGTAGTCCAAACAATGCTAATCCACCTTCTGAAAAGCCCAGTGAAATAACGAATAGAACAGCCGATCCTAAAAGGAAGATTGTTTTATTCTGCTTATCCCAAAGTGTGTACCAATAGAAGGCTGCATATCCAAAAACACAGGTCGCTAAGGTATTCTGACTGGATATCCATCCTGCAGAATATCCATGAGTATCGTTTATTGCAAAAAGAATTATCCCAAGACCGAAGGCCACGCCTGATCCCGATATCGTTTTTAGAATAGGTGCGGAAACAGCAATCAATCCGATGTACATTATACGACAATTATGTGCATAATCCATGGGCTGTTTGGAAATAATCCAAATTGAAATGCATGTAGTAGTGATGATAATGGTTTGAAAAAATTAATACGAAATTCGTTGGGAGTCCACCATTGGAAAATACCCCTTTCCCTCATACTGGACAATTCATTCTCACTTGAGACCATAGTGAAATAATCTGTATTTGATCTTGTGGGATAGATGGATTCTGACATTGTGTTTTGTATAAGAAGATGGTCATCAGCTACATAGCCCGAAAAGATTGAGGGGAGTGAGAGTATTGTTCCCAGTATTATTGCCACCCAAATCACCCTCTTTGACTTTAACAAATGAGTAAACCATGCTTTTATAGAACTAATTTTTGTCATATTTATAATATCCTCTCATTTTGGAAGATCATCACCACACCGGGTTAGCGCAAAATTTCCAGGTTGCACCTTTTAGCGACCGTTAAGTAATCATTTTTTCCCATTTTTAAGGTCCTAGTGTTGCGAAATTTGCATTAATGTACGACCCAAATCGCAAGATTGTTACACAGCACATGCAGGATTAATTTGACCGCCCTTATCTGGAAAATGCATTTTTTGAGAGTAAGAAAAGAAAGAAGTCTGTAGAAGAAAAAATTATTGTCAAATAACTTGAGATTCACTGGTCAAATTACTGAGATCGGCCAGCTATCTATCTTTGGCCATGGATGGCCATTTATTTCCGCTTTGCTGTTTTTCAAAGAGGTGGAACCATGAACAAATCGCCGAATCTATCCCGTTCAGTTCTTTTAGGACTATAGATGAGTGAAAAAGAGTTCAGGTGGTCTGCACTCATTAGTATGTCTTCATTTGTAATCCATTGATCTACCGCTCCAATGGGGATTCCAGAGATAGTTTTGTTTCCGAGATCCCCAGTAACTTTTTTTAATACATCTTTTGCTGACTTTTGAATATCGTATCTAACACCCGAAACTGTAGGTCTTATCTGTCTTGGATAACTATTGCACAAGTCATCACTTTCCATGTAAGTGAGAATTATTTCATAAATAAAATTTAGAGAATCTGTTTTCTCGTGGTAATCTTTAGCCTCAAGGATTCGAAATAACTCACCTTCAATTTGCGGTGCTATTTCGGGAAGCTTCCGAAATTCCCTATGTAACCATTTTGGCGATAAGGGAGCATATCTCTTATTGAGAAGAAAGATAAGCCGTATAAGTTTTTCAACAGTTTTAGCCGCATTCAAATGCATCGAAATGTGATCATCGCGAATACCGCATAGGTAAATTAAATCATCTTCCCATCCTAAACTTTCCAGACAAAAAGCTAATTTGTATCTCCAAACGTTTTCAGGAAAGTAAGAAAAGGCTTGTCGAAGATCGGATAATTCACCAGTAAAATCGTCAAATATTTCTCCACGAGTGAATTCTAAAAGCCGCTGTTCAGCCAAGAAAAGCCATTGGAAATTAGAAACTGGTGGTGTCTTAATACCGAATGATAATTCAATAAACCTCGCAGGAGTAGTAATGCAAATGTGGTGTGAACCTTCTCCAGATTTGGATGGGATAGCTCCAATATCGCTCATTTCAAAACGCGTTGGGAAACCATTAAATTCAAGAGGTAATTTGCTGTTAAGAACACTATTAATCGCCGATGCTTGTTCCGCATGATCATTATCAGAAAGGAAAATGAATAATCGTGGACCCCACACATGATCTCTGGAATATTCATCATCATTTTCAAGAACATCAGAACATGGCCCGATAAGACCGGCCGCATATTTCTGTGAAAAATCTGGAATGTATTTCTTGATGATTGGTTTTATACAATCATGATAATATTTTCGTGATAATTCTAAACCCTTCAATGCTCTCTCTTCCTCTGCTATGGATGGGTAGCTATAATTGAGCGAGTTTTTCAATGCTTTTTCCGTGCACGACCTATTCCCTATTCCTCGCATGACCAATTGCATAGGTAGCGTAGTAACTGGCAGTTACCGGTTCACCCTTCGTAGTACTATGGAGAACGGGCCAGTCCCGCCATTAAGCATTGTTCTAAGCATACATTTCTCTTTCATTCTATTCATTGGATCAAAGTATTACAAATTTTATTAAAAACTTTATCGATAAATGTACTCCCCCTATAGTATTGTAAATTTATTCTGCTATTGTTCAATTTCGAGAATATTAAATATTCACTATTGTTTTGTTCGTTTGTTAAAATTATTGTATCATTGCTTATTTTCCATGCCGAATATCTACCAATGGTATCCAGATTTTTAAAACCATGAATTACAGTTGTATCGCTAAAAAGCCAATTTTCAGCACCTGTTAATGTATCAATTTCGTGCCAATCGCCTATTATATCACTCCTTGAAAGATCATTTGGTTCTGCAATGTTATCACAGTGTTGAAAAAGCATTGAACAGGAAACAAAAAGCAGTACTCCCAATAATGATTTACTCATTTTACATCTCCTTAAGCTGAGTTTAATGTATATAATAGTAACTGCCCTTTATATTATCATTTTATGTGCTCCATCAGGTTGTAATATTTCTACCCGAAGCCATCTTCGTATTGAACCAATACGTGCTTTGTCATTGATCCTTCTTTCATGCATCTTCAATATCCAGTCATGGTTGACATTGTCAAAGAAGCCGGATATATCGGATTCAACAACCCAAGCATACTTACCAAACAGCTCGTGCTCGCAGCTTTCCAGCAGCCATTTGTGCTGAACGGTTCGGTCGATGCGTATATCTACAGTTAAGAAACAACGGTTCAAAGAGCGTTTTTAATATTTCCCGCCATTACATGCTGGACAATTTTAAACAGTAATGCGGAGTCTTCGAAGCTTTACTGTTGAATGGCGTGCTGGCGCTGTTAGGCGTCTTTACAACCCCAGCCCTTTTCTTTGGCCATGGATGGCCTGCTTTCAAATGAATCGAGAAACAGGTACTTTTAGGATAGAAGAAAGGTTTTTAGCAATTTCTTTACTTATTCCTCGTTTCCCTTTTTCCATCAATGAAATATTTTGCCGGGGTATATTTCCTAACTTTTTCCCCAACTCTGATTGAGATAATCCAGCATTCTCTCGATAAATCCTAAGATTATCTCCAGGTGTCATCTTAGCCTCTATAGAAGAAAACCAATCTGTTTCGAAAATATTAACTAAATCGTCATCTATTTGATCTCCATCATTTTTAATCTCTACATTACTCTTATACTCTCTCTTGAGACGGGAGATCATCCAGCTTGGAATCTCTCCTCTAATCTCCAAGGTCGGTCTTTTGGTATGGGGCGCTCTCACGACTGCCAACATAATACACCTCAATTATCAATGTTCCTTTAATGTTATTCCAACATGCAACCCAACTGTATCCTAAATGGCAATGGTAGCTATCTCCTCCGATTTTTCTATAATTTGGCCATTTTGGAAAAATAGGACCAATGTCACGTAAGTCTTTAATTAGAAGGTTCAATTTCTTTTGAACAATCAGAGGCAGTTTAGGAAGCCCTTGAGAACCTTCTTATTAATGATTACGCTATGGGATCATTTATCCATATTGATAATGTAATCTATTTATGATTACAGTTCAAGTTATTTGTTTTTCAGCAATGAATGGATCTGAATTCCAAAGGGCTTAGTAATTTTTCAAAGCAATAAAAATATCCTTTTCGGAATCTAACAGTTCCTTTTAAAACATATTCAAGCCGTTTGTACAAATTAGTTGCATATTGATTATCGGCAAAAGCATCAAGGCGAATAGATGACTTAGCGTTCTGTAATGCTAATTCCTCACTAAATTTTATCATTGTTTTTGCAATACCTCTGCCTTGATAAAAAGGATGAACTGTCAATCTATGGATAACGATATAATTGCCAGAGGTATCAGACCACTTGACCTCGTCATATTCAGGTGAGCCTTGTTCATTTATAGTAATAATTGCAGCAATTTTACCATCATCTTCATATTTGTAGAGAACCTTTGAGTATAGATCATTTTCAATAATGCTTGTATTTGGATAAATTTCATCCCATTGATCGATATTGCTTCGATTCATCTCTTCAATCGCAGCTTTTATCAATGCCATAATTTCATTTTTATCATTTATTGAGGCTATTTTGATCATATTGGTTATGCAACTATGCACATTTCTTTCAGAATTTTTGGAGCTTCAAAATTATTGTTATCAATGACAATATGTGCTCTTTCTTTAGGATTACATGAATTTAAATAGATTTCTTCTCCTGGTATATACTTACTTAAATATCTTTTTTTTATATTTTCTTCACTGCCAAATAAATCCATGTCTCTTTTTATTGCTCTCTTTAAAACAGTTTCAAATGATACATCCAAAAAAACTGATAAGTCCCAGTTTTTATAAAGTTCATCCCTATGCATAAATATTCCATCAAAGAGTACTACGGAATTGCTGCTCACTGGGATTCTATATTCTTCAATTTGCTGTTCTATTCTATAATCATAGATACCACTGACTATAGATTCACTTCCGTTTTTTATGGGATTAATAATGTTTTCAAAAATAGCTGAAAGATTGAAACTGTCATAAAAAAAACCTTCCGATGATAAATCTCCCTTTTTAGTTCTGATTTCCATTGAATTATGAAATCTATCAATTTGTACTCTTATAGGTTCAAATATCTTTTGCTTTTTCATTGATAAAGCTATGGCATCTGCTAATGTAGTTTTTCCAGATGCATCCACTCCATCAAATGCGACAATTATTGGTTTAGATTTCTTTGCCTGTTTAATCTTATTAATGAGGTATTCTACTATCATCATTGCATTTCACATCAGTTTAGAATAAGTGTGAATATCTTCAATTTACTTATTTTTTGGCGATGGTTTTTTTGCATGGTCAGGGACAACTTCGCAAAAATTTCGGGCTTGCCGTGTTAGGCGATTTAAACCGGGCAAGCTACCATATTTCTGTCTTTCTGCGGTGGCGGTCTTTGTTTTCATTCTTATTCTTATGGAGCACTTTCATCAAGCCGCAGCCCACGACGGGCGAAGGCTTATATTGATTACCATTCTTCAAATGTCTTTTTTTCTTTGGGTATTTCCATTACCTTTTTAACTTCAGTCATAAGACCTTTTAAATTTTTCCTGTATTGTGCTACTGAAAATTGTTCGTCTAAACCCCATTCCTCAAGGTATTCGCTCGTATCTTCTTGAATTTCTTCAATAAGTTCCATTACGTTTTTCAGATATTCGTCTTCATCCTTGCATTCTGAGCAAGATGCTCCCAAAATGCTTTTTAGCGTATCGTCAAAACTTGCCGCATATTGAATTATTCCATATGCTTGATGGCTGAGTAATCCGTGTCCATTTTTTATATGCTTTCGTCAAAATAGTCTGTGTCTACCTTTTTTACTGGATATAGAGAAATTGTTGAAACGCCGACATCGTTATCGATCATTAGAGTCGTCAATTGTTCTCCATCAATTAAAACAATTTTACTACCAATTTGTGAAACATATTTGCGAGCATCGTCAGTAAATCGGGAAGTAGTAATGAAAATGCCTTTATTTGCTTTTTGAGCTTGTAGTGCTCCGGCGAATTGCATGACATCCGGTCGCCCTACTGGATTACTATCCCATCTTTTTGCTTGGATGTAAACAACATCAAGGCCTAACTTATCTTCTTTTATTATTCCGTCGATACCACCATCTCCACTCTTTCCTATTGCCTTTCCCGCATCTGCACGAGAACCACCATAACCCATTTTAACAAGTAATTCGACTACTATTTTTTCAAAAAACGAAGGCGAAGATTTCTTCAGTTTGCTTAATAATTCATCAGCAAGTTCATCTCGTAAATTTTCATACGCGCTTTCCAAAGCTTCCGATGGAGTTGCAGTTGAAGCTTCAATTACTTCTTTCACATTGTTCGTTTTTTCTCCAGTTCTTGTTCCTTTTAATTGCTGGAATTCAAGAAATTCGGGGTATTGCTTCAGAGTTTTGACATTTATTGTCTTGGGTTGCTTTTTGATTAATTCAGATCCACGAGGTGTAATTTTATAGTAGCCTCTTCTTGTTGATTCGAGAAGGCCAGCCTTTTTCAGATATGTTGATGCCCAGCCGACCCGATTAATGAATGTTGCCTGAATGCCACTCGGAAGCATTTCCTTTAAATCGTCTTCAGATAGTTTGAATTCTTCAGCAAGGACTTCAACCGCTTCTCCTGTTGATACTTCGCTGCCTTTTCTATCTGCGAAACGGAGAAGGGGAAGCATAATGCTTTGGTAATCAGGTACTCATTAATAATTCTCCTGTTTTTCTAAATTTATCCTGAGTTTATTACCCAAGAACATCTCTCTATTCCCAACTATAAAAAATCGTCTTGAATACGATTTCTCCACTCCGGCATCATTTGTCTTCGAACATCTCAGTACGTTTTTACCTCTTTTATATGATTGAATCTTGGTACCAAGGTTTAGATCATGCGCATGAAATCCTAAAATTCTTAATATCCTGTTGGCCTTACTCAAATTGCATTCAATAACTTTTTCCAGGTAACTGACTTGCCCTCTAAGCCATTTTTCATAATTCTCTTGTTTTAAAACAGACATTTCGACAAAAACTTCCGGTGCAGCAAACTGATCCTTCTTGATCAATATCTTAAGCACTGCTTTCGCTAATGGCTTATAATACTTGTCATTTTTATAATTGTTTACAGTTATCTCTTTCATTATACTTGTAGCTGTGTTTCAAATAATGCCTTGTTTTAAATATTCGTTCTTATTTTCTCTTAATATTCTTTTCGTGTTTGGGCCCAAGCATTTCGCATAATGTTTCGCGAATACCCGAAGTAGCGACCTAAGGGAGCAATTTGGGCGGAGCGAAGTGCAGCCGGGTATTCGCTGTTGTGCGTAGTTTGCTGCGGTTCATACTTAAAAAGCATTACCTTTTCCCAAATTACACTTTTTGCATTTTGTTTCTAAATTTTCAGGTATAGTTTCTCCGCCTTTAGACCATGGAACAATATGATGTAGTTCAACACCAAGTTCTTGCATTGGGCTTCTACCACATTTTTTACATGTAAAACCATCTCTCATCAAAATTTTAAATCGTATTCTATCTGAAATTTCACGCTTAGTTTTATGCTTGACATGTATTCCATTGTTTTTGTCAACAACTACTAAAGTTTCGTCAGTTACTTCAGAAATTTCTGTATCATTTCCAGTATCTGAATTAATATATTGAATGAATTTTTCTAAAGCTTTTCGCCAAGAACCAAACCTGTAATCATATATACCAGCTGAAAATTTAGAAAATGGCTTTTTTACTTCATTATATTTAGGTTGTCTCCCAAGTTTAATCCATATTTCTTCAATGTTTTTAAATAGATCCTCTTCAGAATTATGCCGCATCCGGCTTTTTAATGGGTACATACCACATATTGTGTTCAGCTCAGTCTGTATCGTAAACATGCACTCTTCGGGGGGTGTGGATAGACATCCAATCCTCCGCAATGAAAGAATATTGCTGTAATGTATTTTGCCCGGCTTCGGAAACCACAAGCCATTCTCTTCACTTTTTCGACTTTGGAGTTAATACTTTCTCCCAAGGCATTTGTAATCTGATGCTTGGCATATGTAACGATATTGTCGATGTGAGACTTTAATGTTCTTGCAGCTTCAATTACCGGCTTGATTCGCGAATGCGTTGCCCAAAAGTACCAGGAATCAAAGTATTTCC
>OBJA01002558.1_pt1 | contig 10328 bp, 10 predicted proteins | sample 1519751 | NCBI WGS metagenome assembly OBJA01 (sample SAMEA3881238, study PRJEB22517) | soil metagenome | biome: lake sediment; feature: soda lake sediment; material: sediment, water from around vicinity | place: India | collected 2013-12-23 | depth 3 m
AACTCATTAATTATACGCGGCACCAAATAATCCAGTATATCTTCCTCTTTCTCTGTAAAAGCGCCAGCTTTAGTCCATCTTTTACTTTCAATATGTTTTTCCGAAAGCAAATCAGTAGCCAGTTTGCTTACCCCTGAAACCGGGTGGTAGATAAAATACTTCAGTGGATCAAAGCCTTCATCCTGCAAGTTTTGTTTAACATCGTAAAATATTTGCCTGAAAAGCTCATTCTCAGGTACCAGGTCATCGTTTTCAACCTCCTCGATCATGTATTGGCCTACCTTAACAAGGTTTGATTCATAGGGGGTTTCCCCTTCTTCTTCATAGAGCACTGTATGGCAATATTTTAAAAGAAAGCGCAGGTATTCGGTCTCTTCGATCAGTAATTCGGTTTGTATTACGGGTTCTTGCTGAGCCGGTTTTGAAGGTTCAGGTTCTTTAAAAGCCCCTGGCTGGTTGTGGCGGCTCTCTTTGATGCGGTAGTCCTGGTTCTGTTTGTGTTTCTGCTTTCGGATTTCGGTGTACAGGATATCTTCATTCACATCCAGCAGTTTGCTGCATTCCTTAATGTATACCGATCGGGTAATGGTATCGGGAATTACCGCCACCGATCGGATCACATCGGAAATAAGCCGAGCTTTTGCAATGGGGTCTTTCTCTGCATTTTTCAACAACAGGCTTGTTTTAAACCTGATAAAATCGGTTTCATTGGCATCGATGTAAGCCTGAAATCCGCTGGCTCCCTTTTTTCGGGCAAACGAATCGGGATCTTCGCCTTCAGGCAGAAGCAGCACCTTTACGTTCATGCCCTCCTCCAGTACCAGGTCGATACCCCGCAGCGATGCTTTTATGCCTGCCGCATCGCCGTCGTAAATGATTGTGATGTTGGGTGTAAACCGCCTGATTAGCCTGATCTGCTCCGGAGTAAGTGCCGTTCCTGAGGATGCAACAACATTTTCGATTCCGGCCTGATGCATGGAAAGCACATCGGTATATCCTTCCACAAGGTAACATTTCTCGTTCCGGGCAATTTCCCGTCGGGCCTGAAAAATGCCGTATAAAACCTTGCTTTTATGGTATATTTCCGATTCGGGCGAGTTAAGGTATTTTGCTGCCTTCGGATCCTCCTTCAGCAGGCGGCCTCCAAAAGCGATAACCCTTCCGGCCAGATTATGAATAGGAAAAATTACGCGCCCGGCAAAACGGTCGCGCAACCAGTCGTCGCGTTTTATAGTAAGGCCTGTTTTTTCAAGAAATTCCATTTTGTATCCCTGCTTTTGTGCAGCATCGGTAAAGGGTGTTTTGCCGTCGGGGGCATACCCCAGTTCAAATTTCTTGAGGATGTCGTCGCGGAATCCTCTTTCGCGGAAATAACTCAACCCGATGATGCGCCCTTCATTTTCATCCCATAAGTTGTGGGTGAAGAATTTCATGGCGAAGGCTGAAACAATCATCAGGCTTTCCCTTTCATCTTTGAGTTGCTTTTGTTCCTCGGTTTGCTCCTCTTCCACAACGTCGATGTTGTACTTACGGGCAAGCCATTTAAGCGCCTCGGGATAGGTCAGGTTCTCGTGATCCATTATGAAATTAACGGCATTGCCCCCTTTCCCGCATCCAAAGCACTTGTAAATTCCCTTGGCAGGAGAAACAGTGAAAGAAGGGGTCTTCTCGTTGTGAAACGGGCACAACCCCAGCATATTCACTCCCCTTCGGCGAAGGGTAATGAATTCTGAAATTACTTCGGTGACATCCGCAGCATCCAGGATACGTTGTATGGTGGAATGATCGATCATGAGGTGCAAATGTAACTATTTTGGGCGGAGTTTTTTTAGAAAAATACAGGCGGATCCAACATTCTGATCTGCGATTTGCAAACAGGGCGATCGGATCAAATCAGGAGGTGTGCGGGGCGAGATAAGGTGGAGAACAGGGTGGGGTTAAGTGATGATCAGGTGGTGGTTTGGTAGTGATTAAGTGGAGAATATGTGGTGGATGGATTGAGAATAGTCTGAACCTGAGCTGATTTTTATTGGTTGTGGAGGTGGATGGAAAGCCGGGGCTTTAGTTAGCTGTTTGCCCTGTTGGTTAGCTGCGGGCTTTACAGGGATCTGTTTTTCAGATCATGTACTGGTGTGGCTTAACTGTTAAAATGGCGCGAGTGTTAAATGGAATCATACAAGCTGCTGATTCGGTCATAAATATTTTAAGATTTTCACCTATCTTTAAGCCTGAATCTATTTTTCTATGAATAAAAAACTGGTGGTATTATCGGGGGCAGGCATCAGCCAGGAGAGCGGGCTTAAAACCTTTCGCGATATGGGAGGACTCTGGGAAGAGTACGATATAACTGAAGTTGCCAGTCCTGAAGCCTGGCAGCGCAACCCGCAACTGGTTTTAAAATTTTACAACGAACGCCGCAGGCAGCTTTGGGAGGCCCGCCCAAACAACGGGCATCGGGGAATTGCTTCTTTGGAAGAGTGGTTCGATGTGGAGGTGATTACCCAAAATGTGGATGATCTGCACGAGCAGGCCGGCAGTTCAAAGGTGCTGCATCTTCATGGTGAACTCCGCAAAGCCCGCAGCACTGCCGATCCAGGATTAGTTTATACCCTTAGTCATTGGGAATTAAAATGGGGCGATAAATGCGCCAAGGGCAGTCAGCTCCGGCCTCATATTGTATGGTTTGGAGAAATGGTTACCGAAATTCAAAATGCAATAGGCATTGTACAGGCGGCCGATCTGTTTGTGGTTGTGGGAACCTCGCTTGTTGTATATCCTGCTGCAAGCCTTATTCACTACCTCCGGCCGGGAACCCCTGTTTTTGTAATCGACCCGCAAAGCCCTGAGGTGTATTATAAAGATGTTGTGTATATCCAGGAAAAAGCCGGGAAAGGAATTGACTGTTTAAAACAGGAACTAGAAAAATTAAAATAACATGACAAGAAGAATAATTATCCCGGCTCTGTTTTTATTGCTGGCCCAGGTGGTGGTGGCACAGCGGTTCGATGCCGGCTTGCTGGCCGGTTTTAATGCCAGCCAGGTGGAAGGCGACAACTTTAAAGGTTACCACAAACCTGGTGTGCTTGCAGGTATTTTTGTTCAGACGGATATTGGCCAGGCTATTTTTGCAGGGATGGAAATAAAGTATTCACAAAAAGGGTCCCGAAAACGGATCCCGCCGCGACAGCCTGAAATCGAAAAATACATAATGCGCCTGGGGTATGTCGAGCTGCCATTTTTTGTTGGATTCCGCACCAACAACCGTGGAGCCATAGTAGCCGGGGCATCGGCAGGTTACCTGGTGCATTCAGGAGAATACGATAATTACGGGCTATTTCCGCCCCAGGACCAGCATGAATTTAATAAGCTTGATTTGCAACCCTTCCTTGGCTTCCAGTTCGATGTGCTCGATGAAATAAAACTCGACCTTCGGTTCGCCCTTTCTGTTTTGCCAATCCGGGGACATCCGGGTGAGGATGCCACCACTTCGTATTGGCTGAATAACCAGTTTAACAACGTTATTTCTCTTGCATTTTATTACAACCTCGGGGTTAACCGGTAAAAGAACCGGCATTTTGAATGAACCATACCCTGATAACAACAGTTCTGTATTTTATAGATTCCAATAAATTATTGTAAATTGAATGCTTTGCTGAAATAAAGTTAATATGGATGAATATTGGGCGTCGGAGGGTTTTCAGGTCGCTGCCATCATTGTTGGGGTGCTTCTTTTTTATTATGCCTTCTTCTACCTGACCCATTCAGGAATGCCTGTAAAGTACATTACAAACAAAAGTTCCGAAACAGGGAATAAATTATTTGTGTTTTTTTTCAGAAAACTTTCCGGATTTTTAATTCTTGGGGTGCTGCCAGCCATTCTTTATTTCGGTTTTCTGGAAGCTTCAGGCGATAAATTTGGAGTCACATTTACCCATCTGAAATCCAGTTTTATAATTATTGCAGGGCTTATAATCCTGACAGGTTTTGTGCTTTACTTTCACCATAAAAGAAACCCTGGTAAAAGCACCCTGCAGTTTAATCCTGCTGAATGGAACATTTCAATGTTCATGCTCAATGCACTGGGGTGGAGTTTGTATTTGATTGCCTACGAATTTTTGTTCAGGGGTATTTTATTGTTTGAATGTTATGAAGCATTTGGTTTCTGGCCAGCATTGGCAATTAATATTTCAATTTATTCTGCCATTCATATGGTCAGCGGAAAGGACCAGACAATCGGGGCGCTTGTGTTTGGTGCAATTGCCTGTTATTTTGCCTTATCCAGGGGAACCTTGCTGATCCCGGTTTTTATGCATTTATCGTTGAGCCTTTTATCGGACTACTATTCGATCCGGAAAAAACAAAGAGTGGTTGCAGCACAGAATAATAAATACAATACAATTAAAAAATGAGATGTTTGGTTACCGGTGCCACGGGCTTGATAGGCAACAAACTGGTTGTTGAGTTGCTTCGGCAGGATTTTGAGGTGAATGCCCTGGTTCGTTCGCCCGAAAAACTGCAGGAGGATATTCGTGAGAAGATCAAGGTTTTTGAGGGCGACCTGCTGGATATGGAAAGCATAAGTGCGGCAATGGAAGGGTGTAACGTTGTTTTTCATCTGGCTGCATTTGCAGATATCTGGTCAAAAGACAGAAGGCTTCCCTATAAAATCAATGTCGACGGAACCCGGAACATTCTGCAGGCAGCCCTTGAGAATGAAATTAATAAGGTTGTTTTTACATCTTCGGCAGGTACCCTGGCCCCTTCCACTGAAACAGAGCCTGTTGATGAAAACACGGCATTGCCCGATGGTTATTGTACCGATTATGAAAGAAGCAAGCGGCAGGCCGAACAGCTATGCGATGAATATGGCCGGTTGGGCCTCGATATCGTAATAGTTAATCCTACGCGTGTTTACGGGCCCGGGCCGCTGAATAAAAGCAATTCGGTTGCTGTAATCATTAAAAAGTACCTGGCCGGCAAATGGCGCTTTATTCCCGGAACCGGCAGGGCAACCGGCAATTATGCCTATGTCGATGATGTTGCTGCCGGGCATGTTCTTGCCCTGATTTATGGTGTCCCCGGTGAAAAATACATCCTGGGGGGTGCCAATGCCTCCTATAATGAATTTTTCGGGCAGCTGGCACGGGTAAGCGGCAAGAAATACCGGATGCTTTTTATCCCCTTTTCGCTTATCAGGGTCTTTTCCCAACTCGAGCTGTTAATGGCTGTACTATTCGGAAAGTCGCCCCGGCTGATACCCTCCTGGGCCGACCGGTACAAACAAAACAGGCTGATTTCGAGCGGTAAGGCAATAACTGTGCTGGGGTATCGCATTACAACCCTGCCCGAAGGTATCGGGAAAACAATCGACTGGCTCCGGTCGCAACACTGAGAATGCATTTCAGTTTTTTACTGAAAAAGGGTTGTAATAGACGATTTCACCTCTGCAATCCTATCGGGTGAATTAAAAACGACCTGTTGGTATATTCTGTTGCCAGGGCAGTTTTTACGAATTCACCATCCACATCGAAAAACTGTTCAGATAGTTCCAGAACGACAAGGCTGTTTCTTCGGGTATATCCTGCATCTGCAATGCCTGCCGGTAACAGTCGAGCCATACTTCGCGCGCCTGCAATGTTATTTTATGGGGCAAATGACGTTTATACATCATGGGCCTCCCCCGGTTTTTGTTAAAATACATGGGGCCACCGCAGATCTGCACAAAAAAATCGGCAGCATTTTTCTTGGCCCGTGCCAGTCCGGCTTCGTCGGCCGGGAACAGGTCTTTGACAGGGCTTTTTACAAGCAGGTCGTAATGGTCGCTAACCAGCTTGCGTATGCCTTCCTCTCCCAAAACCCTGTACATATCGTAGGAAGGCAGGTCGACCTGTGGCCGCTGCCTTGTTGAATAATCGCTTATCTGAAATTCCATGTAATTCTTCCTTTCCAGTTCCTAAAACAATCGGAACGGGAAGAGGTTGAAAATCTATTAAAAATGTATTTATGTAATATTAAAGATCGGCAAAGGCAAGGGTGGCAATGCTAACTTTTACATCCTTTATTTTTAACAGTTCCCATGCACATGCTTCAAGGGTGGAACCTGTAGTAACCACATCGTCGATCAGCAGAATATGCCTGCCTTCAAATTCGGCATGATTTTTCAGCCCGAATATTCCATCCACATTCTGCCACCGCTCGAACCGGTTTTTGCGGGTTTGGGTAGGGGTGAAGATCTGCCTGAATAAATTATTTGATACTACCGGAATCTGTAAAGCCAATGCCACCCCCGATGCAATCCATTCGCTTTGGTTGTATCCGCGCTTTTTCTCTTTCATTTTGTGAAGCGGAACAGGCACAAGAATGCCGATGTCGCTGAACATTCCACTTTCAGCCAACACGCGGCCAAAACGTTTGCCTGCTTCCTGGCCAAGTTCTTTCAGCCCTTTGTATTTTATATAATGGATGAGGTTCTGGTACCGGCTTCCTTTACGGTAATGAAACCACGAAACGGCATTTTCTATATTAACCCTTCCCCAAAACAGTTGTGCTACCTTGTTGTCGGGTTCCGCCTGAAAGCGGCTCACGGGTAAATCGACCCAGCATTTCGCGCACAGGTAGACCTCATGCGCACTGAGGCGCTGGCTGCAGGTAATGCATTTCGACGGGTAGAGCAATTCAATTACATCGTCAATATAATCGGGCATTTTGTTCATATATGTAAGTTACGACTAATTTTCAAGCAGCAGGTAATTAAATTGTGTGATGCAGCGGGTTAATAGAAACCCGGTTGTGCCCGGTCACAGGTTTTATGTGGAATATCGGATTACCTGTAGAAAAAGTTCTACACATTATTCTGTGTGAAGTTTGGTTAATCCTGAATAAATTATCGACCCTGTGTTTGGCATAATCTTTTCTTTACTGAATCAAGTAAGTAATTGAATTTCGAAAAAATATAAGAAATGGAAAATCCTGTTAACACGATTGACAAAATCAGGAATTACCTGAGTTCAGAAGCCGATGATTTACTAAATTTTAACGATCCTGCAATCTCCAGGGAAAACCTGGCAATCCCGGGTCCCGGGTTTATCGACAATCATTTTGGCATATCCGACCGTAATGTCCAGGTATTGCGAAACCTTTCGCAGCTGTACAACAACGGCCGGCTTGCAGGTACCGGGTATTTGTCGATTCTGCCTGTCGACCAGGGTATTGAGCACACGGCCGGGGCATCATTTGCTCCCAACCCGGTGTATTTTGATCCCGAGAACATTATTAAACTGGCACTTGAGGGAGGTTGTAATGGTGTGGCCACAACCTTTGGCGGGCTTGCACTTCATGCCCGGAAATATGCCCATAAGATCCCGTTTATCGTAAAGATAAACCACAACGAGCTGATGACTTATCCCAATAAGTACGACCAGATAATGTTTGGAAGTGTGGATGAGGCCTGGAACCTTGGGGCTGCAGCTGTTGGAGCTACCATTTATTTCGGTTCGGAAGAATCGAACCGGCAAATAATTGAGGTGGCCAATGCCTTTGAACGGGCCCATGAACTTGGAATGGCCACCATCTTATGGTGTTATACCCGTAACAACGGGTTTAAAACCGATGAAAAAGATTACCACACTGCCGCCGACCTTACAGGGCAGGCCAATCATTTGGGGGTCACAATCAAAGCCGACCTGATAAAACAAAAACTGCCCGAAACAAACGGAGGCTTCAGGGGACTTAATTTTGGAAAAACGCATCCCGGCATGTATGAAAAATTAACTTCCGATAACCCCATTGATTTATGCCGCTACCAGGTGGCCAACTGTTACATGGGAAAAATTGGCTTAATTAATTCAGGCGGGGCCTCCGCCGGTGAAAACGACTTTGCAGAGGCTGTACGTACAGCCATTATAAATAAACGTGCCGGCGGCTCAGGACTTATTTCCGGACGAAAAGCCTTTCAGCGGCCAATGGAAGAAGGTGTTAAACTTTTAAACCTGATTCAGGACGTATATCTGCATAAGGATATTACTGTTGTGTGAAACAACCGGTACCGATAAGTAGGAATGCTTTTATGCGACAACAGGCCCATATTTCTGATATGTGCCTGTTGTTGTTTTGTTTGTTCGTTTCGTCTATTTCACGGATGCTTCGCTCTCGTTCCTTCCCGGAATCAATTTCACTGTATCTTCTTTTGAAGCTTTGTAATTAGGGGTGTCAAATCCAGCTCTCGAAATGGTTTTCTCTATTTGCCTCAAACTTGTCTTATCCTGTTGAAAAACGATTTCAAGTTCCTGCGTTTCTTTATCCCACGAGGTTTGAATAACACCTTCAATAGCTCCTGCCACCTCTTCTACTTTTTCGATGGAGGTTTCGCTCATCTTCATTTTAATCCGTTCTGTTTTAACATCTGCCAGTACCCGTGCTGTAATAAACAACAGCAATGCAAGTATTGCCAGTAATCCAATGGTTCTCAAATTCATTTCTGTATTTTTTAAATTAGTCCTGTTCCATCAAAACGGTTTAATAACTGTGGGCTACTATCGGAAAAGTATGCCAAACCAGCAACCTGACTATTTTTTGTATATTAATAATATGAAAATTAAGCCTTTATATGTGTTGCACAGCGGAAGTATCAGAACGGGGAATGCCACATTCATTGTTGTGGTTTTCTACACCTGTCACCTGTACCTCTTGTACAACGGGCAAAACAGCAACAAACAACAATGTAATCCGGAATATGTTCTGAACGTGGGTTTAAAAAATCCGCATTGGCAGTATTAAATGTCAATGGCCATTGTATGGGCTGTCATAAAAAAAAATTGGTTTACAATAAAAAATGTAGTTCTGCAGATCGGAATTTAAATTACACCTCTGTTTATAAAAACTTAAAAACTGAAACTCATTCCCGGCTTGTGCCCCAACCGGCTTGCGGACCGGCATTGGCAGGGACAGAAACCTGCAACTGCCCTGAGGTACCCTATACCTGGGACAGACTAAATTCAATGTAAACTCAATTTAAATTCAATATTAATTCAATATAAACTCAATTAAAATTGAATTTACACTGAATTAATATTGAATAAGCATTGAGATTATACCGGGGTATGTGTATTTTCAACCAGCTGTTTTTTACCCTTATACGGACTTTTTTATCCCATACAATAAACCCCGACAATGGCAATCCTGCCGCAACTATGCCGGGAATAAATACGATCGGTTTTCCCCGGAATCCTGGTACAGCTCCTGCATGAATACCGCAGTTCATGCATGCCCGTTTCTTAGCGCGGTCCAGGTTCTTGATTGATTTCTCAAGTAACCGGTTTCCTGTTTCAGCATTTAGGTTTTCGAGGGCAGCAGCCTCATATATGTATTTATGATTTTTTACAACGGCTGTAACTTTTATTTTGAATAAGTTACAGGCCGTCGAAACTGATTTCATTTTTCCAGTCGAAGCGGTGGGCATCTTCTGCCCACCTGGGCCAATGGCTGTACCATTCGGGGGTTTTGCATTCCCTTATTCTTTCCACCGGGAAGTAGGGTTTAATATCCACAACAGGAGTACCGTCTTCGGCATCAATAAAAGTGAATTTTATTATTCCCTTTTCAGCTTGAATGCTGTCTGCCTTAATGGTGCTGAGCATAACCGGGTTTGGGCGTTCGGGAGTCCGGCAGGCAAAAACCCCCACTTCATCGGGAGCATTTTTGAAAAGGTTTTTTGCCCGGTTCCTGCTCCTGGCCTCGGGTTCATCCGTAAGATGCGCCCACCAGAGGATCTGCAGGTGACTGAACCCTTCTATATGTTTTAACCCGGCGATGTATTCTTGCTGCAGTTGCAATGAATATTGCCCGTTTTGCACCTTAATGAAACCTATGGGTTTTAGTATAAATTCCATCTTTTTCTTTTAAAAATAATACATTTAGCAAAAGAATGCAATTGACTGCAGTTTGAATTTTTACCATATATGCCGGTAACGGGGCGGTATTCGTTTTTTCTTTATAGCAGGCCTTTGCTTAGGCAAACCCTGACTTTTTGTTTTTTTCACCCGTTCAAATATTGTTTTTAATTGCCGGATGCCTGCCTGTCTGACATGCTGGGAACTCATAATCAAGTATATTCATGCGTATTTGTATAGGTCGCATTCCAGGAATTCATGTTCGTTTCTGGTTGACCCGCCAGGGCTTCCCGCTTTCATTTCATTCAGCGGGATAAACTTCTCTCCCTGGCGACACAACAATTTAGGTATAACAAAAAAAGGAGCACGTACATGTACTCCTTTAATTTCTGGTTGACCCGCCAGGGCTTCCCGCTTTCATTTCATTCAGCGGGATAAACT
>OBJA01002559.1_pt1 | contig 10328 bp, 7 predicted proteins | sample 1519751 | NCBI WGS metagenome assembly OBJA01 (sample SAMEA3881238, study PRJEB22517) | soil metagenome | biome: lake sediment; feature: soda lake sediment; material: sediment, water from around vicinity | place: India | collected 2013-12-23 | depth 3 m
GGGTAAAGATTTATTTGTCTTAAGCACTAACTTAATACAATTTAAATCTTACATATCATCATGAGAATTATTTATTTATCTAAAACATGTTCAACCAAAGAATTTGATCGACTCTTTGAGTTTTCAAAGATAAAACCTCAACAACAAGATCAAAAATTTCATCAAATGATGATGGATGGCTTATCAGAAAATCAAGTGGAAGTCATTGCATTATCATCTCGTCCCATCAACCGATCAAATACGAAAAAACTTTTCTTTAAACGAACGAAAGATAGTGAAGATGGTGTGATCTATTATCATTTAGGTTTTACGAATATCAAGTTTATTCGTCAACTTACCTTATGTATTCATGCTATTTTCTTACTTTTCAAGCTTTTAAGAAGAGACAAAAAAGAGACATATTTGATGGTCGATCCATTAAACTTTTCATTGTCTTATGCGGCACTCTTTGTTTCGAAATTTAAAAAAGTTCCTTTGATTGCCTTAGTAACAGATTTACCAAGTGAGCTTGAAGGAAGCAGCAACCGCTTTAAAAAAGCCACTACGTACTTATTAAAAAAATACCATCAGTATATCTTTTTATCCGAATATGCCAATCAAGAAATTAATACATCCAATAAGCCTTATCTCGTCATTGAAGGCATGGTTTATCCAGATATGCTTGAAGTATATCCAGATGATGAAACCTTTACGATTCTTTATGCAGGTGGTTTAAATAAAACAAGTGGTATTGATATCTTATTAGAAGCATTTGATAAGCTCAAATTAAAACATGCAAAACTAAACATCTGTGGTGCAGGTGAACTTACTGAATTTGTTAAATCTTATCGTGAAAAAAATAATGATATAATTTATTTAGGAACACTTCCTAATCGTGAGGTGTTAATCCTTGAGTCGAAAGCAAAACTTTTGATGAACCCTAGAAGATCAAGTGATAAACAAACCATGTATGCATTTCCTTCAAAAATCATGGAGTATCTCTTATCTGAAACACCTGTATTATCTACAAGACTACTGGGTATTCCAAAAGAGTATGAATCATATTTAACATTTGTTGAAGAAGAATCTGTTCATGGATTTATGAAAGCTATTTTATCATTTTATGAGATGGATAATGAAAAGCGAATGAATCTTGGAAAAAAAGGAAGAGCATTTGTTTTATCTCATAAAACGAATCAGATGCAAGCGAAAAAAGTTATTGAGTTTATAGAAAGGGGTTAAGATGAAAAAGCTTCCCATCAGATGGAACATTGTAATCGAAATTGTAGCAGCAAGTTTATGGTTTATCTTGCTCTTTTTAGTTTCGATTAACGTGTTATATCGGATAAATGAAGCTGTTATTCTCTTACTCATTGGTACATTTGTCTATGCCATTTGGTATAGACATAAGTTTAGAATCAATTTAGAGATGTTGATTTTATTCATGTTTGGAACTGCATATTTCATGATTTATGTGCAATATATGCCTATTTCACCTAGGACCTATGTGATGTTTTGGTTAGGACCACCTGTGATGTATTTTATCGGATATCTTTTTTTAGCTAAACGAAACATGTATTTATTGAAATGGATCTTATTTACGATTGTTTTTGGTTTATTTACGTATGGATTTTTAAACATGTTACCTTATTTTGGTGACATGAGTGATTATCCTGATATTCGGATTGCCTATGATTTTTGGGAAGGTTATTGGGTGGTTGCAACCCTTGAAGGTATTTATTTTACTGGAATGACTTCTCTACTCATTTATAACTTGATTCATTTGAGTATAAAAAAACATTTGATTTTAAAATTAATTAATTTTGCAGCGATTGGCTTTAGTGCCTATTTTAGTATATTACTTGAAAATCGCACCTTTTTCTTCTTAACTGCCATTGTCTTTGTTGTTGTTTTACTTGTTGAGCTTTTTTTAAGTAAACTAAAGTTTTATAAACCATTACTCATCAGTTTAGGATTTGTTGCAGTTGTTTATTTTTCTTATCAATATGATTTATTTGGTATACAAACATATATTGTGCAAACCGATTGGTATATCAGATTTACAACCATGTTAGAAGCTGGTATAGAAAATGATCCTCGTATACCCATTTATGGACTCTTTAAAGATCAGTTTTTAACGTATCCACTTGGAGGATTTCAGATGGATATCGCAGGATTAGATTATGCGCATAATCTATGGATTGATGTTTATTATGCGGTTGGTATCTATCCATTTATCTTACTTGTTTTATATTCTTTCTTAACCATCTATACGATGATTCGTATTTTATTAACTAAGTATATTAAAAAAGATATGAAAATTCTTATCTTTAGTTTATTCATCGGTTATTTGGTTAATTTTATGACTGAACCTATCTTAGAAGGCGTGCCTTATATTTTTATGCTTTTTTGTTTAATCAATGGTTTGTCATCTAAATATCTATATTTAAATCTTCTTGATCAAAAGGAGATGAGCAAGACTTTATGAAGATCGCATGGTTAGTAAATACTGAGCTTCCTGAAGCGTCTAGAATTTTAAATAATCCTGAAAATCCATTTGGTGGTTGGCTTCATCAAGTTGCTGATCATTTATCGATGCAAAGTGATACCACACTTTCCATCTTTTATCCAATGCATCACTTGAAACATTTAAAAGTCTTTAAAGGAGAAAGCATAACATACATTGCTTTTCCTTTGTCAAGATCAAGTGATCTTAAGTCTTTATTATCATCTTATCTTAATGATTTTTCCTTTGACTTATTCCATATCCATGGAACTGAATATGATTATCACTCGATATTTAAAGATATCCTTGAAAATCAACAGATTAAATATGTCGTCTCTATTCAAGGGATTATGAAAGATATCGCAACCTTTTATAGTTTCGGTTTACCTAAAAAAGTCGTTTATAATCAGACTTTTAGAGATTTCATTAAAAAAGATTCTATTGATATCAAACAAAAACGAATGTTCGCTTTGAGTCTAAAAGAAGAAGCTATTTTCAAATCATCTAAAGATGTTATCGGACGCACATCTTATGATAAGTCATTTGTTAAAACATTAAATCCAAACACAAACTATCATCATGTCAATGAAACACTTAGAAAAATATTTTATGATCATACCTGGAATCGCTTAAATACGAAAAAGCATGCAATCTTTTTGGCTCAAGGGTCTTATCCGATTAAAGGACTTCATCTGATACTTGAAGAACTATATATCGCAAAAATGGAATATCCTGATGTTCATCTTTATGTTGCTGGAGAAAACGTATTTAAAAATGATTTAAAGAGCATACTAAAACGTTCATCATATGCTAAATATGTATTATCAATTATTAATCGATATGACTTATCATCAAATGTCACTTTTTTAGGTATATTAGATGAAAAGTCTATGCTTGATGTGTATTTAAAGTGTGAATGTTATGTATTATCATCAGTTGTTGAAAACAGTTCTAACTCATTAGGTGAAGCCATGCTTTTAGGTATGCCCATTATTGCATCTCATGTTGGTGGAACAAGTGATTTTATAACGTCTAATGAAGAAGGACTTTTATTTGAAATTGATGAGAAATATGATTTATTATCTAAGATTAGTTATGCTTTTTCTAGACCCGATTTGATGGATGCGATGGGTGAAAAAGCAAAGATAAAAGCATTAAAGATTTTTAATTTAGAAAAGAATGTCTTAACACTTAAGTCGATTTACCAAGACATCATAAAAAGGAAATAAATCGTTATGTTAAAGCACCTTAGAAAACTAAAACATCAAATCTTTGATTCAGTTTTAGGTACAAAAACGCTTAAAAACACCATATGGCTTGTTTTAGAGCGTATTTTTACCCTTGTATTAGGTGTTTTTGTCACAGCTTTAGTGGCAAGATATTTTAAACCAGAAGCGTATGGACTCTTTAATTATGCATTAGCTTTTGTTGCTTTGTTTACTGCCATTTCAACACTTGGTCTTGAAACATTAACAGTTAAAGCTTTAGTTGATAAAAAGTATGAAGAAGGAACTATCATGTATACATCGCTTATGCTTCGTATCATCGGTGGTATCATTTTAGCTGTTTTTGCTTGCTTAATCATTCGTTTAATTGAACCAAGTCATCAAGTACTTCACATGCTTGTTATGATCACAAGCTTAGTGATGGTTGTTAAGTCACTTGATGTTGTTGAATACTGGATTCAATCCAAACAAAAAGCGAAACTATCATCAACAATCAGGATGATTGTATATGTATTATCTTCGGGATTAAAAATCTTACTTGTTTTATCAAATGGAACACTTATTCACTATGGACTTATCTATTTGTTTGATGCCATCATCGTTGGATTTGCATTACTGATTGCGTATTTTAAGATTAGAGAAGACAAAAGCAGTTGGAAAATACAGCTTTCTTATGCAAAAGATGTCTTATCTAAAAGTTATTTTTTAATCTTATCCGGTTTAATGATTACCGTTTATATGCGTATCGATCAAGTCATGATTGGTTCAATGATTGCTGATAAATCAGAACTGGGTTATTATTCTGTTGCGGTAAAAATCGCTGAAATGTGGTATTTTGTACCACTAGCACTTATCACTTCATTTCAACCCATCATCTTTCAATCAAAAAAAGATGGAGAAGATCAGTATTTAAGATCACTTAAATTACTGTTTACGATGGTCTTTTGGATCAGTATTGGTTTTGGACTAATTATAACGTTATGGTCTGGACCGATTGTTAATCTATTATATGGTATAGATTATAAAGCAAGTAGTGATATTTTAGTTGTTTCTGTTTGGGCAGGTACATTTGCTATCTTAGGTTCTGCAAGAAGTTTATGGTTAGTGATGGAAGATTTAAATCGCTACACGTTAGTTTTTACCATTTTTGGAGCTGTTACAAATATTCTTTTAAACCTTTTTTTAATTCCAAGATTTGGTGGTGTAGGTGCAGCGATAGCTACACTTCTATCACAAATCGTTGTTGCCTTTGTCATTCCACTCATGATTAAAAGAACACGTGATATTTCATTACTTATGCTAAGGTCTCTTTTCTTAGAGGTCTTATGGAGGGATATCTAATGAAAATGACATTTTACTCTAACTTTTTAAATCACCATCAAATACCCTTTTGTGATGATATGTATAAGCGTTTCGGAGATGATTTTAAGTTTGTAGCAACCGAAAAGATACCTCTTGAACGAATTAAAGGTGGCTATCTAACTGATTTTAGTACATATCCTTACTTGATTGAATCCTATCTTTCGAGTAATCATGAAAAATTAGCTGTTAATCTTGGTAAAATCAGTGATGTTGTTATCATTGGTAGTGCTAGTGATCATTATATTAAAGAAAGACTCAAGTTAAACAAACTTACTTTTAGATATTCAGAAAGACTTTTTAAGAAGGGCTTATTATATTTCTTCCATCCGATAGCTTTTATCAAACGATTTAAGAAAGATACATTACTGCGTTATAAAAATGTCTATATGTTATCAAGTAGTGCATATACACCTTTTGATTACTCGTTTTATTTGGCCTATCCTAATAAATTTTTTAAATGGGGATATTTTCCTGAATTTATGGCATACAAAGAAGATTTGCTTCATGAGATGAAACCAACAGATCATATTCATTTTCTTTGGGCTGGTAGGTTTATCGATTGGAAACAGCCTTTAATCGCAGTTAAACTTATAGAAAAACTTAATTATACTTACCCAAAAATTAAATTAACGATGCTAGGAGATGGACCTGAATATAAGATGGTTTCAAAGTATATCCATGATCAAAAACTATCAAACATCAGTCTTAAAGGTGCCGTTTCAGCTTCATCTGTTCGCAATGAAATGGAAAAAGCACATATCTTTTTATTTACCAGTAACAAAGAAGAAGGTTGGGGAGCCGTTTTAAATGAAGCGATGAATGCTGGATGTCTAGTGATGGCTAACTATCAAATAGGTGCTGCACCTTATTTGATTAAACATCAAGATAATGGGATTATGTATGATGGATTTAATGACTTATATGATCAAGCATTATATTATGTAAGTCAACCCAAATTGATATCAAGCGTTGGATTAAACGCCTATTTGACGATAAAAAAGATATGGAATCATGAGGTTGCAACCGCTCGGTTTGTAAACCTTTGTGAGTCTCTTTTATCAGGTAAAAAAATTAACTTTGATGAAGGACCTATTTCAAAAGCTCACTGGTTAAGTGAAAGAAGCGTTAGAAAATCGATAAAAAAAAGGTAAGCTACTGACTTACCTCAATGAGTTGATACTTCATATTGACAAGCTGGAAGCTTGTCTTTTTTTGTGATGTCTCAAAAACAGCTAAGAATAAGACCATTAAGACACTATAAGGTACTGCAAACTGAACATTATCGATAAGTCCATGTATTTGACTTGCAAGATAGCCAATTAAAAATAAATATTTCTCTAGTGTAATATCTTTTAACATAAAGCGAAAAACTTGCGTATAATGAACAACAAGTGCAAAGAGTCCAAAAAGTCCCATGGTTGCTATTGTATGAAAGATAGTTGAATGATACATAAATAAACGTTGATATAAACCATATGTTTCAAAATATCGTTGATAAACAATATCAATCGATAACCATCCAGCTCCAAAAAAAGGATATTTTAGAAACATTTGCCATCCTTCACGATACAAGAATAGCCGATTTGAAGAAAACTCATTTAAATTACCTGTAGTTGTATCATTGAAATATCGCCACCAAATGATAATAATATCTCGATTAATGACAAAAAACACACATAAAAATAATAAGAACAAGAGTCCATGTTTCCATTGCATCTTTTGACCTTGATAAATTGAAAAATAAATAATACCGATAACTGCTACTCCAAATCCAATCATGCCACCACGTGATTTAGATAAGATGATGATTAAAATAGGTATAAGCATGGTAAACCATAATGCATAGGTCTTTGGTTTTTTAAAGATAAAATAAATAAAACTAGGAAAAGTTAGTGCGATATAAAAACAAATATCATTGACATTCGCCCATCCTAGATTTCTATTCCAACCAATGAACAAGCGATCATAAAAGGGTAGTCCAGGATTTGTGATAAACCCAATCGTTAGATAGATAGCCATTTGAAAAGACATGAGCAAACAAATGGCAAACATGATTTTAAATAAATAATCGAGATTACCTTTCATAGTATTTGAGAAGAATAGATATAAAGCAAAATATATAAAAGCAATAAATGATACTGGAATTGCTTTAAATTGATAAGGTGTATATATCAGTGGAATGACATATGCGAGTGCAATCAGTAAAAAGCCTACGAAAAAGGTCTTTTTTGTAAATGTTGGTCTAAACCTATAGATATGAATTACAAAACCTGATAACAAAAGCAATATCGCAATGATTGGAAAGATCATAGTTGTCGTATCAAAAGTCATACTTGGATGATTAACAACAAATAACAAACCAATAAGTGGTGGAAGTGCGTATAATGTATTTTCATAGCGTATTAAAACACATGCAGATAATGATACAAGTGCGATAATACCTATCATATTGACGATATTAAAATAAAATGGAGGTGTTTCAAACAGAAAAGACCAAAAAATGAGTGTTGATAAAAAAACACTGACGATATATCCATTACTTTTTATAAATTGATCAAGTTTTTCCATGATGACCCCCTATAATGTTAACAAATTCATTATAAGTCAAAATTGTTCAATTTGCCAAACAAATTATCTTTTTTTGCATGAATAATATAAGGTATAGAGATACTCACACACATAAAACAGGTTTTAATTGTAAATTTTCATTATTTTTATGTTTTATGATTGACTATTTATATCTTTAATTGTAAAATTTTCTCATAAAAAGGGGAATAGTGATGAAAAATTATACAAGAGTAGATATTTTAAAAAGTGCGAAAGAACATAATGTCAAATATGTTCGCCTTCAATTTACAGACATGTTAGGAACAGTGAAAAATGTTGAAATACCTGTGACTAATCTTGAAAAAGCCTTATCAAATGAAATTATGTTTGATGGTTCATCGATTCAAGGATTTGTTAGAATCGATGAAGCTGATATGTATTTATATCCAGATTTAAATACATGGTTGATTTTAGAATGGGAATCAACACCTACTTTTAAAGTTGCTAGACTCATATCTGATGTTTATACAACAAAACATGTGCCTTATGAAGGAGATCCACGTTATATTTTAAAAAGAAATTTACTAGAACTTAAAAAACTAGGTTATGATAAGTTCAATGTGGGTGTTGAACCTGAATTTTTCTTATTTAAATTAGATGAGCATGGAAAACCAACATTAGAATTTTCTGATTTAGGTGGTTATTTTGATTTAGCACCTGTCGATGGATCTGAAGATGTGAGACGCGATATCGTCCTTGAGCTACAAAAAATGGGATTTGACATGGAGGTTTCTCATCATGAGGTTGCTTTTGGTCAACATGAGATCAATTTCCATTTTGATAATGCCCTTGAAGCATGTGACAATATTCAAACATTTAAAGTACTAGTTAAAAATATTGCTAGACGTCATGGATTTCATGCAACTTTTATGCCAAAACCTATTCAAGGTATTAATGGTTCAGGAATGCATTCTAATTTATCGATATCAGATGCTGATGGTAACAACTTATTTTATGATCCTGAAACTGAAAACCAATTATCTAAGGTTGCTTTATCCTTTATTGGTGGTGTGATGAAGCATGCAGCTTCATTTGCCCTTCTAACTAATCCTACAGTTAATTCATATAAACGACTTGTTCCAGGCTATGAAGCACCTTGCTACATCTCTTGGAGTGATGCGAATCGCTCAACAATGATTCGTATTCCAGCAGCGCGTGGTAAATCAACGCGTATTGAAGTCCGTTCAGTTGATCCATCTTCTAATCCTTATCTTGCAATGAGCGGTTTACTTGCAGCAGGATTAGATGGTATAAGGAATGAATTAGATGGTCAACATCCAGTTAAGAAAAATCTATTTAGAATGTCTGATCAAGAAAGAAAACGCTTAGGCATTAAAAACTTACCTGAGTCTTTAAAAGAAGCCATTGATAGCTTTACACAATCACAACTGATGAAAGATACAGTAGGTGAAGAGTTATACTTAAAACTCATTGAAGCAAAAACGAAAGAATGGGATGATTACAAGATGAGAATCACTGCTTGGGAGTTAGAGAAATATTTACCGATTATCTAATAAAATGGCACTTCGGTGCTATTTTTTTAGATACCGAGTGCTATAATAAAGATAAAACAAGTGGAGGATATCTATGAATCACTATCATATATCATGGGATGAAATCTCATCTTTTATTTATTTAACATTTAAAAAATTAGGTGTTCCTGATCAAGATGCAGAAATATGCACTGATGTTTTAATTGAAAGTGATAAACGAGGCATTGAATCGCATGGTGTTAACCGCTTTAAACCAATTTATATTGACCGCATTTTAAATAAAACACAAGAAGTGATAACAACCATTGAAACGCTAAAAGAAACACCTACAACGCTCGTTATAGATGGACATAATGGTATGGGGATGGTCATTGCCCATCATGCCATGCAAAAAGCCATTGATAAAGCAAAAGCTTTTGGTTTAGGTATGGCTGTGGTTAGAAACTCGACGCATTATGGCATTGCTGGCTATTATGTGACGATGGCAACCAAAGAAAATCTTATAGGTATCACAGGTACGAATGCAAGGCCATCGATTGCTCCTACTTTTGGTGTTGAAAACATGTTAGGAACGAACCCTTTAACGTTTGGTATTCCAACCGATGAAGATTTTCCATTTGTCTTAGATGCAGCGACATCTATCACACAACGCGGTAAAATCGAATATTACGCTAGACAAGATAAACCCACACCTGAAGGAATGGTTATATCATCTGATGGAAAAGCCTTAACGGATTCAAAACAGATTTTAAAAGACTTAACATCAGGCAATGCTGCTTTAGCACCTTTGGGTGGTATCGGAGAAGAACTTGCAGGTTATAAAGGCTATGGTTATGCAACAGTTGTTGAGATCTTATCTTCTGCACTTCAAAATGGCCCATTTATGCAGATGTTATCAGGGAAAGATGAAGAAGGCAGACCTAAACCCATTCCAATCGGACATTTTTTTATTGCGATTAACCCTGAATTTTTCTTAGGTGCTGATGCACTTAAGAAAAATACAGGAGATATTTTAAGAGCACTACGTGCTTCAAAAAAAGAGCCAAATCAAAAACGTATCTATACAGCAGGTGAAAAAGAGTATTTATGTTATTTAGACCGGAAGGACAAAGGTCTTCCTTTAAATGATGCTGTAAAAAAGGATTTAGTTCAAGT
>OBJA01002560.1_pt1 | contig 10324 bp, 7 predicted proteins | sample 1519751 | NCBI WGS metagenome assembly OBJA01 (sample SAMEA3881238, study PRJEB22517) | soil metagenome | biome: lake sediment; feature: soda lake sediment; material: sediment, water from around vicinity | place: India | collected 2013-12-23 | depth 3 m
CTTCGATCTGCACCTGGCCTCTTGGTCTTCGGATAGGCGTGCCGCTCGGGACCACCGAGCTTGACCGGCCATGATAGGCTACCGGCAGGTGCAGCCAGTTCGGCATGAGGGCGTTCTCTTTTCCTCTGAACATGATCCCGACGTTGGTGGCATGTTCCCTGGAGGAATAAAAATCCGTGTAATCGCCTATGGCAACCGGCAGGTGCATGGCAACCTGCACTGCCGGGATCAGCGCCTTGTCCCTCAGCTCGGGATTGTCGCGGAGTTCGGGTTCGTCTTTTCGCAGCAGGCGGGAGACTGTTTCTCGAACTTCGCTCCATGCCGGCCGCCCCAACGCCAGAAACGGGTTGAGCGTGGCGGTATCGAAGACCTTGGGCAGAGACGGAAAATAACCTCGCTTCTCGAGAAGCGCGAGGTCAAGCACCATCTCGCCTATTCTGACACCGGCCCTGGTTTTTCCCTGCTCCTCGAAGATGCCGTAGGGAAGGTTCTGTATCGGGAAGTGAGAATCTTCGCTGTACTCGACGAAGGACCTGAGATCGGGATCCGTGGTTGCTTGCATTTGTCATGCTCCGGCGTTGTCGAGAAAGCCGAGCGAGCGCAGGCCTTCCACCGGTTCGGCGAAGGAGCAGCTGCCGAAACCGATTGCCCTGCTCCGGCGTAACTTTTTAATTTCACTCGTAGAAATGTTATTGTTTTTCCAGGAAAAACCCTCTTCGGTGAAGTGGAAGTGGCGAGCGGTCTCGTCACCAAGACACTGTGCCGTTTCGTCGATGGAAAGGTTGCAGCCCCAGCACAGCAGGGCTGCGCCGAATATATTGATGAAGCCGTGCTCCATGCCTCCCGATTCAGGGGAGTAGATGCGCAGAGGGTGATGCATGCCCGCTGTGAATTTCAGCGGAATATCGTGGCCGCGGCAGATGCCGATCACCTCCGCCACCTTTTCGGGCGCCGGGAATGCCTGTTTTTCCAGGCCGCCGCAGCGGAGCTTGTATCCGGCACTGCCGATGACCTCCCCCCCGTGCCCGCTGCCGTTGAAGGAGGCAATGGCCGCGGCTGCAGGCGCCGTATTCCCCGTTTCCACGAACAGCTGCACATCCCGCAGACCCGCCTGGCCAAGCAGGGTCTTTAATTGCAGCAAATGGTCGAAGACTTGTTCAGGGGAGACGGCGTCATCCGCCAGGCGGGTCTCCACCATTTCCACCCGCCCCGTGAAGGCGCCGAGCCGATCGAGCTCTTCCCGGGAAACGCCGGGGCTGACCACCACCGAAAAGCGAAATCCCCGGCGCGGGGCCGCAAGATGGAGCTGTGCGGCCGGAACGACGCACCGGCCAAGCATCCAGCCGTCCTCACCCTCGAGATAACCCGCGTAATTGGCCAGTGCCGTCTGGACGTCGAGGCCGGCAGGCGGAAAGAGTCCCGCGTAGTCGATGAGGCCGGACATGAAATTCCTGAGTGAAGCCTTCATCACGACTCCAGCCAGGAAGTCTGGTAGCCCGGGTCTTCGCAGGCCAGAGCGGTTTTGGTTACATACAGCGGCTTGAAAGTGTCCACCATGACCGCCGTCTCCTTGGTTTCCTTCAGCCCGATCGAAGCCTCCACCTTGCCGGGATGCGGGCCGTGCGGCATGCCGTCCGGGTGATGGGTGATGGACCCGAACTCGATCCCTTTTCTGCTCATGAACTCTTCGCTGCAGTAATAGAGGACCTCGTCGGAACCGATATTCGAGTGGTTGTAAGGGACAGGGATCGCGTCCGGGTAATAATCGAAGAGCCGGGGCACAAACGAACAGACAACGAAACCGTCGCCTTCGAAGGTCTGATGGACCGGCGGCGGCTGATGGATGCGGCCGGTGATCGGCTCGAAATCGGCGATGTTGAAGGCCCACGGATAATAATAGCCGTCCCAGCCGACCGTATCGAAGGGGTGGTGGGCAAGGGTCATGCGGTGCAGCGCGCTTCTGCTCTTCACCATGACGGGAAACTCGCCGAGCGCGTCCCGGGTGACCAGTCGTGACGGAGGCCGGATGTCCCGTTCGCAGTACGGGCTGTGCTCCAGCAGCTGGCCGTGCATGTTCCTGTACCGGCTGGGGGTCCGCACGTACCCTCTGCTCTCGATGATGAAGAAGATATTGTTCGGGGCCGTGATCCGGTAGCGGTGGATGATGCCCCTGGGGATGACCAGGTAATCGCCCGGCCGGAAGTCTATTTCACCCATCTGCGATTCGAGCACCCCCTCGCCTTCGGTAACGAAGACGATTTCGTCTCCCTGACCGTTACGATAAAAAACGTCATCGCCGGCGGATGGGCGGGCCAGCGATATGCCGACATCCTCGTTGAACAGGAGCGGGGTCCTGTCCAGCACCGGGCTTGGGCCGGCGGCCGGCAACCTGTGGGTGCGCAGATGTCGTAGATGCAGGGTGGGGTCGGGATCGGCTACCCAGGGGATTTCCTTGACTCGTACCACCTCCTTGAGCTCGGTGGGAGGGCGCAGGGTATACATCAGGGACTTGATGCCGCCAAAACCGAGGTTGCCCATCAGATGTTCCTGATGAATGCCGCCTTCCCCGCGAAAGGCCGTGTGCCGCTTATGGGGAATCTCGCCCAGCTTATGGTAGAAGACCATGGTGCTCTCCTGATTTTCGTTGATGATATCGAACGCTTGTGCCGGCAGGGGCGAAAATTTTCCCCTGCAAGCCGCAATGGACGAGAGACGAGAAATCCGGGTCAGAGATTTCCCCTGCGTCTCTGTTCCAGTTCGACGGCCTCGAACAGCGCCTTGAAGTTGCCTTTGCCGAAACTCTCGCAGCCCGCCCGCTGGATGATCTCCAGAAACAGCGTAGGCCTGTCCTGCACCGGCTTGGTGAAGATCTGCAGGAGATAGCCCTTCTCGTCCCTGTCCACCAGGATATTGTATTTCCGTATCAGTTCCCGATCTTCCCTGATCTCGCCAACCCGGTCCCAGACGGTCTCGTAGTAGCTGGCGGGAATGGAGAGGAATTGCACTCCGTTCTCCCTGAGCATCCCGACCGTGGCCAGGATATCCGGGGTGTACAGGGCGATATGCTGCACGCCGGCGCTATAGTTGAAGTCGATGTATTCCTGGATCTGGCTCTTTCTCTTTCCCGCGGCCGGTTCGTTGATGGGAAACTTGATGTTCCGTGAATCGTTGGCCATGACCTTGGAGCGCAGGGCCGAGTATTCGGTGGAGATGTCCTTGTCATCATAGGAGACGAACTGATGGAAGCCGAAGACCTTGGCGTAGTATTCGCACCACCTGTCCATCTGCCGGTCCTCCGCGTTGGCCACCACATGATCTACACGGGTCAAACCTGTGGGGTTTCCGTCGACTCGGGCAGGCTGGAATCCCGGCAGGAAAACACCGGTATAACCCTGTGCCGCAACAAAGGTATGGATTACATCGCCATAGGTGCGGACAGCCGCCCGGCGAACTCTGCCATGGGCATCCGCGAGGTCCTCCGGCGTCATGGCGGAAACGGCTCCTCGTCGCACCGCCTCTTTGTAGATCTCATCCACATCATCCACTTCGAAGCAGATGTCCTTGACGCTGTCGCCGTGGAGAAGCAGGAAGACATTTCTCGGGTCCTGATACCCGAGCGGCGTGGTGAATACCAGCCGGATACGGTCCTGCTGCAATACGTAGGAAGTGCAATCACGGTGACCCGTCTCCGGCCCGAGATACCCTATCTGATCGAAGCCCAGCGTCTTTCGATAAAAATATGCAGCCTGCAGGGCGTTGCCGACAATACATTCAATATGGTGTATCCGTTTGACAGGTAAGTTATCCATCCCGGCATTTCCTTTGTCATGATTCTGGTCAGCAGACCTGTTGGGTTTTCCATATATTGTGGATCTCTTATTATAGGAAAACTCCAGCAGGAATCAAAATCATTTATCGGCAAGCAGGAGGATTTGAAACGAATGTCCAAGGTACTCATGCGGGCTGCGCCCGCAACCCAAGGGCTGTTATCCCCTCCCACAGCAGAGGGGACTCATTTCAGTGCCCCCTTGAGGGGACCTTCACGAAAATCATTTCTAAAAACAAGAAATGATTTTCTAGGGTACTAATCGTGCACATACAACTCGTCGATCTCCTCCCAGCTCTCGATATCGCCCTGCCGCAGCAGCACGAGCTTTCTGTAGTAATAGATCTGGACGGATATGAATTGCAGACGCAGATCCTGGCATTTCAAAGGTTCATTCGGAGCGAGCGCGCATGCCTCCCGATCCGGCATGGCCAGGATCCTGTCGATCTCCTCCACCAACCCCTCTTTCGTGAGCCGAAGGAATTTATAGATAGGAATGATCACCGGCGGCGAATAGTTGAGGCCTTCGAGACGGCTTGCGGTATTTTCAATGACATCCTGGCTGACATCGCCTGGAAGGCCGCTCACTTCCTCTTTCAATTGTTTTACCTTTTCCTCAAATAGGTTCCCGCTCATGTGCCCTCCCTTTTTCTTTTTTGCCGGATTTGCAAGTGCGGCTCCGCGGCGCTCCGGTTGCAGGGAAGCGCCGCGTCCGTAGGTTTCTCAGCCGTATCTTCGGGGCTGCTTCAATTCGTGGCCATAACCGCTCCCCGAGGTTCAAGATATGCGCCGGCACTCTCCAACACCTCGAAGCGATCGAGGTTCATGACCTTGTTCCAGGCGGCTATGAAATCGTGAAGGAACTTTTCCTGGGCATCGCTGCTGCCATAGACTTCCGCCAAGGCCCGGAGCTGGGAGTTCGCCCCGAAGACGAGGTCGACCCGGGTGGCAGTCCACTTGAGCTCGCCCGTCTCCCGATCGCGCCCCTCGAACAGCTCCCCGTCTTCCGAGGTGGCCTTCCACATTGTGCCCATATCGAGCAGATTGACGAAGAAGTCATTGGTCAGCGTCCCGGGCCGCCTGGTGAAGATGCCGTGCCGGGACTGGCCGAAATTGGTGTCGAGGACGCGCATGCCGCCGACGAGCACCGTCATCTCGGGAGCGGTCAGCGTCAGCAATTGCGCCCGATCGATCAGCAGTTCCTCCGCCGACATGGTGTATCTGGTTTTGAGATAGTTGCGGAAACCGTCCCCGGCCGGTTCGAGCACGGAGAAAGACGCCACGTCGGTCTGCTCCTGCGACGCATCCGTGCGCCCCGGCGTGAAGGGAACGGTCACCTCGCGACCGGCATTTTTCGCGGCCTGTTCGACACCTGCGCATCCCCCCAGAACAATCAGGTCGGCGAGCGAAACCTTCTTGCCGCCCGACTGGGCGCCGTTGAACTGCTTTTGAATACCCTCGAGGGCCTGCAGCACGTTCTTGAGTCTGGCCGGCTGGTTGACTTCCCAATCCTTCTGGGGTGCAAGACGGAGGCGCGCCCCGTTGGCTCCGCCCCGCTTGTCCGAGCCGCGGAAGGTGGAGGCCGACGCCCAGGCGGTCGAGACCAGCTCCGAGACGGACAGGCCCGAGGCAAGAATTTTGCCTTTCAGGTCCGCGATGTCCTGCGCGTCGATCAGCTCATGATCGACCGCGGGCACCGGGTCTTGCCAGATCAGGTCTTCAGCCGGGACTTCAGGGCCAAGATAGCGCGAGCGGGGGCCCATGTCGCGGTGGGTCAGCTTGAACCACGCCCGGGCGAAGGCGTCCGCGAACTCCTCGGGGTTCTGCAGGTAACGCCGCGCGATCGGCTCCGCCGTGGTCATCATCGGCCGGTGCTTCTTCGCTGGGTTATGGGCATCGACCACCATGTCCTCTTCGTCCACGTCCTTTGCCAGCCACTGATGCGCGCCGGCGGGGCTCTTGACCAATTCCCATTCGTATTTGAACAGCACCTTCAGATATCCCATGTCCCACTTGGTCGGGTTCGGCTTCCAGGCGCCCTCGATGCCGCTGCCGATGGTGTCGCCCCCCTTGCCGCTGCCGAAGCTGCTTTTCCAGCCGAGTCCCTGCTCCTCGATGCCGGCGGCTTCGGGTTCAGGTCCCACATGAGACGCATCACCGGCGCCATGGCATTTGCCGAAGGTGTGCCCGCCCGCGACCAGAGCGACGGTCTCCTCATCGTTCATCGCCATCCGCGCAAAGGTCTCCCGCACGTCGCGGCCGGAGGCGATCGGGTCCGGGTTGCCGTTCGGGCCTTCCGGGTTCACGTAGATCAGGCCCATCTGCACGGCCGCGAGCGGGTTCTCCAGGTCGCGCTCCCCGGAATAGCGCTTGTCGCCCAGCCACTCGCTTTCAGCGCCCCAGTAGATGTCTTCCTCCGGTTCCCAGACGTCTTCACGACCGCCGCCGAAGCCGAAGGTCTTTACCCCCATCGACTCCAGCGCGCAGTTGCCGGCGAGGATCATCAGATCCGCCCAGGATATCCTCCTGCCATACTTCTGCTTGACGGGCCAGAGCAGCCGGCGCGCTTTGTCGAGGTTCACGTTGTCGGGCCAGCTGTTCAGCGGCGCGAAGCGCTGGCTGCCGGACCCGGCGCCGCCGCGGCCGTCGCCGGAGCGGTACGTGCCCGCGCTGTGCCACGCCATCCGGATGAACAGAGGTCCATAGTGGCCATAATCCGCCGGCCACCAGTCCTGCGAATCGGTCATCAGGGCATGAAGGTCCTTCTTCAGGGCCTCCAGGTCAAGCTTCTGGAATTCTTCGGCATAGTCGAACGCCTGGCCCATGGGATTGCCCAAGGGCGAGTTTTGATGAAGGATCTTGAGGTTCAACTGATTCGGCCACCAGTCCCGGTTGGTCGAGCTTCTTCTGAGGGAGGTTTTACTGGTTTTTCCCGTTACCGGACATTTGCTATCGTCATTCATAACGTCTCCTTTTCATGTTGTGGGGATGGGGATCACTGCGCTGCCATAAATACTGTGCGTTGCCCGGCACGACCTGCCTGACTCCCAAGCATCCGGCACCACAGGATATTCTCTATTTATAGAGAGTTGTTATCCATATTGGCCAAAAAATTATTCCTTCCGACAGCCAGGGCAAAGACCAAAGAAGTCGAGCCTGAAGCTGCTGATGGTAAACCCGGTCTCTTCCATCATTTTTTTCTTCAACTTCTCAAAATCATGCATTGGCGGGTCCAATATCGTCCCGCACTGCGTACAGATCATATGGGGGTGGGGGTAAGGCTTGTTTCCGTCATACCTGTTACTCATCTCGCTGAATTCCAATTCCAGGATTTCACCGTTCTTCTTCAAAAGATTGATCGTTTTGTAGACAGTTGCCGGGCTCATCGTCGGATAGTCCGCAACCAGCTGTTCGTAAATGCTCTCCGCCGAAGGATGATTTTCACTGTGGGCCAGTATCTTCAAGACGGCGTACCGCTGGGGTGTGATGCGAAACTCATTTTCCTTGAGCTTCTCGATCATTTGTTCCAGTCGTATTTCAGGTGAATTTTTGGTGCCGTCCATAGAGGAATCAATAAATATTATTTGTTGATAATCATTATCTATTCATTTATCTCTCATTGTCAAAAAAAAAATATATAATGGCAGTAGCCAGTGCTCCGATGGCGGCGAGATGCCCGTCATCCGAGCAGTAGGACCGATCCCTGGACCTCCGCGGCCCGCCCCCTTCTAGGAATCCTGACTGCAAAGGGGGTCCATGCCCGGAGGTTCTTCACGAGCAGGGTAATCCGAGGCAAGTGGCCATGCTGCAACAGGATACACTCAGACAAAGCCTGCATAGGTCCGTTCTCTTCAAGGATGTCGGCGGCGAAGAGGTGGACAGGATTATCGCTGTCGGTGGTTGGCGGACAGTCGAACAGGGTCAGTACGTCTATCGTCAGGGAGAAAATGACCTCCATTTTTATATCGTCGCCCGGGGCGAAGCGGAACTGACCATGAATCTGGCAGGGGGCGAGGAGTTGCTGGTGAGTCACATCGGCCCGGGAGGCCACTTCGGGGAAACCGCCCTGCTGACCGGCAACAGCAACAGCCTCAACGTCCGGGCCCTCACCCGCCTCTCCCTGCTCTGCTTCGATGCGCCTACCTTCAACTCGTTGCTGCTTGCCAACCCGGTCATTCAGGGCCAGCTCTGCATCGCCTTGGCCAACCGGCTGAGGCTTTCGTTCCGCGATCATGCCAACGTTCTGACCCGGGCGAAGACCAGCCGCAAGAGTTCCGAACACAACCTCGACCCGACATTCCTTTCGGGGCAGGCGATAGCTGAAGAGACGGCACGGCGTTCATCGAGTCCGCACCGAGGGGACCGGCCGACCGAATCGACCATCGCCCGGCAGATCATGACGGCGGCGAGGCGATTCAGCAGTTCCCTTGCCCCGGTGCTCATCACCGGCGAGACCGGCACCGGTCGTCGTATGGCCGCTTACGAGATCCACCGGGCCAGCGCTCACAGGAACGGTCCCTACCAGGAAATCGATATCCGGAATTTGGACATGGGGCAGCTTGAAGTGGAGCTTTTCGGGTACGAGCGGGACTCCTTCGCCTTCTCGCAGATCGATCAGCTCGGCGCCTTCGAACGCTTGCGGGAAGGCACCGTCGTCCTCTACAACGCGGAAAACCTGGAGCCGGACTTCCAGCGACAGCTGGCCCGCATCATCAGGAAAGGCTTCTTCACCAAGGTGGCAGGCGACACCCAGGTGGCGCTTCGTGCCCGGATCATCCTCATCTGCAAGGACTCGCCCGGGCTGGAGGACGGCCACAACCGGCTGCTGCCGTCTCTCTATGCCCTGCTGGCAAACCAGCATTTCCGCATGACTCCTCTTCGGGGACATCGCCGGGACATCCCGCGACTTGTCAGGTACTACCTCAAGCGCTTCAGTCTGCAGCACGGGAAAACCATAAGTCAGGTGGATGAACAGACACTCGGAAGGTTCATGAACTACGACTGGCCCGGCAACCTGACCGAAATGGCCAGCGTGCTGCAGCGGGCGGTGATCCTCGGCAGAAACAATGAACCCCTCAGCAGTCAGATCCTGCTCGGGGTGCCGAAATCGGAAGGGAAATGGGAGTTCAACCTGCTGCGCCTGAAGGAAATCCGAGCGTTCTTCGCCAGCCGGCTTTTCCCAAGGCTCCCGAGGGTCCTCGTCGGCGTCGGCCTCGCGCTCGTGCTTGTCGCCCTGTTCTTCGGGCCGGCGGAGACGGAAAAAAATATCGGACTCACCCTCAGCTGGGTGATCGGCTGGCCCCTGCTGATCTTTTCTTTCTTCTTTCTGTCCCGTACCTGGTGCAGTGTCTGCGGGCTGTCCGTGCCCGGCTGGCTGGCGCAGGAGGTCATCAGGCCGGAACGTCCGACCCCGCCCTTCATCAGGAAGTATTCCGGCTGGATAATGGCCCTGCTCTGCATTCTCCTCTTCTGGATCGAGACGACCTGGAACGCCTACGGCTCACCGCACCTCACCGCCTGGATCATCACCGCCGTCGCACTCGGCTCACTCTTGTTCAGCGTGTTCTTCAGACGAAGGGTCTGGTGCCGTTATCTCTGCCCGCTGGGGGCGATCAACGCCATCTTTGCCATGCCGTCGGTTTTGGAATTGCGGTCGAACACCCACACCTGCATGAACCGCTGCCGGGATCACCTGTGTTATACCGGCGACGACGGCGCCGCAGGCTGCCCGATGTTCCGCCATCCCTTTCTGGTGGATAACAACCGGGACTGCATCCTTTGCGGGCAGTGCATCAAGAACTGCAGGCTCGATTCGATCCATCTCAACCTGCGTCTGGCCCCCCAGGAGTTGTGGAACCTGCAGTCGCCGCGCCTGGAGGACAGCTTTCTGGTCGTCGGCCTGGCCGCCATCTTTTATCCCTTTGCCCTCAATCAGACGTATCCCGGATTCAGGGAGAGCTGGGCTGAAATCCTGCACGGAATAGGCCTTCTCCAGAGTCAGGCCCTGGCCTCGAGCATCTTCTTTTTTCTCTGCATCATCGTCTATACGGGGGGCTACGCGGTAATGTCCCGGATCATGGCCCGGATCACCGGCAACAGCTGGAGGACAACCGCCTCGATACTCGGTTACGGCATGATCCCCCTGGTCCTCGGGGCGTACATGGCGGCGCATCTCGAAATCTTCGTCGGCGGTTTCCTGCTGCTGCCGGCCAACCTGCTCGATATCATCGGCATCGGCGGAGATTACGGCTCCACCCGGATCATCAGCCGCGACGCCACCTTCGTGCTGCAGATCATTACCGTCTGCGGCGGACTGATTGCCGCGCTCTATGCCTCGCAACGCATCGTGAGACGATTGGTGACAGGCCGCCGGTATTCCCTGAAAATGTTCGCCCTGCCCGCATTACTCCTCTGCATCTCGGCTGTCGCCTATCTCCAGTTGGTGTAAGCCGGTGGGGCGAATCGCCCGAGGCATCGATCGACCTCGATTACTGCAGG
>OBJA01002561.1_pt1 | contig 10321 bp, 6 predicted proteins | sample 1519751 | NCBI WGS metagenome assembly OBJA01 (sample SAMEA3881238, study PRJEB22517) | soil metagenome | biome: lake sediment; feature: soda lake sediment; material: sediment, water from around vicinity | place: India | collected 2013-12-23 | depth 3 m
GAATAACCTCGCATAGAAAACCAGGATGGGATTATTCATCCGACGGTCATTATTTTATTACCCTTGTTGTACAGCACCGGTATGAATTGTTAGGACGTATACAGAATGGTATAATGATATTAAATGAATGGGGTAAGATTGTTATGGATGAATGGTTAAGATCATTCTGTATTCGCACGGAATTATTTTGCGATGCATTTGTAATAATGCCAAACCATATACACGCAATTATTACCATTGAAAATGTGCCCGTACGGCAACAACAACACGACGGTGCGTCATTACAACAACCACCACCACCACGCCCATGCGACAAAACCATAATATGGGAACGCAAACCCAAATCAATTTCATCGTTTATTGCCGGGTATAAATCGGCAACAAATACAGCAATAGATAATGCCATCGACAGCGGTTATCATCTATATCCACATTTAGGGAAATTTAAACGTAACAACCATTTTTGGCAACCCAATTATCACGACCATGTTATACGCGATGCAGAATCGTATACAAAGATTTCAAATTACATTGCCAATAACCCTGCAAATTGGGCAACCCATAAATTTAAATTGAAATGAATAACATTAATTTGTATATCCAACAACACGGTGCGTATTTTCAATAGAGACGCACGGCAGTGCATCTCTACTTCCTATCTATTTTATACAATCGGCCTTCGTCGGTTACGGTATACAGGGCACCATCTGTACCTTGGGTAATATCTCTGAAACGCTGTCCTTCGTTGTCTACTAAACGTTCTTCACCTACCACTCTGTTGCCTTGTATAACGATGCGGGCAATGTGGTTACTGTTTAATCCTGTAATAAAGAGATTGTTTTTCCATTCAGGAATATTATCACCTGTGTAGAAGGTCATTCCGCTTGGTGAAAGCACCGGATCCCAATAGTAAACGGGTTGCTCCATTCCTTCTTTTTGTTGAATTGGAGGATTACCAATAGCTTTACCGCTGTATTCAAGGCCATAAGTGATAACAGGCCATCCGTAATTAGCACCGGCTTTAATTAAATTTAATTCATCACCACCTTTTGGGCCAAACTCATTGTTCCATAGATCTCCTGTTTCCGGATGGAAGTCGATTCCCTGAGTATTACGGTGTCCATAGGTATATATTTCAGGTAGAGCATCTGACTGACCTTCAAACGGATTTCCTGCAACGGGCTTTCCATCAACTGTTATACGAAGTATTTTTCCTAAAGCGGACTTTAAGTCCTGTGCCTGATGACGTATTTCAGGATCTGAGCGTTCGCCGGTACTAACAAACAAGTTTCCGTTTTTATCAAATATAACACGTCCACCATAATGCATGGTTCCGTTGTATGTAGGCATTGCACGGTAGATAACTTGTGCATTTTCTATGGTTTTTTCATTATCAGCTAATCTGCCTTTTGCAACAGCAGTATGGTTTCCATTAGAAACTCTTTCTGAAAACACCCAATAGACCATCCTGCTTGAAGTAAAATCAGGAGCCAAAGTTAAGCCCAATAAACCTCCTTGCCCTCTATCGTCAACCTCAGGTATTCCGGTAATACGGTCACTTAATTGACCATTTGTAGGATCAACAATAACCATAGTGCCTTTTTTTTCAGTAATCAACAATCTGCCGTCAGGCAGAGCTACTATTCCCCAGGGCTTGTCCAGAGATTCAGTAACTTTCACTGCCTCGTGTGGTGTGGAAGTTTTAACTCCTGCTATCCTTGTTTGCCCTTCGAAGGCCGGTTTATAATCCGTATTAGGTTTGCCTGTTTCTACAGGAGAGCCATTATTAGTCACATTTTGGGGGGAAGTTGAACCGTCGTTATTACATGAAATTAACGCGATGGTTACAAGTGCTGCTAAATAATTTAACCTCATATCACATTTATTTTAGTTAATAAACCTTATTTTTAATGGAAAGTTCGTTTATCGATAATTATACTATTCCCTCTCATTAAATTTTTTACCAAGGGCAAGGTGCGCTGATCAATTCCTATCTATTGGTTAGTTAATCACTAAATCTATATAATTTTGTATCCAGGAATATGAACTATAGTTACTATAGATTAATAGTTCTGAAATTAACTAAAGACAAAAGATCAGGTAGAAAATGAACGAACAAATAACAAAATACATCTTGGAAGCACCTGAAGCTCAAAGAGAGGTTATGGAAATTATCAGATTAACTATACATAGTGAAGTTCCCTCTGTCATAGAAAATTTTAAATGGGGTAGACCTGTTTTTTCAACTGATTCTGACTTCGCTTATTTCAAAATATCAAAATCTCATTTAACCTTTGGTATCTTCAAATTTGAAAGAATTAGAGACAATGTCGATCTTTTAGAGGGCACGGGAAAGGATATGCGTCACATTAAAATCAAGAAAATAGACGACTTGAAATTGGTCATAATCAAGGAATGGCTTCACCAGATCACCTCATAAGTCAATAAATTAATGAATATTAATTTTACGAAATTGGATGCGCGAATATTAGCAGCCATTTTAATTATAATTTCATACACTTGTTGGTCGCAGGAAACCAAGGATAGAATTGCGATAAGCATTCCGACAATTCACCAGGAAGCTACATCTATATGGAAAACAATATATGATATTCAATTCTTCGAGAGATATGGATACTCAATAAATCTCCCTAAGGGTAAATTGATTGATTCTTTGCTGGTTAAATCGAAAAAAGGAACTTTTGGAAATCAAGACTTTTCAGCTATTTATGAATTCCTGGAATCAGATATATACACCACAAACGATTACCTTGCAGCATACAATAAGGTGCTGGAACAAGAGCTTTCGCTCAATAAGATTATCCAAGACCTTGATTCGCTAAGAAAACTTTGGAATTGGGATTTTAAAATGTTTGAAGAATATAAAGTTGTAATAACACTTTATGGAAGTTGTGGTAGTTACGACCAGGAAACAGGCATTATTACTCTCTTTGCAACTAAAGAAGGTGATTTTAAGCTATACAGTAACCCCGCCAATACCATAATTCATGAAATATTTCATATTGGCATCGAAGAATCGATTGTGAAGAAATATCATTTGAACCACACTCTTAAGGAATGGGTTGTCGACAAACTAGTATATCTGCTATTTAAAGAAGAACTTCCGGAATACAGAATTCAGAAGAATGGTGTATCGCAAATTGACCAGTACTTAAGAGAAAAGAAAGATATTGAGAACCTTAACAAGATACTCGTATCTAGCTTATAAACCGAATGCATAGAACAGAGCCAAGGCTAATCAATGCCTAGCGCTTTTGTATTAATAAGATCATTTAAAAGAAGAAAAACCTGCTGGGAAGGGCAGGTTTTCAATTTTTGGTGAGATTAATGCAATGGCGCCGGGAAGATCCATTGCAATGAGGATTTATTTACCCTGCAAATGTGAAAAATATAACTTAGCAAAAGTGAACAAATGTATATTCGTCCGTATCTATTTATCCAGCGTATGGTTTTAGCGGATATTCGTAAAATTTTGCTTTACGAAGATTGCCTTTTTGTTAGCTTAACAGGAATAACTAAATTCTGAAAATCTATAAATTTTGACGGATTTTCTATCCTTTTGAGTAATATATCAACAGCTTGATGTCCCATTTTAAATCCATCCTGATCAATTGTGGTTAATGATGGATTGGCAATACCGGATATTGGATCATTTCCAAAACCTACAACCCTTATATCGCCGGGTATTTTTATGCCTTCCTGTTGCAGTAATTGCATAACAGCAATAGCTGTAAAATCGTTTACGGCAAAAATTCCATCTATTGATTTGATATTTGCTAAAATACGGTCACTCATTAAAAACACATTTTCGCGTGTATCGCACTCAATTACAATTTGCCTATCAGGATCATAATCATGATCTCTAAGTGCTTTCATGAACCCCTGCAAGCGTAACTTGCCTATTTGCAGATGAGTAGGTGAGGAGAGGTGCAATATTCTTTTACACCCTTGCGTTATTAGATGCGATGTTGCTAAGTATGCTCCATTCAGATCGTCAGTAACAATGCGGTCGGTTGCTATTGTCTCACATATTCTGTCGAAAAACACAATCGGAATACCACTATCTATAAGGTCTTTAAAATGACCCGGATCGTGAGTGGCTTTGCTTTGTGAGATTAATATGCCGTCAACCCTGTGATCAAGAAGAAGTTGAGTGTTTATTACCTCTCTTTCATATTGTTCGTTCGACTGGCAAATTATGATTCTGTAGCCCTTTGCATAAGCAAGTTCCTCAATTCCACTGATCACAGAGGAAAAGAAATGATGAACTATTTGAGGAATTATTAAACCTAAGGTATTAGATCGTTGTTTCTTAAGGCTAAGGGCTAATGCGTTAGGACGGTAATTAACTTCAGAAGCATATTGCTGAACAATTCTTTTTGTTTCTGTGCTGATATCGGGATGATCTTTTAGTGCCCTTGAAACAGTTGATGGTGAAATACCCAGCGCTTTTGCAATATCATTTATTGAGATTAGATGAGATTTCATAGTTACTGCCGAAATTTGGATAAATATAGCAGTTATTCCTATGCAATCGCAAAAGAGTGCCAGATTTAAGTATTATTTGCTTTTTTGGGGAAATAGATGTAACTTAGTTAATTATTAGATCAAATTATATGGTGTTGTGCAATTCAATAAATTGTGTATCAAGGATATTTGGCCTGACTACACATCATACAAATTGTTATATTTAGAGAACACCATATCACAGGTGCAAACGTTTGCATAAAAAAATGTTGAAAAGGCTTGATAAATAAGAAGATTGGAGCTTCAAATGTGAAAAAAAATTATTAACATTGTAGCATTAATTGGCGTAAATTTAAAATCAACACACAAAAATAAACACACAATAACAATTAAATTATGAAGAAGCAAATAGGATTGCTAAATGTTCTGTTTCTTTTTTTATTGGTAATGTTTACAGTAAATGCGTATGCACAAACAGTAAATGTTACAGGAAGAGTCACAGATGAATCAGATGGTAAAACGTTGCCTGGGGTTACCATTGCAATTAAAAATACAACTTCAGGTACAACAACTGATATTGATGGATTATACAGTATAAATGTTAACCAGGGCGCTGTTCTGGTTTATTCATTTGTAGGGTATGCTTCGCAGGAGGTAACAGTTGGATCGAACCGTGTTATTAACATTGCACTCAAACCTGAATTAACTGAGCTAGAAGAGCTTGTTATTATAGGTTATGGTACTCAGCGTAAATCGGATCGTACAGGAGCAGTTGTAGCCGTGCAGGCATCGGAAATGAATCGTGGTGTTCTTACTGATCCCATACAAGGATTGCAGGGTAAAGCAGCCGGCGTTATGATCACCAAAAAAGGTGGTGACCCAAACGCAGGTTTCTCTGTTAGAATACGTGGGGCATCAAGTCTTGAAACCAATACTGAACCACTTTATGTAATTGATGGAGTACCCGGTGGCGATCCAACCTCTATTTCGCCTGAGGATATTGAGTCATTTAATGTTCTTAAGGATGCTTCATCAGCTGCTATATATGGATCAAGAGGAGCACATGGTGTTGTTATTATTACCACAAAAAAAGGTGATAGAAAAAATCATGTTGAATTCTCTTCTTACCTGTCAACAGAGTCAGTTGCGAATAGACTTAAGTTATTATCGGCCGATCAGTACCGGAATTATGTGGAAACTAAGGGGTTAAACTTTGTTGACAATGGTGCAAATACCGATTGGCAGGATGAGGTATATCGTACAGGTTCTTCTCAGAATTATAATGTAGCTTTCACAGGTGCAACAAATAAAGGAGGTTATAGAGCATCAATTGGCTACAGTGACTTCAGTGGAGTTGTTATTGGCACTGAAAAGAAGAGAACTATTGGTCGTTTGAATGTTGACGACAAGTTTTTTAATGACCGTTTAACCATATCTGCAGGTTTATCGGGTGCTTTTGAGAATAATGATTATATAAGTTATACATCAAATGGGCCAATGGATGTGCTTTATCACATGATTCAACGTAATCCTACCGATCCTGTATATGATGCACAAGGTAATTATTTTGAATTTCAAAGGGAATTTAATTATTGGAATCCTGTGGCTCTGGCAAACTTAATTACTGATGAAAGATCGGCAAAGGATTTCTTTAGCTTCTTAAAAGCTGATCTTGAAATTTTTAAAGGATTTATTGGAGGTGTGAACATTGCTTATACAAGAGGTGATAATGAAAACTTCTTTTTCCAGCCTACAACTTTGCAGCAGGGTTCTTTTGCAGGTTATGGTCGTAGGAATTATGATAACTCCAGCTCAAAGCTAATTGAGACAACATTAAAATATTTCAACAGCTTTGGAAAGAATAATCTGGAGTTTTTAGCAGGTTATTCATGGCAGGATCAGGTATACACAGGTTTTAGAGCTCAAGGAAGGCAACCATTCTTAAATTATAGTGGAGCTAATGATATTGGACTGCTCAGAGATGTTATACCCGGAGATATAACCTCATATAATAATAGTAGCGTACTTATCTCATTTTTTGGTAGAGGAGTATATAATTTTGACAATAGGTACTTTTTAACTGCAACCATAAGAAGAGATGGTTCGTCTAAATTTGGATCGAACAGAGAATGGGGATGGTTCCCATCAGCTTCTGTTAAATGGAATATTACCGGAGAAGATTTTATGGATAACGTGTCATTAGTTAACAATCTTGGTCTTAGAGTGGGGTATGGGCTTGCAGGTAATGAAAAGATAGGTATAGGCTTAGATAGAAGAACATACGTTTCAGGTGGTAATGCCTACAACTTCGAAACAGGTGAAGATGTTATCTCCATGGTATTCGCAAATGAATCAAATCCAAATCTCCAATGGGAAGTTAACGCTGAATTAAATATTGGGCTTGACTTTGGTATTCTACGCGACAGAATTTCAGGTAGTATAGAGTATTTCAATAAAGTAAACAATAACCTGCTTGGTCAGTATAGCGTACCGGTGCCACCAAACTTAAGTGATAGAATTTGGGCTAATGTTGGTGAAATTGCAATCAATGGCCTTGAGCTTTCATTGCAGGCATATCCTGTTAGGAACACAAATTTCGAGTGGCGAACAAATGTAATATATTCATCGTACAACCAGGAGGTTAAAAATCTTTCGGATGTAGAGAGTAATTATAACTGGTCGAGAGTTCGTGAAGGATATCTAGAAGGTCGTGGTTTAGTAGGTGATATCAATTGGACTCAGTCAATTGAAGAAGGTTACCCATTAGGTTCATGGTACATGCCTGAGTATGCCGGCCTGTCAGAGGATGGTAAATTCCTTTTCTACACGGCTGCCGGTGGTGTAACTCGTGATATAACAAAAGCTGAGAGAAGGCATCTTGGAAATGCTAATCCTGACTTTGAACTTGGATGGTCAAACTATTTTAAATTGTATAAGCATTTTGATATCAGTTTTGCCTTCCGTGGCATATTCGGTCATCAAATATTCAATACAACTAATTTGATATTCGGTAATCCTATATGGCTAAGATCACCTGCTGTTAACGTTCTGGAATCAGCACTTGAAGAAGATGCAAGAGGATTGAATGATAATCCTAAGTTAAGTAGTTATTATCTTGAAGATGGAACCTTTATTCGACTTGATAACCTTGAAATAGGATACAATATTCCAGTTAAGAAAGTTACTAATCTGCGAGTTTATGTTGCAGGTAATAACCTGTTCACCATTACTGATTATACCGGGATCGATCCGGAAATTTCAGCAATTGGACGCTCATTCGGCTTAGACCAATATAATGTCTATCCCAAAACCCGTACTTTCTTAATTGGTCTTAATGTTACATTATAAATGAAAACACAATGAAAAAGATATTTTTTAGTATAGCAATCATAACTTCAATTTTTTGGGGTTGCACTGATTTGGAAGATGATCTGAAGGATAGAATCCCTGAGGATAAGTACACGATAGATCCTGTGTTACAGATGACTCCTATTTATGAGCCTATGAGAGAATTCCTCGATAATGGCGGATGGTGGTTTGCACAGGAGCTAACATCAGATGAAATGGTAGGTCCAACACGTGGTAGCGACTGGGATGATGGTGGCAAGTGGAGAGTGCTTCATACCCATACATGGGACAATAACACTGAAGCTATCAATAACATGTGGAGCCGTTTTTATAATGGGATAGGGCAGGCAAATAAATTTATTGAAGCTCAGCAACCATTGGCCGGCGATTCAATAGTAGATGCTGGTATTGCCAAAGGTAAAGTTTTGAGGGCTTACTATTATTACCTGTTAATAGATAATTATGGTGATGTTCCTTTTGTTACTGAATTTCTTAATGCACCAAAGCTTCCTACCAAAGAAAGACGGGCAGTTATATGGCAGGCTATTGTGAATGATGTTGAAGATGCCGTCACAAAAATTCAACCTAGCACATCAAAAACAGCTGCTTCATTAGGAATGGCATATAGCTTACTTGCTAAGTTATATCTTAATGCTGAAGTATATACAGGTACTCCACAGTGGCTGAAAGCTGAAGAAGCTTGCGATGCTGTTATTAATCTTGGACAGTACTCTTTAGAAGGTGATCCATTGGCTCCATTTGTAACTAATAATTCAAACTCAAGTGAGAATATTTTCACAATTCCTTATGATGAAGACAAATATCAAGGTAATAATTTGCACATGAGAACATTGCATTATAATAGTAACGCTACATTTGATATGACTGTTGGCCCGTGGAACGGATTTGCTGTTACTGAACAACACTACAACAAGTATTCAGAAAACGATCAGCGCCGCAGATATTTTCTTGTAGGACAGCAGTTCTCAAGCGATGGAAAGCCATTAACAGATGCTGGTGCCGGTGGAGCAAATGTTGTATTTAATCCTGTTATTCCTGCATTAGTAATGGATGCCAGTTTTACACCTGCACAAGTTCGTTTTTCGGGAGCAAGAGTTGTTAAACAAGAGATAAAGAGAGGTGCTAAAGAGAATTTAAGTAACGATTTTCCTATTTTCCGTTATGCTGATATTCTCTTAATGAAAGCTGAAGCGATGATAAGGCAAGGGAAAAATGGCGACGAATATGTTAATATGATACGTGAAAGGGCAGGGCTTGATCCTTTAACAGGCATAACCCTCGATCAATTGTTAGAAGAACGTGGAAGAGAATTGTTTTGGGAAGCACACCGTCGCCAGGATCTTATTCGCTTCGGTAAATTTAACGATGCATGGTGGGAAAAACCTGCTTCGGATGCATCGCGACGCATATTCCCTATTCCACAATGGGCTATTGATGCTAACCCTAACTTAGGTAATTAATGTAATTTAATTATATTTACAATAAATGTTTAACCACAAAAATCACTTAAAAATGAAAAAAAATCAATTAAGTTTATTTATCAGAGCCAGTCTGTTAATGCTCGCTATGGTATTTGTTTTCGCAGCATGTAAGAAGGATGATGATGATCCTGTAAACCCTGTTATTGTTGAGGATGGATTGTACATCAGAGGTGAGGCAACCCCTTACACTGCACTTAATACCCGCTCAGCTTTCGTAAATGGTATTAATGAAGCAAATAACCAGACCGAAAGAAATGGTATGTTTGAAAAATATACTACTCTTAAGGCAGGCTCAACCTTCGAAATAGTAGAAGTAGAAGGAACAAATCAAAAAGTATGGGGACCAACCAATGCTGAAACTGTGACTCTCGAGGGTCAAAATGATCAGATTCGTGCAACAATCCAGAAAGGTTCTTTAACAAACTCAGGAAGTTTTACTGTTCCAACCGATGGTATGTATCATATAATTATTGACAAGCCTACCAACACTTTCGTTATTGCTCCTGTTGCATGGGGTATTATAGGAGGTTTCTCAGGTTGGTCGAATACTGAAATGCCTTTATCAGGTGGTTTCAATGCAAACAACATGAAGTGGGAAGTTACAGGCCTCGTTTTACGGGCAGGAGAATTTAAGTACAGGTACAGTGACGGTTGGAAAATTGAACTTGCAGGTGATTCAGTTAAAGCAAACACCAACTTTGGTGGTGTTGTTGAAGGCACTGTTCCAAATCTTACTACTACTTTAGTTCCTGGTGGCCCTAACTATGCTATTGCTGCTAATCAGGAAGGTGTTTATACCGCAACTATTACATGGACTCCTGAAAACGGTTACAGAAGCACTTTAACCAGAACAGGCGATGCTCCTACATTGGAATATCCAACTCAACTTTATGTTATAGGTGATGCTGTTGGTGGATGGGATTGGAATACTCACGATAAGCCTATGATTCCTGTTAACAGTCAGCCTCATTTATTCTGGAAAA
>OBJA01002562.1_pt1 | contig 10321 bp, 7 predicted proteins | sample 1519751 | NCBI WGS metagenome assembly OBJA01 (sample SAMEA3881238, study PRJEB22517) | soil metagenome | biome: lake sediment; feature: soda lake sediment; material: sediment, water from around vicinity | place: India | collected 2013-12-23 | depth 3 m
ACGGAGGATCGGCGCGTGCATCGCGCGATGGCGACTGGAGCGAAACTTATATCTGCAACCTGTTTGACTGGACCCTGAAGGAGCAGGAAAAAATGCCCTGGCTGACAGGGACCGCCTTTTGGATTTTTAAGGATTTTTCGACGCCGGTAAGGCCTGAGAACCCCATTCCATATATGAACCAGAAAGGGGTGGTGGAGCGGGACCTGACGCCAAAAGAAAGTTATTATGTCTTTCAATCTTATTGGAGCAAAAAGCCGATGCTGCATATTTACGGCCATTCCTGGCCGGTTCGTTGGGGAGATAAGGGTCAATCCCGGTTGGTTCAGGTTTATTCTAATTGTGCTGAAGTTGAACTTTTTCTGAACGGAATCAGCATGGGCAGGAAACAACGTAATTCACAGGATTTCCCGGCGGCTGGCCTGCATTGGGATGTGCAATTTCGGGAAGGACTAAACAGATTGAAAGCTATTTCAACGGTACAAGGTCAAGATGTTGTTGATTCACTGCAATTGGAATACCAAACCCAAAAATGGGGAGAGCCGGTTCAGCTTGAACTAAAAGAAATTGAAATAGATGATGAATCCAGTTGGCTCGAAGTAAGGGTTTATGACAAAAACCACGTGTTTTGCCCGGTCGCCCGAAATGTGGTCCGATTTTCAGTAGCAGGTGAAGCGTTTTTGATCGGAAATCAAGGAACCGCCAACGGATCAAATATGGTGCAGCTTTCCAATGGAATGGCAAAAATCAGGATCAAAAAAGAAGGCAAAATCTATTCTGCTGCTGTGCGATCAGAGGGATTGGAGACGGGAATTATAACAATGAAATAGCTATAGCAAAACGAGTGAATAAGATTCACAGATACCTATCATTAATTCTAACTAAATTAAATTTTATGAGAAAAAATCAGTTTTTAAGGTACTTGGCGATTTTTTCCTTGTGCATGACTTTCACTTTAAGTTCATTGGCACAGGAGAAAACAATCTCAGGAACCGTAACCGACGATACCGGTGAGCCCCTGCCTGGTGTCACTATTGTCATTAAGGGGACAACCAGAGGAACGGTTACCGACATGGACGGGAAATATTCCCTGGGATTACCGGCATCCGCAAAGACTTTGGTATTTACCTACATCGGCATGCAAACCAAAGAGGTGGAAGTTAAAGGGCAGTTGTTGATTAATGTGACAATGGCTGCCGATAATGTTGATGTGGGAGAAGTTGTTGTTGTTGGATATGGTACTCAAATGAAAAGAGATGTTACCGGTTCAATCGCTTCTGTTGATGAAAAAGCCATTGGTCAACGGCAAGCGGTGAATGTTTTTGATGCATTGCAAGGGGCTGCCGCAGGCGTTCAAATATCAAGTGTTTCAGGGGCCCCGGGAGCCTCCAACACCATCATGATCCGTGGTGCTTCCACCTTCGATAATGACGGCGTAACCCCGCTTTTCGTGGTTGACAATGTCATTGTGGATGATATTGACAACATAAATCCCAACGACATCAAATCAATCGAGATTTTGAAGGATGCAGCGTCCAGTGCAATTTATGGGGCACGTTCAGCCAATGGGGTTGTAATTATTACAACAAAATCAGGGGAAGCAGGTACCCCAAAGATTGAAGTCCGTACGTTGAGGAGCTATAGTACCATGGCCAATAAAATTCCTCAAGTCAATGCTTTTGAACGCATACTAAATGAACCGTCAACTCGTGGCGCGGTTTTGGAAAAATTTTCTGCAAATGCCGATTCTGTCGGGTTAATAAGAAGCACAAACTATTTTTATCAGGACTTTTTAACGCGAACAGCCGTTCGAAATGATGTTAACCTGGGGATTAGCGGTGGAACCGAAAGATTAAAATATAATGCGTCTCTTGGCTATATCGGCGATGAAGGAATTATCCTGACCAGTTATAATAATCGTTTTACCGGCAGGTTCAATACTGACTTTCAGGTTTCTGACAAAATGAAATCGATCACGCGGATTAGTTTCAGTCAATCAGAAACAAATAGTATAAGCGAGGGTAATGTCTTTCAAACCGCTATGCGTCGCCCGCCAAATATGATTATTTGGTATCCGGATGGAAGTTTTGCACCCTATTATGCAATGGGCGGGAACCGGAATCCAGTTCAGGAACTTTACGCACGTGAGACAATTAATGAACGATTCCAAGGTACAATTTATCAATCATTGGAATACAAATTTAATAAAGAATTGTCCTTGCAAGCCAGTGCTACTGCCAACCTCAGCCTGCAGCGGAATAAAAATTTTACCTCTAAGGAACTGGATTCAAATGGGAATGAGGACCTTCGACGGAACTCGGGGTATGACCTTACAACATGGGGGCAGACTTACCAGGGAGATATTTATCTGTCATATAATAAGAAAATAGGAAAAAGTCATTCATTCAATTTGATGGCTGGTTCCAGTTTAGAAACTGGTCTGAATGAGTATCTCAATTTCTACGGGAGCTATTTTGTCTCGGAAACTGTTTATACGATGAATTTGGCAGGTACGTTGGAGTCGAATACAAATACAACGGCTTCAGATTATGCAATAGCCGGTTTCTTTGGAAGGATGGGATATAGTTACAAAGGTAGGTATATGTTTAACTCCAACTTTCGGTATGATGGGTCATCACGTTTTGGAGCCAATGAAAGATGGGGGTTCTTTCCTTCTGCTTCATTAGGATGGCGGTTTTCAGACGAAAGTTTTATGCAGTGGTCGCGGAACTGGCTATCAGATGGAAAACTTCGGGCAAGCTGGGGGGTTACAGGGAATGACCGTGTGGGCTACTATGAATCGCAAACCCGCTATACTTCAGGAAGCTATAGTTATAACGGCGTATCCGGTGTTGTTCCCGTTTCCACTTATGGCAACCCAAACCTGAGATGGGAAGAGACCAGTCAGAAAAACTTAGGGCTTGATCTTAATTTCTTCAACGGACGGGCAATCTTCACGGCAGATTATTATATCAAAGAGACAACAGACCTTCTTTCGGATATGAACCTCCCTTATACAACAGGTTATGAGAAGATGCGTGTAAACCTTGCCAGTATCGAGAATAAAGGGATTGAACTGTCTTTGTCCCTGTACCCGGTAAAAACAAAAGATGTGAGCTGGCAAACCACATTAAACTGGTGGAAAAATGAGAATACAATTACTGACTTAGCCCGGGACGACTACGTTCAAAGCAGCATCTATTATGTAGCAAAGGGGCACTCCGCAGGCTTGTTCTACGGATATAAAAATCTTGGGATATATGAATATGATTTGAGCAATGCTTATTCCGAGGATCTCAAGGTACGTTTAATTCCGGTACTTGAGCGGGATTCTTACGGTAACGTGATCATTGGATTGGATGGAAAACCAACACTGAATCATTATACATTGCCCAATGGGGAAATTTATGCAGGTGAAGTAAAGCAATTGTCAGCAGGAGGGGTAATTGCCGGCGGGGGAGACGTCATTTGGGAAAATATGCCAAATAAAGAAGGTGTTTTAGATGATAAGATAGACGACAATGACCGGACGATCTTAGGTAAGGCAAATGCTGATTGGTACGGATCATGGAATAATGTTATCAACTATAAAAATTTTACCCTGTCATTTAATTTCTACACCAGTTGGGGAGGATTGGTTTACAACGCATTGAAACGTTATTATACCAGTTGGGGTGGAAATACACATATGCAGTATCCCGATTATATAAGGACCGGCTGGAAATATCAGGGACAAATAACGGATTGGTATGCCATTAATACCCGTGACCGGAAAACGATCAACCGGGCAGAACTAAGTGACTTTTATCTTGAGGATGCAACATTTATTCGTCTAAGAAATGTTCGTTTAAGTTACAATGTGGATCAGAAATTCTTAAAGAAGACATTCGTAAAAGGCTGCACAGCTTACGTTTATGGAAATAATCTACTTACCTGGACAAATTACAGTGGTTTTGATCCCGAGGTAGGTGGAGGTGTTTTAACGCCGGGACGGGATGGCAGTGCGTATCCCCGAAAACGGGAAATAGGTCTTGGGCTTAATTTGAACTTTTAATTAATTGAAAATACATGAAAAAAATAATTAGAATATCTATGATCCTGTCTTTCAGCTTGTCTCTGTTAAGCTGTGAAGATTTTCTTGACCGGTCGCCACTTTCAGATATGTCGCCAACAACCTTTTTTGCCAATAAAGGTGATATGAAAACATGGACCGGTGGTATTTATGACGCCTTTCAAGGCACTTTGAGCTTAGGGCATTTAGAGTGGGGTGATATACGTTCCGACAATTATCACACCACCAGTTATGACGACGGGAAAGCATATATGAATGCAATTGAATCCACTCAAAGTCAGTATAGTTGGGCAAATTTGTATAAAACGATCGATCGTTGCAATGTAGCTATTGAGCGGTTTCCGTTAATTCCGGGCACAGTTGCAGCCGATTGGTCAGATTATGTAGGTCAGGCTTATGGCATTAGGGCTTTAATGTACTTTTATGCTATCCGGGTTTGGGGCGGTGTTCCGTTGGTTACCGAACCCTGGGACGGAGATGTAACCACATCATATTTGGCAAGGAACGCGGTTGCAGAAATAAAGGAGCAAATATTATCTGATCTTGAGAATGCAATCAAGTACTTGAACTCAACCGTGACAGGTGATCGTAAGTTTTATTTTAACCTCTCCGCGGCGTGGGCGTTGAAAATGGATGTACATATGTGGTTTAGAGAACATCAGTTAGCACTGGATGCCTACAACACCTATTTTGCTGGAAATGCAAATTATGCTTTGGTTTCCAATGAAAAAGAATGGAAACAAATATTTTTATCACCATCTGACTCTAAAGAAACGATATTTAACATGGCCTGGAGTTATGAAGAGGATGGTGCACATCCATGGGCCCAGCGGGTTGGAGCGTCCAATACTAACAATCCGTATAAAATATCAGAGGGCATATTTGTTGAGTTTGTCGAACGTCTTTATTCAGGGCAAGGAATTGATGGACGGTTTGCTAATGTGGTCGATACTGTTAAATTGTGGAACAGTGGTGGTAAACTTCCTATCAGCACTTCGCATTGGAGAGTCTCCGGCATTGAGAAAAATGTAAAATATAGTGTTGAAAATCCTGCAGACGCGACCAGTCAGTGGTTGGTATTGTCCAGTTCAAATGCTGATATCAAGGTATGTCTTTATCGTTATGCGGATGTTCTGCTTCTAAGGGCAGAAGCCTTAAATCAATTGGGTGAACCTGATATGGCCTTACAAATTGTAAACGATATCAGGAAGCGCGTTGGGTATCTGGCAGATGCTACATTGGAGGTTGACGCGGATAATAAAAAGGAAGTTGAGACTGTAATCCTGCTGGAACGTCAACTTGAGTTCATGGCTGAAGGAAAACGTTGGTTTGATTTGATCAGGACTGACCGGGTAGTTGAAGTTATGGAGCCGGTATTACGGGCACGGCAGGAGGCAGTGGGAGTTGCGGTAACTGGTTTTGGAGACACCGGAAGAATTCTTTGCCCGATTTTTTATCGCGAGTTTGAGTCTAACCCTGCATTAAGAGGTCACCAAAATCCTCCCTATACTGAAGGTTAATTGAATGTTCAACAATAAATGGAAAATCCGTATGAAAAATACATATAAAGCATTGAAATTGATAGTTGCCCAGATACTACTGGTTGCTGCTATTACTGGTTGTGAACTGGCCGGATTAGAACTTCAGACTCCATACGAGTATGATTATCAGTCCGGAGTGTATAGTAATGAAACAAATATGACAGCCTGGGAATTTTTACAGTCAAGGCCGGATTTGTTCTCTATAATGATTGAAGGTATTGAATATGCCGGGTTAAAAGATATGTACGGCCAGCCCAATTCAACCTATTTGTTGCTCACCAACAAGGCCTTTAATTCAACCACAGTGGCAGACTATAGCTATTTCATGACCCATTCCTTCCCTGACCCCAACGACCCTGAGGTTATGATCATTCCTGAAACATTGGAATTATATTCGGTTGAACAGGTTAAGCAATTACTGCTTTATCACATTATAAAAGGTGAATGGACGTGGAGCAATTTGCCGGCCACGCCTACCTGGTACGACACTTTCGCGCCTGCCGATACAGCTAAAGTAAATTTGTATTTGCTGAAAGACAGGAACCCGAATATCATGTTCAATAACTTTGAAGGACATTATAAAGCTTCGATTGTTGCCCGGACGACAAATTTGAGAACAAGCAACAAGTCGTATATGCATGTATTGGAGTCGTGCATGGAACGGCCGACAAAAACTCAGCTACGATAGCAATGATTTTATTATAAAAACACAAGAATATGAAATTAATTAAGATATTGAGCGCATTGGTCCTGGCAATATTATGTGTAGGTTGTGAGGATGAAAGTTGGGCAGAAATTGATTCCTTGAGTGTGGATGGGAACGAATTTTTTTGCAACCAAAAAGTAAAACTATGGATGAACGTGAAATCAGACAATCTTCCTGAAGTTGATTATGAGTGGGGATGCGAAGGTGGACGTTTGACACAACCGCAAGGATTGGATGAGATGACATGGCAAGCTCCCGGAGAACCCGGTACGTATCGGGTCTTTTGCAAAGTGACGATTGATGGTAAATCTGAAACCCGTCATCACGACATGTATGTTTCCTCATTCTTCTTTGAGAAATTTGAAAAAAGTACCCACTCTTTCAAAGCACAAGGTAGCACAACCCTTGCGAAGAGAACAGAAACAATTAATGGTACTTCAAATGGCTATCTGGAGGCAGTGGTTAACTCCACTTCTGCTTCGAACCGGTACATTTATTACAACTTTGCCAATCCTGAATTGAAGATCCCCTTTAGTTGCATGGCGAAAATCGGATGGCTTTCAGACTTTCCGGTAACAGACATTAAAGTTGGCACGTCAACTTTTGCCAATAAATTCTATTATCAGGTTACGATGAACAGGGATCCTGATAAGGAAGATGCAGCTTATATCGATGATGTTCGTTTTGAGTGGTATCCGGTTGGAAATACAAACGGTTTACCAATTGATGAAGAAAGCGGATTACCCTGGAATGGAAGGTTTCAGTTTAAGCAAAACCTGAATGGTTCAGCAACATGGTTTAATGTCTATGTGGATTCTCCTGAATTAAATTTTGCACAGGGGGTGCGTAAAAACGTTTCATTCAGCATTGATGCCAATTATCTTGTACATGTATATCTCAACGGTGTGAAAATTCTTGAAACTGATGCAATTAAGAATTGGCGGATTGCCAATAACAGTAAAGATGACATGTATGTAAATGAATGGCGTTTGATTTTCCCGAATGGAAACGGGGGCAACAAACCGCCAAAAATTTTCTTTGATGATGCGTATGCATTAATTGATGGAACAATCCTTACCGGCAATTAATTTTATTAGAGAGAGAAGGGAACAGGAATCTCCCTTCTCTCTCTATTTTTTTAGCTGTAAGTCCATGTTTCGACTGTGTATTAAAATTGCAAGCGTCAGTGTATTCTAACATCCAGGAAATGAGAACACTTATTATTTCATTGATTTTAATCCTTTATGTCCCTTTTGTTTATTCGCAGGAAACAGCCTCAACGGACACATTGGTTGGCTTGATCCTTAACGCAAAGGGAAAAGCTATTCGGAATGTACCCGTCTATGTACCAGGTAAAGAAGTATCTGTCAATACAGATAGAAAAGGGATTTTTGTTATTGTTGAAAATGCGCTTCCGGATACGGTGACGATTATTTTGCCATCGGGAAATAGGTTTATGATACCAGTAGCGGGAATGAAATTTCTAAAAATTATGACATCTGAAACTGCTTTTACGGCAGTGCCGGCGAAGGAAGAAATAATCAATAAAATTCGCCGGTCGAATTCTACTTCAGGCGATTTCACCGTCACAGGCAGCGACTTAAGGTCAACAGGTGAACCTGACCTTATCAGGGCAATAGCAGGGAAAGTTCCCGGGCTTAACCTGGATTATAATAATGATGGTACAATTTCGCTTCGAATTCGTGGCGGTTCATCGCTTGAGGGCAACAATGAACCGCTGTATGTTGTTGATGGCTCAATCGTTGATGATTTGCGGTATATCAACCTTAACGATATTGAAAAGGTAGATGTTTTAAAAGATGGCAGCATCTATGGAACCCGCGGCGCTAATGGTGCTATTGTGGTGACTACAAAAAATTAACGTTCATATGGTGGGAAAATCTGGTTATCTAAAATGAAAAAAAGTATTCTTTGCCTGTTCATTGCTTTTTCAACGCTCAATGGGTTGACACAATCATTCCAATCTGAATTTGTTTTTTACAACGAAAACCAACAATTGGTGCATCAACCTGACGGACAGGGAAACACCATTCCCGATTTCAGCAAGGTTGGTTATGCTTCAGGAGAAAGAGAGATTCCGGATGTTTCTGTTGTGGAGACAGTGGAGCCGGTTTCAGGTGATAACCGAAAAAATATTCAGGATGCGGTTGACCGTGTGGCCGCCCATGCTTTGGGCCCTGATGGTTTCCGGGGTACGGTATTGTTGAAAAAAGGAACTTATAATGTTGATGGAAGTATTTTCATTAAAAGCTCCGGTATCGTTATCCGGGGCGAAGGGACAAGCAGTTCAGGCACAGTGGTCCGTGAAACAGCGACCACCCAAATCGATTTATTTTGCTTTAAAGGAAGCGGAAGCATGAGCCGGACAGAATCAACAAAAGTAGCCATCAATGAGGACTTTGTACCAGTTGGCAGGAAATATGTAACATTGGCCGACGCGTCATCCTTTCAGGTTGGCGATTCGGTATTGCTTTACCGTCCGGGAACGGACAACTGGATACATGACCTGAAAATGGATCAAATTGTTGAACGTGAAGGGACCCGTCAATGGAAAGCTTCCGACTACAACCTTTACTTCGAACGAATTATCACAAAGATTGAAGGGAACAAAGTCCATCTGGACAGCCCGGTTGTTATGCAAATGGAAAAAAAATATGGTGGTGGCTATCTGATGAAATATAAATTTACCGGACGGATCAAAAACTGTGGCATTGAAAACCTACAAATGGAGTCAACTTACCAAAGTGATACTGATGAAGAACATGGTTGGAATGCCATTGATTTTTCCAAAGTTGACCAAGGGTGGGCAAGGAATGTTATCTCTAAATTTTTTGGTTATTCATGTGTGACAATCGATCCTAATTCGAGAAATATTTCTGTTTTGAACAGTCAATGTTTGGAGGCGAAATCCATGATCACGGGGGGGCGCCGCTATTCATTTAATTGCAATGGCCAGCTCAACCTTTTTAAAAATTGCTACACAACCGAAGGCCGCCACGATTATGTGACAGGTTCAAAAACACTGGGTCCCAATGTCTTTACCCGATGCAAAGCGAGGAATGCCCATTCCGATATTGGCCCGCATCACCGATGGGCTTGTGGCACTTTATACGATATGGTCGATACTGATGGCGAAATAAATGTGCAGGACCGCGGAAACTGGGGTTCCGGGCATGGATGGGCCGGGGTCACACAAGTAGTTTGGAACTGCAGCGTATCCAGGGCAGCCGTGTAATCGCCATGGGTCAGCGGGAAAAATTATTGCATTGGGCTTACCGGGGCAAAATATGACGGACGGCTTAGTGGCCGTCCTGATGGCGAGTGGGAAGGACAGAACAAAGAAAGGCTTGTTCCCGAATCTTTATATGAAGCCCAACTCAGCAGCGTTCACCTGATCACCGCTTTAAGCCCTCAAACATCTGATGAAAAAATGTTGGTTTATCCTAATCCCAGTCAGGGAAATATTGAAATCTGGTATCCTGATAAAAAAATGCACTATAACATTTACGCAATGAACGGCATAAAACTCAAATCAGGAAAACTCACCGGAAATCCTGGTTTTCTCAGTTTTAAAGATTTTAAAGACGGACTATATTTATTGGAATGTTTTTCAGAAAACAAAACGTACCTTGAAAAAATTCTTATTAACAATTAAACTTCTGCCAAAACTATTAACCATGAAGAAAAACGTCACCCTCTTTGCAACAGTCAGTTTCGGCTTATTGATGTTTAATTGCTCTACAGAAGAGCCACTTAAACAAACAGTCATCAAAACGGTAAAAGACGCCGAACTGGCAAAAGCAGACTCCTTTTTAAATGAAAAGCCGGTAACGGTAACCGCTTCACGCAGCGAGCGCAGCGCGGGAGGTCGGCACGATTTTTATTCTGAAGGCGATTACTGGTGGCCTGATCCTGAAAATCCGGGCGGACCGTACATCCAGAAAGACGGGCAGAGCAACCCCGACAACTTTTCGCACCACCGCC
>OBJA01002563.1_pt1 | contig 10316 bp, 6 predicted proteins | sample 1519751 | NCBI WGS metagenome assembly OBJA01 (sample SAMEA3881238, study PRJEB22517) | soil metagenome | biome: lake sediment; feature: soda lake sediment; material: sediment, water from around vicinity | place: India | collected 2013-12-23 | depth 3 m
CCGATGGAATCAAATCCGGTATCCGGTCCAAGTTTGCTAACCATTCGGGTGTTGTTATTACGCAGAGCCCCCAGATGATATTGCTGTGTCCATCCTCTTGAATGATCCATCAATCCAAATTCATATAGCATAGCGGATTTAAATTTCAGTATTTCTGATTCTTTTAAATCATAGCCAGCACGAATTTTTTCAAAAATATCCCGTATCTCTTTTTCTGTATAATCTTCTGCATACATTGTTTCAAGCCCATGATCAGAAAGCCGGCATCCGTTCTCATGAAAATAGCTGTGCCGGCTATCGAGTGCATCCATAAAATCAGTGAAAGTTGAAATTTTATTACCTGCAGCTTCAGCAAGCAAATCAACATATGCATTAAATGTTCCGGTGTTTTCAACAGCCATAGCCTTATCAGGCCGCCACGCAGGCAAAACCCCAACCTCAAACCCGCTGGCCTTTATCTGCTGATGGTATTCAAGTGAATCAACAGGATCGTCGGTGGTGCATATCGTATGCACCTTAGCCATACGAATTATATTTTTTGCTGAATATTCAGGTGTTTGTAATTTTGCATTACATTCCTCCCAAATTTCCCTGGCTGTTTTAGGGCTTAAAACTTTTTCAATGCCGAAAAACCTTTCCAGTTCAAGATGAGTCCAATGAAATAATGGATTTCTTAAAGTATGGGGAACGGTTTCAGCCCATTTTTCAAATTTCTCCCAGTCGGAGGCATCTCCCGTACAATAGCGCTCGTCGACTCCGTTGGTGCGCATGGCACGCCATTTATAATGATCTCCATAAAGCCATATTTGAGTTATATTGCCAAACATCCGATCTTCAGCAATGTCCTTTGGAGGTATATGACAATGATAATCGAAGATGGGCATTTTGGCCGCATGTTGATGATATAGCTCCTGTGCTGTCTCTGATTGCAGCAGGAAATTTTTATCCATGAATGTTTTCATTGAAATGAAATTTTTTAATTAGCAAATTTTAAAGAATGTATTGAATTGTATGGCATCAAGTTGTTAAACCAGAGTGTTCCCTAAAGATTAAACAATCGTTTAAGGTGCCGTTCATAAATATTTTCCTCCACACAAGCACCCGTAACATCCGAATATTTTTCAAGCAACAAGGTATAATTTACACCCATTTCAGCGGCAACCTTATATCCCACGTGTATTAATTGTCTGAAATTTGGATTATAATCCGGATGCCCCGGAATGTGACGCAGGGTATTTGCAAACTTCTCACCGGTCCAATCCATAACTTCTTGCCGGCCTGGTAACTTTGAATCATCGATTTCTATTACATCAGCATAAGGTTCACAAAGCTCCTGCTTCCTTTCAAGCGCTTTTATGTATATTTCCTTGGCAACTGCCAATCCCTCGACTCCTGAAATGGACAATCCAATTACTTCTTCAAGCCAGGTAGTCCCTGCTGTCTTTACATGTAAACCTTTATCATGTTTTTTTATAATTTCGGCCATTAAAGGATAAATGGTAAACTTATCGGATCCCGAATGAACACTCAGTTTCAAATCAGCCGGTAACCCGAAATTTTTGACGGCATAGTCTATTACAAAAACATCCTGTTCAAATTCTTTGGCAAATTGTTTTGCATCCCCTTTATAATCCACTCCTTTGTTGAACCTGCCGGTGAACTTCGGAGCAATGGTCTGCGCCGGTATGTTTTCTTCAGAAATCATTTTTAAAATAAAGAACATATCCACCGGAGTTTGTGGAGCTTCCACTTCATCCATGGAGACTTCAGTGATGAAATTCCCCTTACCTTTCGTCTTTTCAATGTGCCGGTAAATTCTGCCTGCCTCTTTTACTGCGGCAAGATATTTTCCGGCCACTTCATCAAGCAATGAATCCGAGATAACGATTGGTTCAGGAATCCCGGGTATTCTCACTTCACTTCCCAAATCCGAACACGCATTTTTAAATGAAGTCAGCTCTTCATCCGCTGATTTATTGCCAATATACATAGCAACATCCAGGGTAAAAAAATCAGCATGTTGTATAAAACGATCCACATTTGAAAGATTAATATGGTCAGCGTCCACAAAGTAAGGCTTGTTCCATCCCAGCGTGCTCACTGCATTGTCGGCTTCAATACGTGTTCCGGCCGGTTCTGAATGAACAATGTTATGTTCCCGGTTCGATTTATTCCAAACAGGAGTGATTTCAATACCTTTAGATGCTGCTTTCATTATGCCTCTTAGCTGTGCTTCCCCCTGATGGTTGAATCGATCCCCTACTCCAAAACTGTACTTTCCCAACTTCATATCATTATTTTTTTAATTGTTAGACAAAAGAAAATAAACATTCCGTGTACGAACACGAAAATAGAGATATATTTTGGACTTTCAAAGGATAATATGGAAAATGGTCAAACTGAAAAACAAAGTAAATATCTCAATATCCCTTCAGCAAAACAGATGCCTTTACACAATTTAATTCTCCGGGTAAAGTCAAAAAGAAAAATTGCATCATTGATAAGCCCATGGCAGAGATCTGTTTCAATCTGAATGAAGATCGGAATTGGGTAAAGCGTGCCACCGGAAAACCTGTTTATGTACTTCTGTGTACCAGAAGAAAATGTGTGTGTACTCTATCAGGTTAAACGAAAAGTTATAGCAGACTTTCTGTTCCTTGCAAATCAAAGCCCTGCAATAATTGAATCCATGACACAATCCTTTTCTGCAAAAATCAAAGCATTGTCATTGGTTGATCTGGCAATTAATTTAAAAATCGCATCATTGAAAAGTCAAATGCAGCAATTTTATATCAATGTTTTGGTTCATATTCTTAACGCTTTTAATTTATCAATATACTTTTAATGTAAAAACACCTGGCGTACTTTGAGTTGTTCTTCTAAATCATAATTACAATATCTCTTTTGTCTAATACATCAATCTGTTTTTTTGAGATCCTGTTACCAATCAGGTTAAGGTATTCAAGGTGCTTCAGTTCAAAAAGTGGCGATATATCGTCAATTTGATTTCCCGACAAATCAATAACCCGTAAATTTTTTAAATTGCTTAACACATCAATATATCCAATTTCATTGTTAGCAAGGTAAAGTTCCTCAAGGCGGGTAAGGCTCAGCAGTTCGGTAAGGTCAGATATTTCATTGTTCGACAGATCAAGCATTTTGGCATGTTTTAAATGCTCCACACCAAAAAGAGAGGTTATACCACTGTATTCCATTTCATACTCTTCCAAATCCCGCAGGTACCACGAAGGAAAATATTCCTCCAGATGCCCATATTCTCTTAATTTAACCGCATTGTAAAATGATCTTTCAATTTCTTCGGGTTCCAGCTCCTCTTCATCTGAAATATAGGCATTGTGAAACCCGTATGCCCTGTCGTATGCTTCATCCCAAATATATTCAGGATTATAATCGATATCATCGTCCTCATCCCAATTTTCAACCTTCATGTTTTCGATTTCCTCAGCAATAAGAATATGAGCATGATGCTCAAGATTTTCCTTATCCCTGCCTGCGTACGACTCCAGAATTGATTTCCTGTAAAATTCTCCCCTGTCAGGATGGTATAGCATAATCAGACGTGAAAAGCATTTGGCATCCTTTTCCTCATCAATCGCAACATACTTTGAAATTTTGCCTGCAAGTTCGCGTATTGCCTGATAATTCTTGTTTCGGTACAAATCAATCAACTTACCCGTTATCCTGTTAAGGTTCTCATCGGAATAAGCGTCCAGCAGTTGTTTGAATAATTTCTCCATAAAAATTATTTAATCTGCAAAATTCGTTAATCTGCAGGAACAAAAAATGTTAAATAGTATTTTTTTTATAAAAAGAAACTTTAAGATATAAAAGACTATTAAATCCATTCCGTGTGAAAGAACTTGCACAAGTTGGGGAAAAAATTCACAAATGCTTTTTCAAAAGCCACAATTGAGATTTACCCTGTACACCCTGGCAAAATGAATTCAGCAGCATTTGTGGGCTGTTTAAGCTGAACAAACCTTTATAAGTTTAAGTATGAAATATTCGGCACAGAATTATATAATACTCCTACCATGAAAAACAATTATAAATACAAAAATTGAAGTACTATGGCAGAAAAATTAAACGACTTGAAAGATTTATTACAGTATGAACTAAAAGATCTTTACAGTGCCGAAAAACAGTTATCGAAAGCACTGCCAAAAATGGCAAAATCAGCCAAAAGCAAAAAATTAAGGGATGCCTTTGAACTTCATCTCAAACAGACAGAAAAGCAAATTGAACGGCTGGAAAGAATAGCTTCAGATATAGATGTAAATATTAAAGGGGAGGATTGTGAAGCTATGAAAGGCCTCGTTAAAGAGGGCGAAGAAATGATGAAGGAAAAAGCCGCTGACGCTGTGCACGATGCAGGGCTTATAGCTGCTGCACAACGCGTAGAACACTATGAAATAGCAGGGTACGGAACGGTTGTCCGCTATTTGGAAATGTTGAATATGAAAGATGCTGCAAAATTAATGTCTGATACTTTAAAAGAAGAAAAGGAAACAGACAAAAAGCTTACACAAATTGCTGAAGAAATCAATTCTGCGGCAATGTAATAATAACCTGATATTTTAAAAAGAATAATTACAGCGAAAAGATCAGCCGAAAGTTATTTAAGAACATTACAATATAGATGAATTTCCAACAAGTCCCCTCAGAAATTCTCACTCATTCCAATCCATTGGAAATTTATTCTGCTAATAATTGGTTCTTTAAATAAAAACAAGGCTGGTCTTTTTCTGTTTTTTTAGTGCAGGTTCTCATTTCTGCTTTTTGTAACAGCAGAAAATATAAAACGCAACGGCTTATAAAATTTCACAGCGCCATTGCAATATTCAAAACCCGGAGATAGTTATCAACTCTTTTTCTGGGGTACATTTCCTTGTAAAAATCCGGTTCTAAGCCATACCAAGTCCAGTCCAGCTCCAGTAAAAAGAGATTTTGATATGTGCCGGATCTGGATTTGCTATGCCGGCAGACAAGCTTTTATATACGGAATCAACAAATAACATTGACAGGTAGTACTTCAGCTATAGATTGTTCAGTTGGCTGTACCTCGGCCGGCACATCAATGGAACAGGTATTTTACAGGCAGCCCAGGTAAATGTTCATTAGCCTCAAATCCCTTTTTAAAATGCATAAAAATTTCATAAATAGCTGGCAATCATCAATGACAGAAACAGGAAATGCGTTTATTTAAAAATATTCTTAAGCCCCTCGCCTATTTTGTTAATTGATTTTTGAAATTCATCCTTGGAGGATTTTTTCACCTCTTCTACAATTTTTTTACGGGCATCCTCCAGATCAATATTTACATCAGGTTTTGCAACAGCACCCTTAAGTAAAACAGATGCAGGAATGTTTTCAATACGCTCCTGTCCGGGCAGCACACTTAATACTTTCTGTACCTCCGGGCCAAAGGCATCACGTTCCACTACGAAATCCATCCTCATATCCAACAGGTTTTGGGTATTTAAATTACCAGCTATAGTAGCTTGCTGGCCTGCGATGCGGGTTTTAAAAGGACGAAGTTCAACCACCCCATTTTTAATTTCTATTGAAGCAGCAAAATCATCTACGGTTATATTCCTTAGACGCTCTGCTTTTAACAGCCCTTTAAGCTGGCTAAATAAGGGAGAATCAATAATTTTTATACTTTCAGTGGTGAAGCGGCCATTTCCGTTAACTGTTTCAGGGATCAGGTTAAAATCAGATGTAAGCTGGCCTTTCATTTTCAGGTTGGTGCTCAGGTTTCCCTGGCTTTGCCCTGCAATGGGCATGATGCGCTGAAGGCCTGAGAAAGTCTGAAATGCTTGTGGGATTTCAACCTCCTTCACATCAAATGTGAAATCAAACAAGGGCTGGTTTTCATGTGTATTCTGATATGAGCCTGTCATTCTTACTTCACCGCCCAAAGTATTCATGCTAAGGTTATCAAGAGCCAGCCTTTCATTTCGGGCAGTGATTAAACCTTTCACATTGGTTAACGGCAGCCTGTCGAAAATAACCTGCTTAATTTCGGATTGGAAAGCAATATCAATGTTTTTTGGGATGTCAAATGCAGTCATTTCATTTTCCTGTTCAGGTACGGGTTGTTCATCTCTTTGCAGATGCATTAATTCATTCATATTTACAAGGGATGAATTAAGCTGAAGATTTCCTGCCAAAATGCCTTCTTTGAACATATAGTTCAGGTAGTTGGTTATCTTTCCGTTCAAGCGGAAATTGCTTTGTCCTATCTGCATTACAAGTCCATTTAACGTAATGGCCTGCGGGCTGAAATTAAGTTTACCATCAGGGATTTCCACCCTTTGAGTAAACGAGACGTCTTCATAAATAAACTGGCTTAAAATTACAGCACCGTCCGCCTGGATATTTGCATAATCTTCCTTTTCAATGGCAGAATAATTACCCCTGAACTTTAAATTTGCATCTATAATCCCCGACATATTCACACTATCGAGCGGAAGTGCATCTTTCAGATGGTTCAGGTTCACATTCCCTACAAAACTGCCATCAAAATAAGGATCTGACACAAGGTTCCTCAGTTTCAGGGTTAAATCAACAGGACTGTTTCGTACTTCGGCATGTGCCCTGTGGATATCCACTCTTGCTGAATCCAGAATCCCCTGTGGTTTAACAATTGAAACATCGGCAGAAATGTTTTTTATCTCTTCCGGCAAACCCTCATAATGCAGGTTGCCATCTGCAACCTGCATTTTAATATTAAATGCAGGATATTCCTCTCCAATATAAAATCCATTCACTGTTCCGGTAATTAAAGCGGTTCCCTGTGTCTGAAAATCTTTCAGGTAGTCTTCAAAAGCAGGTGGTACCAATGCAAGAAAATTATCGAATCCCGATTGTTTTGTTTTTAATTGCAAGTCGAAGTACATAGTATCATTTGGCATCTGAATCAATCCATTCACTTCCAGAGGCAAACGGTTGATCAGCAATTCATTTTCCTGAATGGCTATATCCATTTTATCATAATCAATATTCAGCACAGTACGTGTAGCTACCGCTACATTGGAAATATAGTTGGTACCTTCATAGTTTAGGGTAAACCTGTCGGAGCCTCCTTCTGCAAGAAGCTGTGCAGCTGTACCATACATTTCGCCGGCAATTTTTAAATTAAGTGCCGCCAATTCTATAAACATATCCATCTCCCTGTCGTTATGAACAAACCTTCCATCGATAATCTCAACATGATCGAGTTTCAGATCCAGATCTCCTTCTGAAGATTCATCCGATGGTTCTCCTTCGGGAACAATATCCCAGTTTACATTTCCAGTCTTCCCCACAATCAGATTCAACCAGGGCCTGTCGAGCACAATTTCTTCAATTCCCATCTGATCGCCACCGAAAATCTGGCCAAGCGAGGTTTTTGTCCTGAGCGAGGGAACCATCAGAAGTGTGTCATTACTAAACTCTCCCCTGCCGGTTACCGATACCTGAATTAGTTCCACAGTAATTCGGGGGAAACTTCGTAAAAATGAAAGCTTTAAATCGGCAAATTCAACCTCAGCATTCACATTTTTATTTATTGCCGATTTTGTCTTTTCAAGAAGTGGTTTTTTAAATATCACTGGCAACAATGCAAGTGCAAGGACCAATACAGCTAAAACAATCCCTGTAATTATAAGTGCTTTTTTCATAATTTAATACCTGTAATCTGCCGGCTGTCATCATTATTAATGACTTTGCCTGCAGGAATTTTCGTTCAATAATAATTTCAAAATTAAATAAAACAGGATGAATTTTATGACAATAAGAGTTAAAGAGTAAAAATAATGCAGGGCAGCAATCCCAATAAAATTTTGAGAGGAATATATTTTAAACTTCCAGGATCATTTTTCTCAGCATCTGAAGCGCTGTTTGGCCTGTTCTGATGATATTTCGTTCCCGGTTGTCACCAAAAACATGTTTTCGGGCAATGGTTCCGGCCGGTCCTGCTACAGCAATCCAGATTGTTCCAACCGGCTTGTCAGCAGTACCTCCTCCCGGGCCGGCAATTCCTGAAGTTGCCAACGCAAAATCGGCATTTAACAATTCTCTGATGCCTTCAGCCATTTGAAGTACTACCTGCTCACTCACAGCACCATTCTTCAATAAAACCTCCGGGGTAACCATAAGCAGATTTTCCTTTAATTCATTTGAATAGGCAGTTATACCACCTTTATAATATGCCGAACAACCGGAGACCAGCGTTATCAGGTGCGAAATATATCCGCCTGTACAGCTTTCAGCCACTGCAAGTGTTTTTCCTTTATCCGATAACATCCTGCCAATGACTTCTGCCAGCGATTCATCGTCATATCCAAAAATGTATTCCGGAATAAGAATCTTCAGTTTTTCAACTTCAGCCTCAACTTGCCGCTTCAGCAAATCCATGTTTTCACCTATGGCCGATAAACGCAGCCTGACCGACATGGGATTGGGCAAATATGCCAGCTTTATGTTACCGGGAAGTGATGCCTCCCAATTTTCAATCCGTTCTGCCAGCATTGATTCGGGCAATCCCTGTGTCTGAATTGTTTTATGAAGAATTGCTTTTAGTTTCTTGTTATCTCGCAGCCGCGGCAGAATTTCATTTTCCACAATGTACTTCATTTCAAAAGGCACACCAGGCACTGAAATAAAGATTGTATCATTCCTCTCGAACCATAAACCAGGAGCTGTTCCCATTTTGTTCGGAACAACCTTACAGGCTTGGGGAACCAGGGCCTGGTCACGGTTCAGTTTATTTAAGTCGATGTTGCGGTGTTTAAAGCGTTCGCTGATGGTTTTGTATACAGATTCATCGTAAACAAGCCTTGTATTAAAATGCCCGCACAATGCAACTTTGGTGATATCGTCTTTAGTGGGGCCCAATCCACCTGTTAAAACAACCAGATCAACCTCCTCCTCTGCTTTTCCGAGGGCGTTGATAATCTGCTGCACATCATCGTGAACCGAAGTAATGCGGTATACTTCAATGCCTGTTGAATTAAATTTTTCTGCTATCCAGGCCGAATTGGTATCCACAACCTGACCTATAAGTATTTCATCACCAATTGTAATAATTTCAGCTTTCACGTTTTTCAAATTTTTTCAGATGGTTCAACCGCTGTAACAATGGCGGATGTGAATAGTTAAAATAGACATAAAGCGGATGAGGTGTCAGGTTGCTAAGGTTTTTCCGGGTCAGTTTTTTCAATGCATCTGCCAACGGGTTCGGGCTGAATTTAGTGGCGGCAAATTCATCAGCCTGATATTCATTCTTTCGGGAAAGCCTGTTCATAAAGATGCCCAAAACAAAAGAAATTGGTGAATATAAAATTCCAAAAGCAATAAGTCCTATGTGAAAATTCGGTTCTTCCACACCAAGAGCGCGGCTCAGGTTGGGGTTGTTGATAAGCAACGAAAAAATAAAAAACACAATGCCAGTCTGAACCAGTGAAAGAATTAAACCCTGCTGTACATGTTTCTTCTTGTAATGTCCTATTTCGTGAGCAAGTACCGCAACAATTTCTTCAGTATCCATTTCTTCAATTAATGTATCGTACAGCACAATCCTCTTCTTATTACCTATACCGGTAAAATAAGCATTTGCTTTTGTTGAGCGTTTAGAACCATTAATAACATATATATTATCGAGCCTGAATCCCGCCTTTGTTGCAAAATTTTGAATTGCCTGCCGAAGTTCGCCTTCCTCAAGAGGTGTCTGCTTGTTGAAAAGCGGAACGATAAGGTTAGAGTAAAACATTGTCATAAAAACCGAAAAAGCGGAGACCACAATCCAGGCATAAATCCAAAACATGTTCTGGGTTTTCATGTAAATGAAGACAATAAGCGCAAGCAAACCTCCTCCAATAACAGCTGCCAGTATTAAGCTTTTCAACTGGTCGGTTATAAAGGTTTTAGGTGATGTTTTGTTAAACCCGTACCTTTCTTCAATAAAAAAGGTATCGTACACCGAAAATGGCAGCTGGATCAGATGTGAACCAAATGATATGATTCCAAAAAACAGCAATGCTGCTAATATCGGATTTGAAGTTATGCTCCATACAATATCGTCAACAAAGGCAAATCCATAGAAAAGAAACATTGCAAGTATTATCAGAAAACCAATGATTCCTGAAATCATTCCAAGTTTATGGTTTGCCCGCTGATAATTCTGCTGCTTAATATACTTTTCAGTATCATAAATATCTTCCAGCTCTGCAGGTAATTTCTTACCCATATTGCCGACATTTAGATACTCCAGGTAATTCTCAAATAGGAAATCAAAGGTGATGATTCCAATT
>OBJA01002564.1_pt1 | contig 10312 bp, 10 predicted proteins | sample 1519751 | NCBI WGS metagenome assembly OBJA01 (sample SAMEA3881238, study PRJEB22517) | soil metagenome | biome: lake sediment; feature: soda lake sediment; material: sediment, water from around vicinity | place: India | collected 2013-12-23 | depth 3 m
ATATCATCGGATGTTTGGATAATCCAACCGAAGGTAGTGTGGAGATCCAAGGTCATAGAATCCAGAAGATGAAGGATAATCAGTTGTCAGTCTTCAGAAACCGCCATATTGGATTTATCTTTCAGAGTTTTAACCTAGTGCCAGTCTTGAATGTGTATGAAAACGTAGAATTTCCCCTAATGATTAGAGGAGAAAAGGTTGATAAACAAAAGGTTCTTAAGACCATCGAAGCTGTTGGGCTTTTAGATTACCTGAATCATCGCCCCGATGAACTTTCTGGGGGTCAACGCCAAAGAGTAGCTATTGCCAGAGCCCTGGTTACGGATCCAGATATTATCCTAGCGGACGAACCTACAGCTAATTTAGATTCAAAAACAGGGGAGCGAATCATCTCGCTATTATTGGAGTTGAATTCCCAACATAGCGTAACGTTTCTTTTCTCTACCCACCATGATATGATCTCAAAGTACGCAAAACGAGTCATTAATATCCTTGATGGAGAATTGGTTTAGATTGACTGATATACCTAGTTAATACTTAAACTATATGCATTGGTTGTTCAACATCGATAAGAAAGAGGATAACATGCTGTTTTACTTTAGAATAGGCCTTCGTAATCTTCTAAAAAACCGTAGATGTTCAGCAAAGACCTTGCTTGTAATCGTGATTGGGATTTGTTCGTCCCTCCTTGCACAGGGATTTATGTCTCATACTCTTTGGGGCTTAAGAGAGTCGTTGATCAATGGTGGATTAGGTCATATCCAGATATACCAGGAGGGTTATTTAAAACATAGTAATGTAGCGCCTTATCAATACCTCATTACTGACTATGATCATATTTTGCATGAACTAAAGGAGATACCAGATGTAAAGGTATTTGCCCCTAGGTTGAATTTTCAAGGAATCATCTCTTCTGGTGAAAAAAGTACAGTATTCATGGGTACTTCGGGGCAGCCTTGGGCGGAAATGGCACTTAATCAACTAGCCACCATTGAGGACGGGTCTTTTATGAGTGATGACAATCCTTATGGGATTATGATCGGCAGTGGCGTCGCCCGTAAATTAAGCGTGGGTGTAGGTGATATGGTTACGGTCATGTCGCCGTTGGAGAGCGGTGGGATCAACGCGCTCGACATGGAGGTAGTTGGCGTTATTCGGATGCAGCTCAAGGCTTATGACGATGTGGCGCTACTAGCTAACCTAAGTACAATACAGAACTTTGTGGGTCAACCAAATTCGGTTGACCGGATAAATATGTTGCTATCAAAGACCCAAGACATGGAGTCTATCGAGCCTATCGTCAGCAACTTCTCAAGCAAGTTTGGATTAGAGTATAACAATTGGTTGCAATTAGCGGGAGGTCAATATAATCAACCTAAATTGTTCTTTGATCTAATATACATGACGATCATGACCATAATTGTCCTGGTGGTTGTTTTTTCAATAATTAATACGTTAAATCTTACCATGCAAGAAAGGATACGAGAGATCGGGACCATTCGCTCGCTTGGAACAACCAGGGTTCAAGTGGTTAAGATCTTTATCGCGGAGAGTTTTTTGCTCGGGATTATTGGCGGGTTCTTAGGTATAGTCATCGGATTTATATTAGCCGCGTTCTTAAACGGGTTGGGTGGAATCAATATCCCCCCTCCTCCCGGACAAGCCAGAGGATACACCGCACTTTTTAAGCCGGAGTTTATTAAAGCGTTGCAGCTATGGTTAGTATTCTTAATTACATCCATAATTGCGGGTTTTTATCCGGCATTGAAAGCGTCGCGCCTAAAGATAGTCGATGCGCTTCGTTGGATCTAGGGGAGGAACTGATGTTTTATTTAAAGATAGGCTTCAGAAATATTATTAAGTATCGTCGACGCTCTTTCATCACGATGATTGCTATAATCATCAGTATGATTGCTTGCCTTTTAACCCATGGTTTCTTTAATTGGTATATGAGTGAACAAAGAGAATCTATGATTCGTCAGGGTGTTGGTCACTTTCAACTATACGCGCTGGGTTTTTCGGAATTCGGCAATGATGATCCCTATAGTTATCTCGTCCATGACCCTGAATCAATTCTAAAAGATCTATGGGGCCTACCGGAGATTGAACTTGTTACTGCTAGGATGAGATTTAACGGTATCCTCGCGTTAGGAGATAAATCTACCGTGGTTATAGGAGAAGCCGGTGATCCGCGATATGAAACAAAACTCGGATCATATCAGGGACTAATCAGTGGAGTTGGATTAATCCAAGAAAGCGACGAAGAAATAATCGTGGGTGAAGGGGTCGCCAATAAACTTTCGGCAAAAATCGGCGATACATTAACTTTGATGGGTACTATGACAGACGGGGGAATAAATGCTGTTGATTTAGAGTTGAGTGGTATTAAACGAAGCGGCTATTCTGAACTTGATGATACCTCCATAAGCGCATCGCTTACGTCGATACAGGATCTTTTATACACTGGCGACGGCGTGCAAAAGCTTATTGTACTCTTAAAAGATACAAGCGACGTGGAGAGGATCTCCCCAAAAATTCAGGAGATCTGCAGTAAGTATGGGTTGGAGTACGAAAGATGGGAAACACTGGCCCAATTCTATCTGAGCCTCAAGTTAATGTTCGATGTAATCTTCTACGTCATTATCTTGATTATCCTCACAGTCGTTACGTTTACGATCTCAAATACGATTAATATGAATCTTAATGATAGGTTTCGTGATATTGGTACGATCCGCGCACTTGGGACTAAAAGGAGACAGGTTGCGATGATCTTCATTATCGAGAGCCTTCTGTTAGGTTTAATCGGAGGAATAATTGGTCTCATTATTTGTTGCCTGTTTATTGGGATTACTGAGTTAGTTGGTGGAATACCACTTACTATTGGCGGGAACGGACAACCTATTACAATCAATGTATTTTTCCGTCCGGAGGCCTCGATGGTTATCTTATGTTTGGCCCTGTTTACCTTGGTGGCGGCGATAGCTTCGATCTTCCCCTCTAGAAAGGCCGCTGCACTATCGATTTCTGAAGCTTTGCGTTGGATATAGGAGGCATTCATGAGAGTATTTGATTATGTAACGACAATAGCAATCATATTTTTAGTTGTGTTTACGGGAACTTTGAACGCAAAGCCTTTATTAGCAGATGAGGTTCTTCGTAAAGTGGATGGTCACCGGCTAATTAGTTCTTCATTCGAAATGACTATCCGGCTTAATACATATGCAAAAGACAAACTGAAAGAGACAACTGTGATGAAGGGTCACATAAATAACGGTAAGATGTTTATGATTACCTTTTTGGAACCAAAGAAGATGGAAGGCCGGAAGATAATGATTGAAGGTAATGATATATTACTTGTTATTCCGAAAGTCAAAAACCCGATACGTATCTCTCCTGCCCAAAGGCTGGTAGGCGGAATATCTTATAATGATGTGGCGGCAGTTAGTTATGTAGATGATTATACTGCAGAATTTGGCGGTGAAGAAACGATTCCTGGAGTAGATGTCAATGGAGAAGAATTAAGAAGTAACCAGTGCTTAGTCTTAGAATTAACCGCGAAGGAGACTGGAACAAGTTATAATAAAGTAAAGCTTTGGGTAGAAAAACGATCTTATCTTCCTGTTAAAGCTGAGTTTTTTGCGCTCAGCGGCAAAAAAATGACCACTGTTTACTATTTAGAACCAAAGAAAGTTAACGGGAAGGTGATCATTACGAAGATGCTATTTTTCGACCATATTAGTTCTAATAAACGTTATTTGATGGAATACGAAGACTTTAAAGTGATATTAAGACAATGAGGCACTGAAATAGCCATTTGCTGCGAAACTCAGGTCTAGCTGCGCTGCTTCACTATTACTAATCTAAATCTAACTGTTTATGAACGGAGAGCCTGCGCAAAAGCTTACCTATCGTTTCCTTTGTGCTATCCATATTTTTGCAGTATAATGGTTAATAATAGACGTTGCAAAAAAATTAAATGAAAATGAGAGTTGAGAAGATGAGCGGGAAAATCGCATTAATAACCGGAGCTAGTCGTGGGATCGGCTCAAGTATCGCTTTGAAATTGGCGGATGACGGTTATGATATCTGGGCCAATTATCGCAGCAATCATGAGGCTGCCAACGAGCTTAAGTCAAAGGTAGAAGAGAAAGGCAGAGAATGCATTTTGCTTCCTTTTGATGTGGCTTCTGCCCAGGAAACGGAGGAGGTTCTCCAACCTATGTTGGAGAAAGAAGTGCCTGAGGTTTTGGTTAACAATGCTGGAATCATCAGAGATTCGCTACTGGTTTGGATGTCGGACCAGGATTGGCAGGATGTAATCGATACCACCCTTAAAGGCTATTTCAATGTCACAAAAAAAGTCATATTCTTTATGATGCAAAAAAGACGGGGGTCAGTGATCAATATCGCTTCTACAGCTGGACAAAGCGGCCAACCAGGCCAGGGTAATTATTCGGCTGCCAAAGCCGGGCTTATCGGAGCCAGTAAATCGTTGGCCCTTGAAGTGGCGGGGCGTGGACTAAGAGTAAATGTGGTTGCACCAGGTTTTATTGAAACGGATATGACGGCTAATCTACCAGTTAGTGAGATCGTACAGCGAATACCGATGAAAAGGATGGGAAGTCCGGAAGAAGTAGCTTGTGTCGTTTCTTTCCTTTCATCTCCAGGTGCGTCTTATATTACGGGGCAAGTTATTGCCGTGAATGGTGGTATATATGTATAAAGTAGCTATTGTTGGCATGGGAATTGTATCATCGCTGGGTTCGGATCACGCTACAGTAACCGATTCTCTTCGTAATGGGATCTCGGGTATTGTAATCGATCCAGACAGAATGGAAATGGGTTTCAGGAGTCCGCTGACAGGAAAGATAAAAGGCTTCATTAAGCCTGGTTTAAAGAATAAGCAACTAAGAACGCTTACTGAAGAAGCTGTACAAGCATATTCTGCCGCAGTGGCGGCTTATACTCAAGCCGGATGGAGTTCTGAAGAGGTAAGTAGTACACAGACTGGACTGATCTTGGGTAATGATAGCACAACGATCCCTGTCACTGAATCTATCGAGATTCTCAAGGCTGAGAAAAGGACGCTGTCTATTGGAGCCACTCGTATTTTTATGTCACTTAACTCCCATGTTACGATGAATTTAACAACACTATTACAGACACAAGGGGCCAGTTGGACAATTAGTGGGGCTTGTGCGAGTGGAGGCCATGCAATCGGACAATCGGCCGATCTAATCGCCTTTGGGAGACAAGAGCGGATTCTTTGTGGTGGAGTACAAGAGATAAATTGGCAGGCAGTCTGTAGTTTCGATGCTACAGATGCGTTTTCTATTTACGTCGATGAACCAACTAAAGCATCACGCCCATTTGATAAAAGTCGGGACGGATTAGTGCCCAGTGGCGGGGCGGCTGTTATTGCTCTCGAACGGATGGATCTCGCCAAAAAAAGAGGTGCGAATATCCTCGGTGAAGTGCTAGGATACTCTTTCTCTTCAGATGGATATAAACTATCGGTTCCTTCAGGGGAAGGATTAGAACGTTGCATGAGGGATGTAATTGGACGCGCGCAAGTTGGGACTGATGATATTGATTATATCAGCGCCCACGCCACATCAACCCCCATCGGGGATGCTAGGGAAGCCGAAGCCATCTATAATGTTTTTGGATCGCAGATGCCCTGGGTGTCCTCGGTTAAGTCAATGACTGGACATGAGATGTGGATGGCCGGTGCTGCAACCGTTGTCTATGGACTGCTTATGTCTCAAGCAGGATTTATCGCACCCAATATTAACTTCGCTGAGCAAGAAGAGGGTGCGCCGCCTTTAAGGATTGCTAAGGAAACAATTGATGAAAGGCCTAAAACAATGTTATTAAACTCAGCCGGGTTTGGAGGAACCAACAGTTGTCTGATCATACAAGCTTATTAGGAATATATGATGCAATAGTTGTTGGTACTGGCATTAGCGGCTTAACCACGGCTCTTATCATGGCTAAAGAGGGGAAAAAGGTTGCGCTATTTGAGCGAGACGATGATATAGCGCCTTTAATCAGGCCTTATAATCGAAAAGGGTGCATTTGTAGTCCGGGTTTACATATCAGTGGTTGGATGGATGAAAATGAGCCGCTGTCTACTTTTCTAAATTACTTGAATGTCGATGACGGTGTTGATAGAGTATTAAACCAAAATTGCTTTACCAATATCAGCATGGGTTCGAAAACATACCATATTCCAAGAGGGTTGCGACAAATTACGGAAAATCTTATAGCTTACTTTCCGGATAGCGCTGAAGCTATCCGCGCTTATATGGATCTAGTAGAAGAAGTAAATGATGGGTCTTTCTTTTTCAATCATATACTGGCACCAAAGCAAAAGAACTATGAGTACCAGAGTGCGGCAAACTATAGCTTGGAAGATTTTTTATTGCAATACAAAGCGAACTCAGGATTAATCGACCTGCTAGGAACATTAAACCATATTTTTGTTGGCAGTAAAGCCGATGAAGTCCCTTTTGCCACACATGCCTTTGTCTTTGGCGGGTTTTATCGGTCGCCTGGATTCATCCCTATTAATGGGGTTAATAGATTATTGTCCAATTTCAAACGGGAGCTTACACGGTACGGAGTTGATATATTATTAAACTCCGAAGTGGAGGAGATATTGGTCAATAATGAGCGAAGGGTTAGCGGAGTTAGAACACGAAATGATGACCAATATTTTGCTCCTACTGTAGTTGCATCATTTAACCCGAAACTATTGCCTGATAAAATGAGAGCTAATATATTACGCCCTGTCTATAAAGAACGATTAATGGAAGCTGAAGATACTTTCGGACTCTATGTGGCCTTCTACAAAATTGACAGCGCAAAAGAACTGGCGGTTGACAATTTTGTTGTTTATGATGATGTTTACGGTATTACTTTGGCAGCTACGCTTAACTGTGATGGAGATAAACAGATTCTCTGCGTATTCTTAACCGACAGTGATTTGCACCTACCAAATACTGATGCGGAGAAGGGAAAGAGGGCCGAAGAAAAGCTGAGGATATTGGAGGAGATAATCTACCGCCTTTATCCTGGTCTAAGGGAGAAAACGGTACTATTGGATTATTTAAAGCCATGGTCATTTGAGCGTTATACCAAGACGGTCAACGGCTCGGCGTATGGAATCAAAAAGACAGTAAGTTCATTTGGATTTCACCATAGAGTACCTATTGCCGGCCTGTATCTAGTGGGGCAAGGGTTATATCCTGGCTTTTTGGGATCGCTAATATCGGGTTTTGGATTAGCTTGTGAACTGTTTGAGGCGGATAAGTTTTGGTCAAAAGTGGTTGAAGATAGGTAAAGATTAATTGATCAAAGATCAAAGATAAAAATGCTTGGAATTAATAGTTACTCTTAAAATACCTTGATAAGGAGCGATGCATATGGATGTTCAGGAGATCTATGAGAAAGTAAAAGAAGTCTTTGTGGTAGAGTTTGAGATTGATGAGGGCTTAATCACTCGAGATTCCTTGATCTTTAAGGAGTTAGGCCTTGACAGTTTAGATAGCGTGGACTTGATTGTGTCTTTAGAGAAGACCTTTAGTTTTAGAATCGATCGTACTAATGACGGCCCTGTGATCTCCGAGATCAGGATTATTCAGGATATTGTCGACTATGTCAATTCAAAGTTGACGTAAGTTTAAGATATATGCCATTCAATCATAGCGGGACCTGAATATACAAACAATTAATTCATCAAGACACGTGGATTCATGCCCATGTGTCTTTTTGCTGATTCTTATATGGGAAGAGGGGTTTTAGATTGATTAAAAACCAAGATACAGTCTTCTGTTGGAGCAGTGGAAAAGACAGTGCGCTGGCTCTATATGAAACGATCCATTCTGGTAAGTTCAATATAAAGTTCCTATTGACCACAATTACCGAAGACTATGATCGCATTAGTATGCACGGGATACGCACCTGTCTTTTGGAACAACAAGCTAAGGCGTTAAACCTACCTTTGAAAAAGGTATTGATTACTAAATATTCATCTAACGAAGATTATGAGGATAAAATGACACAATGTCTATCTGATCTTAAAAAAAGCGGGGCGACCTCGGTCGCATTCAGTGATATTTTTCTTGAAGACTTGCGTGCGTACCGAGAGAATTATTTAGCCAAAATCTCAATGAATGCGATTTTCCCATTGTGGAAAAAAGACACAAGACACCTTGCGCAGAGATTTGTTGATCTGGGCTTCAAAGCTATTATTACTTGCGTTGATACAAAAGTGCTTGATCCCAGTTTTGCTGGAAGGCAGTTTGACCAAGACTTCCTAGCCGAATTGCCTCCTGAGGTAGACCCTTGTGGTGAAAACGGGGAGTTTCATACTTTTGTCTATGCAGGTCCAGTATTTAGTCACGAGATCCGGATAACCAAGGGAGAAGTGGTTTTACGGGAAGAACGTTTTTGTTTCTGCGATCTGTTGTAAACTGGTTTATTAAACTCAGACCAATACTTCCAGTCTGGTCTTTGACTTCTTTGCTTCGAAGTCATCTACCAATCTTGTGAAAAAGGATCGGAGACAAGCTGTTGAGCAAAAATAGAAACCGAATTGCCCGTCGGATGAGTCGCGAGCCAAAGGCAATAAACAATATGTATCTCTATCATCATCATGGATAGTATCGTCATGTTGGCCGTGCCAGATCAACTCCAAAAACCCCTTAATGTTCTCTGGAAAAATTGAATCCCCCTCTTTTCCAGAGATAATTGCCCCTCCTTGAAGGACGATATAGTTATTAGGTTCTATCATTCGCTTTTCACGGCAAATAGGACAAATATAGTCTCTGGGAAAATCTTCATTCTCTTCAATCAGAGGGTATTCCATCTTTACCACCTCTTTGAATCTATCTGTTTAAAGCTGATGTCAGCACGAGCGCTTACGGGCAGTAGGACTCTTGCTATCTTATTTTGTCATATAGGGATTTATTCCTATCAAACGAAATAACCAAGTCGATTAGCTGCAAGCGAAAGCTTTATTGGACTGGGCAATTAACATAAATTATTGACACTAATTAATAAAATAGTATATATTCAAGTTATTGCGTTTTCCACTGATATCTTTCCTAATAATAAGATCGGTTCGGTCGGAGTGGATAACATCCTGGTTTACTCAGAATCAGGTATAACAGATAATATCCCGCCGGTTACTACGCACGACTTTACTTATGGCGATCAGTGGCTTACAGCACCGATTACTATTAACTTGACCTCTACTGATGAAGGCAGCGGTGTTGCAGGAACCTACTACCAAATAGGCAGTGGACAAGTTATCAATGGTAATGCGATTAACCTCACAGAGGATGGGGAGCATACTATCTCATTCTGGGCTGAGGACCAAGCCAGTAACAAAGAAGAGACTCAATCATTGACGGTGAAAATGGATCAGACACCCCCGGTTATACAGCCGACCTTCACACCGGCCCCTAATGCCAATGGCTGGAACCGAGGCGATGTGACGGTAAGCTTCACCGCCCAAGACAATCTCTCAGGAGTTAAAACCGTTTCGGAACCTGTCAAAGTGAGAGAGGAAGGCATTCAAGAGATTACAGCTATTGCTGAAGATACAGCGGGTAATACTGCACAGGAAGTTGTCAGCGTCAAGATTGACAAGACTGCGCCTGTTATTGGAGATATCTATCCGCAAAACGGTTCTTACATCAATATTAAACGCCCGACCCTAACGGTTGGCTGCTGGGATAGCCTCTCAGGAGTAGATCCTTCGTCGGTAAGGATAACACTTGACGGATCTGAACTGATCGGCGTCGCTGTTGATTCCAGCGAGGTAGCGGTGACGGTTCCTTATGATTTGGCTGACGGTCGACATACCATGACAGTCAACTTGGCCGACATGGCGGGTAATTCCATTGGGCAAATCAGCTCGAACTTTACCGTAGACGTAACTATGCCAAATATTCTCGCCTGACCCAGCGACGGTAGCGCCTCAGTTGGATCCGACGGTGGCTACGAATATGGTTTCTGCAACAAGCTTTCTCTATACAGGGGATAATCCGATCCAAACTGGAATGAATCCCGAGACTATTGAGCCTCGACGGGCTGCTGTAATTCGTGGAAAGGTCTTGGACAAAGATGGGCAGCCGCTGCCTGGTGTTAAGGTCAGTATTCTTAACCACCCCGAGTACGGCCAGACAATTAGCCGACTCGACGGCATGTTCGACCTGGCGGTCAACGGCGGAGGTTACTTAACAGTTAAATACGAACGGATGGGCTACCTCAGCGCTCAGCGGCAGGAAAATGAACCTTGGCA